>JGI24702J35022_10000405_pt1 | contig 25725 bp, 20 predicted proteins | sample TergutTh196P4_FD_35022 | JGI IMG/M metagenome (IMG submission 35022)
GCAAGAGCTGCAGGCGGCGATCCTGTTCCCGCGGGAGGGCCCCGGCCCGGCAGGCAGATATCTGATGGCAGAGAGCAGCTAACCATTGGTTTTTCCATAGCCACAGCCACTTTTATAATTGAACGGTGGAATAAAGACCTTAAAGTCTTTACCGGCGCTGCCAAGGAGCTGGGCGCCGATGTTATAGTCCAGCTATCTGCCGGTGGTGTCCAGGAACAAATTTCCCAGATCAACTATATGGTTAATCAGAATATTGATATTCTGGTTGTAATCGCTCACGATACTAATCTTATCGCCGGGGCAATCCGGCATGTCAGGGAAGCGGGAATTCCGGTAATTGCCTATGACCGTCTCATTCAGGGAGTCCCGTTGGATGCCTACGTTTCTTTCGATTCCCGGGATGTTGGCAGGCAATTTGGCCAGGCCCTGCGCAGCGTAGTGCCCCAGGGAAGGTATTTGATTGTTAACGGTTCCATTCATGACGTGAACAGTTTTGATATCAGCGCAGGGCTTCACGAGATCATTGATCCCTTCATCCATATGGGAAGTATAGAACTTGTACAGGAAATCTGGCTGGAAGAGTGGAGTTCGGATGAAGCTCTGGAAAAAATTGGCGCGATTTTTGAGGAGACTATGGATTTTGATGCCATAGCCTGCGGCAACGATGCCATTGCCGGCGCAGCGATCCAGCTGCTTTCCGAACGCCGTTTGGCTGGTAAAATTGCAGTAGTTGGCCAGGATGCTGATCTGAGCGCCTGCCAGCGAATCGTAGAGGGAACCCAGCTTATGACGGTTTATAAACCAATTGGAAAGATTGGGGTAAGTGCAGCCAGGTTAGCTATTGCCATTGCACGAAAGGTATTGATGGATGAGCAAACTGCAATTCCTTCCCCTGATGTCATGGTAGATAACCATAGCGGAGTACCTGCGCCTGCCTATTTGGAAAAAACCATTCCCATATATAGGGATAATATTGACGATGTTATTAGGGATGGTTTTCATTCGCGTGATGATGTTTTTCGTAATATAACTGTTATACAGTGAGTATTGGCAATTAAGGAAAATATTGACCTCAAAAAAAGCCTTAATTGCCAATATTCTCCAATATTTTTAAAAAAAATGCTTTCTTTTATCAAAAAAATTCGATTTTCAAAAATCATATTATTAAGGATACTTTTACTATCTTACATTTGGAGGAATTTTTTATGAAGAAATTCACAGCGGTTCTCTTAATGGTCCTGATTGTTGGTTCTTTCGCATTTGCCAGGGGCGGTGCCCAGGAAAGCGGAACCAGCGGCGGCGCGACCATGATCGGCATTGCAATGCCCGAAACCCACGTTGAACGCTGGGTGAAAGACGGCAATCAGCTAAAAGCAGAAGCCGAAAAACGCGGATATCGCGCTGAAGCCCAGTGGGGCAATGCGGATCAGACCCAGCAGAATCAGCAGATCCAGAGCTTCCTGACCCAGGGCGCCAAGTTACTGGTAGTTGGCTGTATCAATGACGGTGTAAACTCCGTTATTGCCGAAGCCGCCAGGGATAAGGTAGCGGTAATCGCATACGACCGGATCATCCAGAATTCTACCGATTATGATTATTTTATCACCTTTAACAACTTCAAAGTCGGTGTACTCCAGGGAACCAGCCTCGTCGACGCATTGAATCTTAATGCGGCAACTTCCGCTGCACCCAAGTTTATCACCCTGTTTGCCGGCTCACCCACAGACGCCAACGCTTTCTTCTTCTTTGACGGTGCAATGAGCATTCTCAACCCCTTTATTGACAAAGGTGTTTTGCAGGTAGTTGGTCCCTATCCCAGAAGCTCAAAAGACAATGCCAACTTCCAGAGGATCGCCACTGAAAACTGGCAGGCGCCCATCGCCAAGACCCGTATGGAAAACCTTCTTAACAACGATGCCCGCGACGTAGTGCTGGACGCGGTTCTTGCCCCCAATGACACACTGGCCAGGGCCATTCTCGAAGCCTGCAAAGCCGACGCCAAATACCGTGCACAACTCCCAGCTATTTCCGGCCAGGATGCTGAATTCGATTCCGCCATGTCCATAAAGAACGGCGAGCAGACCAGTACGGTATTCAAAGACACCGCAAAATTGGCCGAAGCTGCAATTCTTTTGGCTGATCAGATCCTCAAGGGCCAGACCCCGAATATCCCCGGCGCCGAACTTGCCGCAGGTGATCTCAGGGAAATTGGCAATACCGGAAGGAAATATGTAAACGCCTATCTTCTTGATCCTATTCTGGTTACAAGAAGCAACATCAATGTGCCGGTCGCCGCAGGCTTCTATACAGATGCCCAGGCTGCCCAGCTCCGGTAGTAAACTGCCAGAGTAACCAATCAGGTGGTTGGCCGGTTTACCGGTCAACCATCTTTTGTTATAATCCATATGTTGATCTCTACAATGGGGGCATAATGAGCGATTACATTCTGGAAATAGAAAATCTGACCAAAGAGTTCCCCGGGGTCAGGGCTCTTGAGAATGTCAGTGTTAAAGTTAAAAAAGGGGAGATCCATTCAATCTGCGGCGAAAACGGCGCAGGAAAATCCACCCTTATGAGCTGTATTTCCGGGGTGTATCCGAAAGGCAGCTACGAAGGAAAGGTAATTTTCAAGGGACGCGAGGTTAATTACCATAGCGTCAAAGACAGTGAAAAAGAAGGGCTGGCGATCATCCATCAGGAGCTGGCCTTAAGTCCCTATCTATCAATTTACGAAAACATATTCCTGGGACACATGCAGACAAAGTTCGGCATGATCAACTGGAATAAATATATAAAAGAATCCAAAAACTACCTTGATACAGTCGGGCTCAATGAGCCGCCAGAAACCATTGTAAGTAAGCTTGGTGTGGGAAAGCAGCAGCTTGTGGAAATTGCCCGTGCCCTTTCCAAGAAAATTGAACTCCTGATTTTGGATGAGCCTACTTCTTCCCTTAATGATGATGAAAGCGAAAAGCTGCTAAAACTGATTCTGGAATTTAAAAAGCAGGGCATTACATCGGTGATGATTTCCCATAAGCTCCATGAGATCCTGAAGGTGGCTGATACAGTTACTGTTTTAAGGGATGGCCGCTCTATCAGTACCTATGATGTAAAAGAAGACAACTTAACTGAAGAAATGCTCATAAAGGATATGGTCGGACGTATCCTGACCCACCGCTTCCCCGAACGAAAATCTTCACCCGGCGAAACAGTGATGGAAGTAAAGAACTGGACGGTTTATCATCCTGATTATCACAACATTAAAGTAGTGGATAATGCTTCTTTTTACCTCAAGAAAGGAGAGATCCTGGCTTTCTGCGGCCCCATGGGTGCAGGTCGAACGGAGCTGATGATGAGCATCTTTGGCAGATCATACGGTTTCCGCAGCGAAGGTGAATTATACATTAACGGGAAGAGCAGTGTTTTTAACAATACCAAGTCTGCGATTAATTCGGGGCTGGGTTATATTTCCGAGGATCGCAAGAGTCTGGGTCTTGTTCTTATCCAGGATGTTAAAACAAACATTGCCCATGCCAGCCTGAATAAGCTCTCCCGTTTTGGAGTTATGAACAGCCAGAGGGAAATTATCGAAGCGGAGCGTTACCGGAAAGAACTGAATATAAGAACTCCTTCGGTAGCTCAGCTTGTACGGAACCTGTCTGGCGGCAATCAGCAGAAAGTTGTGGTTAGCAAGAGCCTGTTGGCCGATCCGGACATATTTATCGTTGATGAACCTACCAGGGGTATTGACGTAGGTGCAAAAACCGAAATTTATGGCATTTTGAATAATATGATTGCCGCCGGCAAGAGCATAATCATGATAAGTTCCGAACTTCCCGAAGCATTGGGTATGGCGGATCGTATATATGTAATGAATGAAGGGAAAATAAAAGGTTTTTTGACTAAAGAAGAAGCTACACAGGAAAAGATCATGCATCTTGCGCTGGTCGGATAAAGGAGAAATTTATGAGCGATAGGATTATTCATACTTCTGACACGAAGACCCTGATAAAAAGCAATATAAGAAATTACTTTATGTTCTTCGCGTTGGCATTGATCATGCTCATTTTTGCCCCGTTAACCCGTGGAAACAACTGGAACCCGCGAAACTTTACCAATATTTTTTTCCAGTATAGTTATGTGTTGATTCTTGCAACCGGCATGGTTCAGGTAATAATTATTCTTGGAATAGATCTTGCCGTTGGCTCGGTTTGCGCCTTCATAGGCGCCCTTAGCGCCATGATTTACAATACCGGTATTGGGATGCCAATTACGCTTATCTCTGCAATTATTATGGGTGTTGTCGTAGGCGCTTTCCAGGGTACATGGGTAGCATACGCCAAAATACCGGCATTTATTGTTACCCTGGCGGGTATGCTGCTATTCCGGGGGCTTACCTATATTGTCACCAAGGTTAACCCCATCAGCCTAAAGGATACCGGCTATTCCCATCTCGCTACCGGAACCCTGGACGAAGTCCTCAATATCAGCAGGATTGGTCCGTATTTCCCCATGTCAATGATTTTTGCCGTAGTTGTACTAATAGTCTTTTACATAGCGGAAATACTCAAACGTAAAAGAAAGATCGATAATGAATTTGAAGTTACTTCCATACCGCTTTTTATTGGGAAATTGATAATAATAAGCCTCCTAACCTTGGGCCTTGCGGATCGCTTTGCCCGCTACCGGGGCCTTCCCATTGTAGTATTGGTTCTGGGCATTACAGTTTTTATTTTCCACTTCCTTCTGAACAATACCGTATTGGGCCGTTTCATTTATGCCGTAGGCGGCAACTCGCGTTCTGCAAAGCTTTCCGGTATCAACTCCGAATTGATCACCTTCATAGTTTTTTGCATAATGGGAGGCCTTACCGGTCTTGCTGCTGTTGTGAGTACCGGCTACATGAACAGCGCCCTGCCCCAGGCAGGCAATCAGTTTGAAATGGACGCCATTGCTGCATGCTACATTGGCGGTGTTTCAGCATCAGGCGGTATAGGTACGGTAATTGGAGTCATAGTCGGCGGCCTTGTAATGAGCGCCATCAATAACGGAATGTCCCTGATGAACCTTGGTACCCATTATCAGTATGTAGTTAAAGCTTTGATCCTTCTCGCGGCTGTATTCATAGATGTGTATACCCGGCGTAAATCCGGACTGGGCTGATTCATAAAGTGACATCCCTGGAACGCATTAATTCCCGCCTGACCGGAAAACCGGTGGATAAAATTCCCAACATGAACATTTTCATGTCAATAGTTGCAAGGGAAGCCGGGGTTTCATACAGCGAATATGTTCAGAATTACCGCAAACTGGCGGAAGGCAATCTTATCTGTGTGGAAAAATTCGGGCTTGATAGTGTAAGCGTTATTTCCGATCCCATGCGTGAGGCTGCCGCATTCGGAACCCGTGTGGTTTTTCCGGAAAACGGCGTTCCCTACGCGGAAACTCCCCTCATAGGCGGTGATTTTAATCTTTCCGTACTTAACCGCTTCGATCCGCTGGAAAGCGTGCGTACCCTTGACCGCATCAAGGGCTGTGAACTTTTGCGCCAAAAAGCCGGGAGAGATTATCCGGTCATAGGCTGGATAGAAGGCTGTCTGGCAGAAGCCGCGGATTTAAGGGGCGTTAATGACCTAATGGTGGATCTTGCGGAGGAAGAGGAATACCTATTTGAGCTGTTTGAGATTATCTTTATGCAGCAAAAACTTTTTGCCGGAGCGCAGATTGACGCGGGCGCGGATTTTATCGGCGTAGGTAACGCGGTGGCATCGCTAATCGGCCCGAAACTATACGAAAAGTACGGGCTTCCCTGGGACAAAGCCATTGTCGAGTTTATTCACGAACAGGGCGCAAGGGTTAAACTCCACATCTGCGGCAATATCACAAGCATACTCGGATTGTTGGCAGAGGTAAAACCTGACATTCTTGATATTGACTGGATGGTGGATTTTGGGCTTGCTGTAAGGATGTTCAGCGGTACGGCTACCGCGGTTTCGGGCAACTTTAACCCTGCCGGAGCAATTTTACGGGGCAGCGTGCAGGAAGTTGAGCAGGATGTGAGGCGCTGCATAGAACAGGGAGACGGGACAACATTAATAGCCGGAGGTTGTGAAATACCGTCAGCCGTACCGGATGCGAATCTTTTGGCGATGGATAAGCTGTTGTATTGCTGAGTCAATAATGTTTATACTGAATTGAAATGAATCTGGAAGCCTTTGTACTCGGCTGCGGGGGTATGATGCCCCTGCCCAACCGGCATCTTACATCCGTACTTTTGAGGCGGGAAGGGGAACTTTTTCTTTTTGACTGCGGCGAGGGAACCCAGGTTTCCCTAAGGCGGCTCAATTTACGCTGGAAAAAAATTTCCGTTATTTTCATCAGCCATACCCATGCGGATCATGTAACCGGCCTTCCGGGACTCCTTATGCTGTCCTCCCAGGTGGATCGTGATGATCCCCTCTATATCGTTGGTCCTCCGCGGATCACCGAATATATTGAGGCAAGCCGGCGTGTACTTGATATGTATATCAACTATGAAATTGTAATCCGCGAGATCAAAAATCCCGGCATAGTGTATGAGGGAGATGGGTTTCATGTAAGGGCCTTCCCCCTGCGGCATACAAAGATCTGTTACGGTTATACGCTGGAGGAGGATCCCAGACCCGGGGAGTTTCATCCGGAGAAAGCTGAGGCTCTGGGAGTCAAACGCGGGCCGCTTTGGGCTGCCCTGCAGTCAGGCAGGACTGTTAAAGCCGTGGACGGAACCGATGTGACTCCAGGGCAGGTACTGGGTGAAACCAGAACCGGCAGAAAGTTTTCATTTGTTACCGACACCCTGGCTTTCCCCGAAATTGCCGGAGAGGTTTGCGGCTCTGATCTTTTTATATGCGAGGGGATGTTTGAGCGGGCTCTGGAAGAAAGCGCCAGGGAGAAAAAGCATATGACCGCGGAACAGGCAGCCGGCATTGCTCTGGCAGCAAAAGTAAAAAAACTCGCCCTTATCCATTATAGCCCGCGTTATACCGAACATGAGCTAAAGCAGGTTATTAGGGAAGCGGAGGCAGTTTTTCCGCAGACTGTGCTTTCGCATGATCGCATGGTTTTCCCCATTGAGTATGTGGATTAGGATATGATCGAGGTTAAGAACCTAAGCAAAAAATACGGAAATTTTGAAGCTGTAAAAGATGTCTCTTTTTCAGTGGGCCGGGTAGAGGTACTTGGTTTCCTTGGACCCAATGGCGCAGGTAAAACCACAATCATGAAGATATTGACCGGCTGTCATTACCCTTCAGGCGGAGAGGCAAGGATCAACGGCATCTCTGTCGAGGATGATCCGGTAGAAATAAAGAAAAGGATTGGTTATCTCCCGGAAAACAATCCCCTCTACGGGGATTTGAGCCCCGAAGAATATCTTTATTTTGCGGCATCAGGCCGGCTTATTTCCGGGAAGGAACGGCAAAAAGCCGTGGACTTTGCCCTTGCCGCCTGCGGGATCGAAAGCCGCAGGAATCAGCGCATTGATAGTCTTTCCAAAGGGTTCAGGCAGAGGGTTGGGCTTGCCCAGGCAATAATCCATGATCCGGACATACTGATTCTGGATGAACCTACGTCGGGGCTGGATCCCAATCAGATCATCGAAATAAGGTCGCTAATAAGGGAACTGGGCAAGAGAAAGACAGTGATCCTTTCTACCCATATTCTGCAGGAGGTAGAGGCTGTTTGCTCCAGGGTACTCATTCTGAATGAGGGCATAATTGCCGCCCAGGGTACACCGGAAGAAATTGCCCATGGCATGATGAGAGCCGGGGGCCGGGATACATGGGAACTTTTCCTTAAAGGAGCCCTGGTTTCGGAATTACCTGACCGTCTCTCATGCCTCCGCCTTGCCGGCCCGGCATGTATAAAAAAAAGCGAGGTCTCTGTGGAAGCTCTGGACGATGGGGTTGTCCGGCTTAATTTTACCGTTCAAAACGATGCTTCCGGCGAGGGAAACAGGGGATCCCATTCACAGGACGGGGAGTCGATCTTTGATTGGGCTGTTGAAGAGGGCTATAAAATAATCGGGATGAAATGCAAAAAACTAAGCCTGGAAGACATTTTTGTGAAATTGACAGGCGAGCTGCCCAAAGATGAAGATTCATCCTCAGGAGGGGAATAAAATGAGTGATCAAAAATCCGCCTCTTTAAAGATCAAATACTTTAGGCCAATAGTCAATTTCCCGGGGGTTTTTACCTTAACCCGCAAGGAACTCTATTCATGGATCAATTCTCCCGCACTTTACGGAATTGCGGTTTTTTTCCTGCTTTTTGTTTCAATATGGTTTTATTATCTCCAGCGTTTTTTCGCCATGGATACGGCTACCTTAAGGCCTTTCTTTTCGGCCTTCCCTCCTGCATTTATTCTTGTAATACCCGTATTAACCATGAAAGCATGGGCTGAAGAAAAGAAGCTGGGCAGTATTGAGATTCTTTTTTCCCTGCCCTTTACCGAGTGCGAACTGGTTGCGGGGAAATTTCTGTCCTGTATTGCCATACTTGCAGCTTTGCTTTTTCTTACCCTGCCTGTTCCCCTGACTCTGCTTCCGCTTGGATATTTTGATCCGGGAGTAATTTTTTCGGAATACCTTGGCGCCCTGCTTTTGGGTTCTTCAGCGGCGGCATTGGGACTTTTTCTTTCGAGTATTTCCAAAAATCAGGCGGCCTCTTTTTTGGGAAGCGTGGCTGTGCTTCTGACAGTTGTTTTTATCAATAATTTCAGTTCCAGCCTGCCGTCTTTTCCTGCGTCCCTTATAAACTATATTTCCCTCTCTTTTCATTTTGAAAGTTTCTCCAGGGGGCTTTTGGACAGCAGGGATATCGCCTTCTTTCTTCTTACCATGGGGCTTTTTCTTTTCCTGAATACCCGGGTTCTAATCTTCAGGAAATGGAGTTAGCGATGAAGAGGAAAGAGACACGCATTATTACTATTCTGTCTGCTGTGGTTTTTACGCTTGCTTTCCTACTGAGCAGCCGTCTCTGGTTCCGGCTGGATCTTACAAGGAACAAGGCCTATACCATTTCGGAAGTTTCCCGGAACCTTTACAGGGAAATTTCCGATCAGGTGACGATAACCTATTTTGTATCAGACCGGCTGATGATCGCCCATCCAATGCCCGGTGAAATTGCAGATCTTCTCAGGGAATATGCCTCTTTTTCAAGAGGAAGGATTCGCTTTATTCAGAGGGATCCTGCCAAGGCGGAATTGCTTCGCAGGGTAGAAGAATTGGGAATTGTACCCCAGCAGATTCAGGTTGTGGAGAAAAATGAATCAACAGTTGCAACGGTTTATACGGGAATTCTGATTGAATACCTTGACCGGGAAGCAATAATTCCCGTTGTCTTTTCTCTTGATACCCTTGAATATGATTTAAGTTCACGTATTCGTTCCCTTATTCGAAATACTGAAAGGGAGCTGGGCGTTATTGTCGGTGATGCCCATAAACAGTGGTCTGCCGAGTACGGTCTTTTAAACCGTGAACTCATTCTCTCCGGTTTCAAGATAAGGCAGATCCAGATGGGAGACGAGATTCCGGATACTCTTCCGGCTCTGCTTGTACTGGGCGGCGCTGAGGATCTGGATGAAAACAGCCAGTGGTTTCTGGATCGTTATATAATGGCGGGCGGAAGGGTTCTCTTTGCATTGGACGGCGTTTTTGTGGATACCCTTGGCAGCCTTGAAGCAAGATCTGTTCAGGATATGGGCCTCCTGGCAATGCTGGCAAATTACGGGGTGGTTCTGCGGAGAGTCCTGGTTCTGGATCAGACGGCGCTGAATTTGACTTTTCAAATGCAGAGCGGTAATGGAACAATTATTCGTTCCACAAGGTATCCTGAATGGATTGGAGTCCAGGAACAGAGAAGCAATCCCGGCCATCCCGTTACTTCCAGGTTTGGCGGACTGGATCTTTACTGGGCCAGTCCTCTGGAACTCATGCCGCCGCCCGGTATTAGTGCGGAAAGTCTTTTCACAAGTACAGAAGATGCATGGCTGCAGACAGAAAATTTTATTACCAATCCCAATTTAATTTCACAATTTGGGAACGAAGCAGATCAGACCAGGGGTGAAAAAATACTTGGCGCGAGTCTCTCAGGTATTTTCCCCAGCGCTTTTGAAGCAGGCTCTTTTCAGGCTAAACCTTCCCGGATTATTGTTGTGGGAGATGCGGATTTTGCCGGTAACTTTATGCAGGTTAACCGTGGCGAGGGGCGTAATCTTGATTTTCTTGTAAGGGCGGTGGAATGGCTCTCCAGTGATGATGACATTATAGCCATACGCAACAGAGATGTTTCCCAGGGCAGGCTGGATCGTATTACTGATCGTGATAAAAGGGATACCGTAATGGCTTTTTCCCGGAACATAAACACCATTGTAATGCCCCTGGCAATAATAATTACCGGATTGATTCTGGGATTAAGGAGGAAAGCAAAAACCGGAAATTTCCTCAAGAATCAGGAATAGGGGTATTCAGTTGTCATATAAAATGAAAACCGCCGTTCTTTCGGCACTTATAGCGGTTCTCTCCCTTATTTATATACTCACCTTTGTTTTTGACCCCCGGAAGCAGGAGAGGAATGCCTTTGCTCTGCTTGATCCAAAGCTCTTGAACCTTGCTGACAGAATTGAAATTTTCGGGGCTTCTGGCGGCAATACCGGAGAAGAAATCGTCTTGATCCGCAGAAACAATATCTGGTTTTTCCAGGCTGGTTTATCTTACCATCCGGAGTGGTACTCTGACTCAATCCCTTCGGAGTTACCGGTAAAGCAGAGCAGGGTAGATGATCTTCTTGCGATCCTCTCCCGGAAAGATATTTATCCCCAGAGGGCTGCGACAATTGAAGGCAGGGAAAGGCTGGGTCTGATTGAAGGATACGCATCCCGCATCATAGTCCGGGGAGGAGCGGGGCTTCCCCTTCTGGATCTCCTAATCGGTACTGCTGATGCCCTGAACCGGAGTGTATATTTTAGAATGGCTGACAGGAACGAAATCCATTCTGGAGAGGACAGGTTTACCATTTTTACCGAAAGCAGGCCAAATTCCTGGTACGACCTCAGGTTATTCCCGCCGGAATCAAACCTGATGGTCGAGTCGGTTCAGCATGTGGAAGTTACTCTCCCTGGGAACAACAGTTTTTTTCTTCGCCGCGGGGGAGGAAGCTGGATTATTCCCGGCAATGAAAGCGCCGAATTGGATAATATAAAGGTTGAAGCCTGGCTGCGATCTGTACTGGAGGCAGAAGGTGAAGATTTTGGTGAGCTTCTTCCCACTGAAGGCGGCATAACCCTTGGCTTTGGGGACGGTACGATCCGGATTATGCAATTTAGTTCGGCTGATGAAAACAAGCGGCGGAACGTAACGGTTTCTGGTTCTCCCCTGACTTATATTCTCTCCGAATGGACAGTGAATCGTCTTTTCAGGGAAAGTTCCTATTTTTACAAGACAGCAAGGTAGTTTTTTTAGTTTCGTCCCTTTAGAAAATCCCGGTACTTTTCCGGGTCGCTCTTGAAGGCCATTATTGGTGAAGCCGGATCTTCCAGAGCTTTTTCCAGGGCCTTGGAGGCTTCCAGCATCAGCCGGTCAGCTTCAATGAGCCTGCCGTTCCGGGAACTGAGACCTGTACAGAGTTCGGTACGCTGACCTTCTTCCCTGCTTTTTATTGACTCTGCAAGGCTGGCTATGATTCTATTGTGGAATTCTTCAGATTTGGATATGCCTTGTTCCAGATCCGTACTTGGAATTATGACAGAGATACCGTATTCTTCCCTTTCAAAGATCAGATCCCTCATTGCGAAAAAAGTTACTGCTTCATCTGCAAATTGCCGGTAAAGAGTGTCGTTTATTTTTTCTGAACCGCTGAATTCCATCACCATAAAGACAAGATCCTGCTCAAAAGCAGCACAGCGGTGGAGTTCGGAATTAAGCCTGTCATGTGTATAGGATTCCCATCCAATATTGCCGCGGGGGGTATATAACCCCAGAGGCTCCTGTTCATTTGTGGAGGCATCTTCTCCGCTATCTGAACACTCGCCGGCATCCAAAAAAGGATCCTGTTCCGTGGAAGGTTCTTCGGAATTATCCTCCTCAGCAGGATAATTCCCGGTTTTTTCGGAAGATTCAAAAGTGTCTTTAGTTTCCGCCGCTGAAACATAATACCCATCGTCCTTCTGCGATCCCCTGTCTTCTCCAGTCCGGTAATGGCTAGCCCTATTTTTTGCAGTTATTTCCACAAGCAGTGTGATAAGGGCAATGGCCAGGGCGCCCAATACTGCCAATAGGGTGTTCCTGAGTACCATAAGGGTAAAATTGCTTTCAACAGGGCTGTAAATAGCCTGTATTGTCACGTTCCGCTGACCTTCTATTCTGAGGTATAAGAGGAAAGGCTCTCCTGGAAACCCAAACCCTGTTTTAAATCTGGGGGAATTTCCTGCCCATACGATTCCGCTTCCTGCCTCTCTCTCAAAGGCATATTCGCCATCTGAGCCGGTTATTATAACTCCTAAAAGGGTATCAGATGTTTTTATAAAATCCCTGATTGTTTCCTGGTAAGGATCACTCATAAAACCCAGGAATACCGCAGAGGAAGAAGCTATGTCCGCAAGATCATAGAATTCCTTTTCGGCAAAGCTTCTGCGCTCTCCAATACTTTCAATAACCTGGACAACCCCAAAGGCGATTGCAACTATGTAAATGAAAATACAGAGCGCCGCCACAACTGAAGATATTTTTGATGGCCTGCCTGAAACATCCATGGTTTTTCCTTAATTCAATAATAAGGTTTTTAAAACTTCGGTTTTAAAAAAGCATCCGGAGATTAATTATTTTTATTATATACGATTTTTTAATCTCATGCTAGAATATTATAATGATTCTGCGTGAACCCTGTCTTCCGGCAGGTTGGTATCCCAAAGACAAAGCAAAAATATCCCAAATTCTGGAACCCTTTGTAAAGGACAGACCTCTGCAGGATACCGCCGGGGATCATGCGGAACCGGATACGGCTGCCGTTTTTTCCGCTGCGGCAGTTGCGCCCCATGCCGGCTGGTATTATTCTGGCTGCACAGCGGCAAGAGCCGTGTCCTCACTGAAAAGAGGAGCCCAGACGGTGGTGGTTATCGGCGGACACCTACCCGGAGGGATGCCCGTTCTTGTTGCAGATGAAGATGGGGTAAAGACTCCGCTGGGGTCAATGAGAATTGACGCGGAGCTTAGGGAGGAATTAAATAAACGTATTGATTCCAGGTCCGATCGTTATGAAGACAATACCGTTGAGGTACTGCTTCCCATGGTACACTTCTTTTTCCCCCGCTCCAGCCTGTTATGGCTAAGGTTTCCGGCAGAACTAGCTTCTTATGAAGCAGGGAAAATTCTCGCCGAAACTGCACAGGGTCTTGGCAGGCAGATTGTAGTTTTGGCATCGACGGATCTGACCCATTATGGGCGGAATTACGGTTATAGTCCCAAAGGAAGCGGGAAAGCCGCCCTGGAATGGGTTAAAAAGGTGAATGATGCTGCTTTTATCGCCGCAGTTCTTGAAGGCGATCCTGCCCTGGTTTTAAAACGGGCGGAAGAGGATCATTCCGCCTGTTCTGCAGGAGCTGTACTTGGAGCACTGGGATTTGCCTCATCCCTTAAGAAAAACCCGCGGCTTCTGGATTATCGGACCAGTGCCGACGTGGGAAAAGTTGATCCGGAAGCGGAATTTTCCGGGGAAGAAATTCCCGATTCATTTGTGGGATATGCCGCCATTTCCCTTACACAGTGATAATACGGTATTGATCTCTTCCAGACAGTAGATTTTTGTTTCTTCAAGCAGGTCCCGGAAGTTTCCAATGTTGCTGCGCCGCTTAATGGCTGCTGCAGCCGGAAGTATTGTGGTAAATACGGATTGGCCATTGGTTTTCAAAGATTTAAGGTAATCCACCGCATTTATCCCAGGTTTGGGGAGCATGAGTATCTCATTCCGGTACTGACGAAGAAATTCTTCCGCGTCAACTAGCGGTTTTCCCGATGAGAAAAGCTTAAGATTCTTCTGCCGGGGCTTAAAGCGATCTTCTCCGGTTTTGGCATCCCTGTTTCTGATGGCTATGGGCGCTCCCAGACCGTCCACAGGAATAATGGAAGTTTCCATTCGGGCGCTTTTTTCCTCAAGATTTTCCCGGTAAAAACGCAAAGCTTTTGATTCATAATACCAGGAATTGGCGCGGATTATCTTTTCAAGACGGTTTCTGAAAAGAAAAGCCGAAATCTGTGCTTCCAGGGAGGAAAAGCGGTTTTGGCGGTTTCCGAAATATGAATAAATATAGGTTCCCCGGGCATAGGAAATTCCCTCGGGGTAGGAAAAGTCAGCGCCGTAGAGTTCAATTTCCCTGGCGCCGAGCTGTTCGGCGAGAGATATTGCAGCATAGGTTACATTTCCTCCGGAAGTATCCAGTTCCGGCAATGAACGGTAATATTTTGATATGTACCGTGTCAGCGGATGTCCCCCGGAAAAGAATTGGCGTTTTTGTGAAAGGGAAGCCAGGAGGGGAGGACTTGCGAGATCCAGGAAGAGAAAAGTCTCGGGCGGAAGTCCATCCATAAAATGATAATAGCTTATGTGCTGGCAGTCTATGGAGATCACCGCATCCGGTTTTATTCCCTCATTAAGCAGGCAGGGAAGGCTGGTATCGGCTGCAATGAGAAAAAACTCTTTTCTCTTTTCCCGAAGCCTTCCGATCTGTAGGGACAGCGACGGGCCAGCGGCGGTTACAGCCGCTTTGCTTATGGGGGGCAAGGTTTCCTGAAATTCTCCTGCCGGCCCAAGATTCCTGATTATATTGGAAAACCAGCGGTTGCCAAAATAAGCCTGAACCGAATAATCGGCTGAGATCTTGTCTATTGCCCTTTCAATGGCATTCCCGGCAGATGTAAAAGGTTTCGTATCAAGACTGGTTCTGGATCGCAGGGGAATAACCTTGATTCCCCCATATAGCACAGGCTGGTACATATTCAGGATCTGTTGTTCCAGCTCTTCTTCTCCGGCATCCGCAAGAAGGCGGAACCTGGGATCTCCGAAAAGATGGGCATAATTTCGATGGCAGAGGAGTTCGGCAAGCCCGTTTATGTCATATTCTACTGCCAGTACCATTTCAGTTTCATTTTGTTCCAGGGCAGCTTCGGCATAGTAACCGCCTCCCAAGCCCAAAAGTACCAGAAAACCTTCGTTCTTCATCGATTCGATGAGCCGCTTTGCCTCTCTTTTGGGATCCATGATCGAGTGGAGAGGATGGGCTGCACCCAGGGAATCTACCCAGGCAGGTATTACTTCGCCGGAACGCGATTCCAGAAATTTATACCGGTTTAAAGTTGTTTCCGCTCCTGATAGCCGGGAACATAGTTCCGGGTTCTTCTGTGAAAGGGCCAAAAGATTCCGATCAAAATAATAACTGTTTTCCATTTTAAGCTAAACCTGGATCCTTTCTATAAATCACTCTCGGGATTTTACCGGCAGTGTCCCGGTCTCTGCGGCTTATGTCCGCAAGGGCGCAGATCAGATCATTTGGATCTTCCGGTTCTGCCTGGGATATGGTCCTGCTGCCGGTAGAAAGCAGGGGGCTGAGCTCTTTGCGCAGTTTTAGTGAAAGGCAGGGATCTTTTATTGCCCTTTCCAAAACGGCAAATGCCCTTGCTGAAATATTGTCTTCATGCTTCAATTTTACGATTTTGAAGTTTTCAGGAAAGTATTTATTTTTTTCCCTAATCGATACAGTCTGCACTTTTTTTGGGAGATTGTTTTTACAAGAGCTGAATAGAGGGTTGTTGTCTCCCAGGGGATGTAGTCGTTTTGAAAAAATGCGGATCTCTTTTTCAAACCAGGAAGCGTAGACATCAAAACTTCCCCCTGCTTTTATCATTGAGGAACGCCTATAAGTCTGAGAATAAAGGGGATTTAGTCTTGCAGCCTTTTCTTCCAGGATGCAATCCAGGCTATAGGGCCTGGCATGTGAACGGATGTCCCGGGTTGCAAGATCCATGCCGGCTATATATATTTCATCTTTTGACAGGGCAAATGCCAGATCCAAAGCTGAGGCGGATACGGTTCCCCTCTGGGGCAGAACGATATGCGGAATATTAAGTTCTTTCAGGATCAATGTCTGCCAAAGACTTCCGTCGCTTATTGGCAGTATAGGCAAAGACTCTGACTGGGAGGGCAGAGCGGCGGTTAATGCGGCGGCAAGGGGCAGAGTTGATCCGTAATTGGCGGAACCGGAAAAACTAAAAGGCGGCCGGCAATTGGAAGCAGCCCTGTTGTTTTCCATCCGCCAGAATTCATAAAGATGAAACCTTGCCCAGTTCCCGCCGTCGGTGCTGATTACCATGTCGGGAATTAATCCTCCGGCTTTCAGGGCCGCCGCAGAAGAAGATACCGCCAGGATGAATAGGCTGTCCCGGCGGGATTCTTCTTTGATAAGGGAAATTGATTCTTCCAGGCCCGGTCCGGCACCTGTAACAAGAAAAGGAATTGATAACTGCACAGGACAAAATACTTCCCTGATTAATTCCAGGTTTTTAAAAAAATTCTTAAGCCATCTTGAGCCAAAACCTTTTGTAGTCCTTATGTTTGCATCTGAACGTTTGACAAATGCCGCTGCTTCTTCCACAAGGTTAAGATATAATTCACCATATAAAGCCAATGCCGGGCGCCATTCCAGAATCCTTATTTCCGTTGCCCCGCAATCATCGATTTCATTTTCAAGAAAATTTTGCAGGGGAATATCCATGTCCGGGTACCATTCTGAATCCGGGGCATTGGTTTTTAATAAGTCAAAGGGCAAAGATTCTGTGTTTTGCTCTGTTTTACCTTCTGCATGAATGGCAATTATTCTTGCATTGGGGACTCTTCTCCTTAAGGGAGCTGTCATATAACCCAGCCCGGGTTCAATCAGGATGAAGAAGCGGATTCTATCATTCAGGGAAAGGGAATTAATGTATCTCTCTGCCTCTCCCTTGGGATTATAACGCGAATGCAATGATTTTTTCTTTTCAGGATCCATTTTATAGCAGGGATTTAATCTGATTGAAAACGTTCTCAGGACTGGAAGCCTCAAAAGTTTTTAGGGGCTTTATGTTGAGACTCCTGGAAATTCTGTGCGTGATTAATTCCAGATCATACATTTTTGGAAGCAGAATCAGCGGATAACCCTTGCCCAATGACAAAACTGTTCCCGTCATATTTAGCATTTTGGAAACATTTTTTAAAAAACCGGACTTATCATCATCATCTGAGGATTCGGGAATATCAAGGAGTATGCAGTTAAAATCAGCATGTATGCGGTGGTATTCCGCGATTTTTTCTTTCAATGCTATAGGGATTTCCGCCTCGTCTTTCCCGTATTCTTTCCCCGCAGGAATATTCACCACTACGGGTTCACCTGCGTGTTTTTCTGTGCCTGTAAGGAATTTTTCAGAGGAACCTTTAACTATAGCGGAAATATATTCCGGATTAAAATCGGAGTTTGTCCCCTCGGTAATATGAACACCCAGTATCATTATCTCTGTCCAGGGGCGCCGGGAATTTTCCCCTTTTGCGAAGGCTTCACCGCCCAATGGAAAAATCCAGTAACAAAGATTGTCATGGCCGCTGATTATCTCCTGGTTTTCTCCTTTTGAAGCTGAGTCGAGCCTGAAAAATGGAAGCCCGGCTTTTTCTTCTGACCATATTTTTTCGCAAGGAATGGAAATTTTATCGATCCCCAATCCTACAGAAGTATAACTGGAATAAATTCCGCTTTGGAGGCTTAGACATATACCGGTTTGAAATGCGCTGTAGGCCTTAAGAAGGCTTAAGGCAGTATATGGCGTACTGGAATTTCTGGAGAGTCGTCCGATCCTTTCCTTTAACGCTTTCCCCATATCATCAAGGGAAAATTCAGGGATATGCTGTACTGATTCTGCCGGCTCTTCTTCTGTCAGTACTTCTTCCGTCGGTACTTTTTCAGTCAGTACTTCTTCAGTCAGTACTTCTTCAGTTAGTACTTCTTCCGTTAGTACTTCTTCCGTTAGTACTTCTTCTGTTAGTACTTCTTCAGTCAGTACTTCTTCAGTCAGTACTTCTTCTGTCAGTACTTCTTCCGTCAGTACTTCTTCAACCGCTTCCACTGTATCCAGAGATACAATTTCTTCATCCGAACCGGTCAAGCTAAAATCTAATTCTGAAGAATCTTCAGGGGGTGGAAAATCTGAGCCTGTTATTTTATATTCGCTGAATTCAGCCGTTGAACTTTCTTCTCCGGCATATTCATCTTCTCCCTCAATATCAATTTCTACCGAAATTTCGGGAATGGATTCCTGCTCCAATGGTTCATTTCCGTTTGATCCGGCGTGTTTATCATTGAAGGATGTATTACCCGAGGCTCTGGATAAAAGGCCCATTATACAAGTCCCAAATCTTTGAATAATTTCTTGTAGGTATCGTAATAATCCGATTTGGCGAATTCTTCGATCTTCTCATCCGGAAGGGATTCAAGGAGCTGATCCAGATAAGAAAGAATTACTTTAAGTTCCCGCTGCAGGTTGTTGGGGATATTAGCTCCGGATTTTACACCTACTACGTTGCTCTCGAGATCCGGCTCCTCTTCGATTTCCGCAGGTTCATCAGCATCATTGCCGGATGTTTCCAGAAATCCCAGATCGTCATTAGCAATGGTTTCTTCCATTTCTTCAATTGGTGCAGCCAAGTCGTCGGTTTCCGCAGCGAAACCTTCCGGGATCAGTGAAAGGTCTTCTCCAGATTCAATTTCCAATTCCCCGGTCTCGTCAGTAAGTGCCTCTTCCTCTGAAACCGGTTCCATGGACCCCAGATCTGACAGATCCAGATGTATGGAAATGTCTTCCAGGGAAGGTTCTTCCAGGGGGTTATCCTGAATATCCGAAGAAAGATCCGGTTCATCAATTACTGCTTCAGAAAAGTCTATAGGTTCATCCAGTTCTTCAGATTCGAGATCTGCTGTAATATAATCATCAGTGCCTAATACATTTTCATCTAACGGTAATTCAACCAACGGTTCTTGAGCCAATGACTCCTCGGCCAATTGCTCCTCTTCAAGCGGTTCCGAAGCCAAAGGATCATGTGCCAGATAATCCGAGTCTTCTGCTTCCGGGGCAAAAGTCATCGGCTGTGCGCCATCCTCTCTGATTTGCCGCAGTTCATCGGTTTCATCTTCTGCAAAATCGGGAAGTAATTCTTCATCAGAATCCGCTCCTGAAGATTCAAGTTCCAAAACTTCGGAAACATCGTCTCCTGCTTCTTCGCTAAATGAAAAAGCATCATCCATGGCAACATCGAAATTATCGGTTTCCTCTGGTCCAAAGTCCGGGTCCTGGCTGCTTTCCGCGACACTGACCTCCTCTGAAATACTTTCTATGGAAAGGTCCTGCTCAGAAAGGTCATCCATTGAAATGCTTTCTGCTGAAAGGTCCTGCACAGAAAGGTCATCCTCTGAAATGTTTTCTATGGAAAGGTCCTGCTCAGAAAGGTCATCCATTGAAATGCTTTCTGCTGAAAGGTCCTGCACAGAAAGGTCATCCTCTGAAATACTTTCTGTGGAAAGGTCCTGCACAGAAAGGTCATCCTCTGAAATACTTTCTGTGGAAAGGTCCTGCATAGAAAGGTCATCCATTGAAATGCTTTCTCCAGAATCTTCAGCGCCTACTTCTCCGCCCAAATCTTCAAATTCTGCAATATTCAGATTAATGTTCAGATCCTGATCGTTACTCTCATCAGGAATTATTTGATCTACTGTAAGGAAGTCTTCGGTTATTGGTTCTTCTACCGTCGATTCTTCAGGAACTATTTCAGATCCTTCCAGAAAGGGATCGGAAGAAATGTCATCTTCCGCCTCCTCAAGATCAAGATCTGTAGAAATATCAACAGTGGCATCGGATCCAGCCTCTTCGGTGAAATCCGCGGTATTTAGAATATTATTTAATTCATCTCCTGTCAGGGCTATCTTTTCATCATCCTCTTCGCCAAAGAAATCTTTTTCTCCGCCTTCTTCGCTATGGGTAGACGCTTTTACAACCGAAAATTCCTTTTTCAGGCTGCTTAATTCTGCTCTTATTGATGAGAGTTCTTCGGCAATTTTCATTAGGAGCTGTGTGGAAAGGTCAGATGCCGAACCATGTTCTACCGCTTGCGGACGTTCAGTAAAACCTGCGGAAGCCTGCATGTCTTCCACCAGATCGGGTTCTTCCGGTTCAGAATCCCCGGTACCGATAAAATCATTCATGGAAACTTCGGTAAATCCTTCGTCCCCTTCTTCGTCTTCTAGAAGCTCCGGTAAATCTCCTGCTGAATCTTCGATATCCGGAATCTCTATAAAATCATCGGTGCTGTCCGAGGAAACAGGAGGTTCTTTAAAATCTCCGAAACCAAAAGTTTCGTCATTGTTTTTCTCTTCAATATCCATTTCCGGCAGTTCATAACCATCATCCTGTACTGTATCTTTGGAAACAGTTCCGTAGTTCTCCGGTTGAAGAGAATCAAAATCAGGAAGATCATCAATTTCCGGGAAATCGAGATCTGAATCATCCGTACCTGATATTTCCCCTGTCAATTGAGGCGTTTCCTGTACTTTTAAGCCTGCCGAGGATAGATCCTGAGGTTCACTTTTTACCCAAACGCCGTATTCATCCAGTTCATCAGAGGAACCAATTGTTCCACGATCCACATATATCGAAGGTTTCTTCTCATTTGTCATGAACCGCTCCCGCTAAATAACCCCGTTTTATTTCCTAAAATACTTGGAATACACCTATATAGTATTATCGGCGATTAAATTAAATCCTTTCGGATATTTTTTGGTTACTCAAGGGACTTTCGTCAACCCTTTGAAGCCCTGGATGTGATTATCCCCCGGATACCTATTATATAAATGGTAGCCCAGAGTTTTTCCTGTTGTCAATGGTATAAATTGGGCTCTGCCTAAAGAAACACTTAATTAATTCCGTAAATTTAACAATGAGAGCGGTTAAATACCTCTTTGCTCTTTGGGCCGGGGTTCTGATTTATGCTTTACTATCGACCATTTTTGGTGGCATGGGGATTTCAGCATATCATCAGCTTGAGAAAGAACAGAAAAAACAAGAAGAAAATATTGAAAATCTGAAACTTATTAACCGGGAACTGGAAGAAACCGTAAATTCCCTGCTTTATGACAGGGATACCCTTGCCATTATCGCCCGGGAACACGGTTATGCCTCCCAGCAGGAAAGGTTTATACGTATTGTAGGCCTTGGAATTAATCAAAAAATAAAAAATTCAGCCGGCGAGGTATTTAACGCCGCCGCACCTCAATATATCCAGGATAAAACTCTCAGGATCATTGCCGTCTGCACAGGATTAACCATTTTAATCTGTATGGTTGCCTTTGATGCCATGAGATTCCTTAGAGAGCGATAAACAACCGGCTAAGCTTTTTTTACCCTTAAGATCATAACATCGCCGAATCCAAAGCGTTTTGCCGCCCTGTCCAGGAAACGCTTCACCGGACGAGGAGCGATTCCGGCGCCCAGACCTCCCCATGTGGAGGTTTTTTCAATGGTAAAGCCGTTTTCTCTTAACAGGCGTTTTAGGGTTCCAATCGAAAAAAGATATAGATGATCAAAAATGGCTGAACGCCACCGGCTTCCGAAAAACCGGGCCTGGAAACCGGCTATGTTTGGTGTAGTAATAAAAAACCAGCCTCCTGCCGCAAGGATACGATGTACTTCCCGAATCATGGAAACTGGATCATTAAGATGTTCAATCAGGTGGGAGGCATGGACTACATTGAAGTACCCGGCGGGGAAATGGTTTTCTTTGAGGGGCAGGGGCCGTATATCCAGGTTCCGTTTTTGTCTTCCGTATTCTGCCTGCGGCCGGCTTATTTCCACCCCGGTTGTTTCCCATCCCCGGTCTCTTAACCGGAGAAGAAGACTGCCTATTGCACATCCCAGATCCAGAATCCGCTGTCTATTGTCTTTGCCTAAAAGTTCTTTTTCCAGATCATAAAAATCCACATCCCCAAGGGCCAGGAGCTGCAAGTCTAGGAAACTGTCTTCATTGGCGAGTTCGTATGCAAGATAATCATCCCCGTGTGTTTCTTCCCGGTTATAACGTTGTTTTGTTTCACTCTCAAGCGGCTGGGGATTCATTTGAACCAGACCGCAGGAAACGCAGCGAACATAAAAAAAACCCTCACAGGAAAGACAGGTTTTAAACAGGTTTCCTCCGCAGAGGCAGCAGGGGATTGGTTCTTTTTTTTCGGCTATTACCGGTGTAGACCAGGTTTTTATAGCTGCTTTTGACATTTAAAATACTTTTCCTCAAGGACTTAAGAGAAACCGCAGGTTATTCCACAATTAATCTGTAGATCACATTGCGGGAATTTCCCGCTATGTCCTGTGCAATTATTTCCAGGGTGGTCTGCCCCCGGCTGAACCATAGCTCGGCTACTTCATATGCGGGATAGGGGGCATAAACCTGCCTGACCGGGACAAGGCCGTTTCTGTAGATCATTAGAAAACCATCCCTTACAGAATAAGTTTCAAAATTAAGGACTCCAATTTCACTGCCGTTAAGGGAACATATAATCCTGTACGGCGCAAGCGGACTTTCATTGGGAGTGAGCATGGTATCAATGGCATTCACTATTACATAATAACGGCCCTGGCTGAAGTTCCTGGTCTGGGAAGGATCAAAGATATTCCCCTGAGTATCTCTGAGCCGTACAGAAATAATGGAAGGCGGCCTAATATCCTCTGTGGGAGTAATTATCATGAAAGGATTTATCCAGCGCCTTTCTTTACGATCCAAAAGCTGGAAGTAAAATCCTTTTCTGGATGACCAGCCTGAAATTCCGGATTCACCCAGAAGCCTGCCCTTTTCCACAAGTTCCGGAACTTCCGGGGAAAATTTTTCTTCAAAGCGGCTGTAAATACTTACAATACCGTCCCAGTGATCCAGGGCAATCCATGAACCAAGAGGGGAGGGCAGCCTGGATGCCGTGTCTCCTTCAACACGGCGATAAAGAAGTTCACCGTCTTCCACTGCCATTATGGAACCATCGGCGTCAAAAGAAATACCCAGGTGAGGCAGACCTTCATCGTTCCAGCCGAAATTTTTTCTTATTATGGCAGAAGACGACGGCCAGTCCATTGATAAAAGCAGGGGAACTGTAATCAAGAGCAGGGTGATACGGTAGAATTTCACTTATTTCTTCTCCAGTTCAAATGATGCCATGGTCAGGTCGCCTCCAAGGTAAATAGTGTTGTTACGGCGGGCAAAAAAGGCGTTTTCGCTTTTAAAGGGAACTTCATTAACGATAAAAGCGGGATACCTGATCACTATTAAGCGTTTCTGTTTGACGCCCTGGGAGGTAATTACAAAAAGGAATTTTTCTTCTCCGGAATTGTCCAGAAAAACGACCTCCCCGTCCAGATTTAAACTGATGCTTGTGCGGGAAATAATGTCGTAAATACTCAAGCCCGCATCCCGCTCAAACGCTACTTTATTATCGTTATCCACAAAACTTATATGTACGGGACGCCTGAATCCATTGGGTAGAAATTCATGGTAAACTACCCTGTAGGTATCTCCCTGGCCTCCAGTACCAGTTCGCAAAGTACGGCTTTCTCCTCCTGCGCGTTCCAAAAGCAGAAAACGCTGATCATCCAGGCCCGAAATTAACGCCAGCCGTGAGGCGTCACGTGATAGTGCGCATCCCAGAATTACCGAGAGCCTTGAGCCTCCGGGTTCAAAGGGAGTAAAAACAGGGCTGCCTGATGAATTTAGAAGTTCTACCGCACCGTCAAGGGTACCGGCCAAAACATATCCGTCCGCCGCGTCAATGCAGGTTATGGGTGCGGGGAAGTCATGGGTCCACAGCTCTTTCCCATCGGGATCCATTGCTGTAAGGGATTTTTGTTCACTTCCGACAATAAAGATTCGATTATCCAGAAACAGGGGATAACCTTTTGGATTATCGATGACAAAGACAGGTTCGTTAAGGGAATTCATAACCTGTATGGATAAAGGAAGCGCATCATATTCAGCCCAATAATTTTCTGATATGGATAAATAACCTTTCCGAATTTGATTAATTGCGAATTTCCCGTCGTCCCATATATAACCAAAACGATCCCCCAATCGGAACGGGAGAGGCTTTTCAACTTCCGGGACCTGAGAATCTCCCAGGTTGATTGGGAATCCCCACCGCTTCCCGTCAGAGCCGGGAGAGGTTCCCTCAAGTGAATTGGATTCAAGCGAAGTAATCCACCTGGGTTTCAGAATGGTTTCTTCCGGAATTGGGCGGGCGGAAATGAAAATATATACAATGAACGCCGCGAGGCCAAAAATATACCACCATTTTCTGTTTCCCTTTGCCATTTGACCATCCGACAATGAAATATTATGGGCTAAATTATAAAACAGAAAATACTGTTTGTTAAGTGGAGAAATTGGGAATATGTAAATATTAAGCAGTAAGCAGTAAGGAGTAAGCAGTAAGGAGTAAGCAGTAAGGAGTAAGCGGTAAGCAGAAAGCGGTAAGCAGGTATACGCGATAGCGGGCATTTAATCCTTTCCCTGAAAGAGCCAACGTCGAAGACGTTGACCCGTTGCCCGCGATAGCGGGCATTCAATCCTTTCCCTGAAAGAGCCAACGTCGAAGACGTTGACCCGTTGCCCGCGATAGCGGGCATTTAATCCTTTCCTTGAAAGAGCCAACGTCGAAGACGTTGACATTTAATACGGTTTGGTGCTATATTATTGAATATAATTCAACTCCGGGTATTAGGAGCAGGAATGTTTGAAGAAGACATACTCACCATTGATGAAGTGGCAAAATATTTAAGGGTATCAGAGCGTACTGTTTATGAATGGGCGCAGAAGGGGGAGATTCCATCCGGAAAGATTGGAACTGTCTGGCGTTTCAAGAAATCGGAACTTGAGCAATGGGTTAATGAACGCCTTTCATCCAGTAAATTGGGCCCTCATGCCGGGAATATCCAGCTGGAAGCCATTATATCGCCGGATCGCATCATCTTCCTGAATTATCCTTCCAAGAAGGATGCGTTGTTCGCGCTGGCGGAAAATATTTCCTCTGCACCTCAGATAAAAAACCGGCAGGAAGTAGCCCAGGAGATCCTAAAACGTGAAGAGCTCATGAGTACTGCCATAGGCAGAGGCATAGCCATTCCCCATGTACGGCTTTCCTCAATTACCGACCTTGTAGTTTCAGTTGGAATAAGCCAGACTGATATAATTGATTTTCATGCACTGGATGATGAGCCGGTAAAGCTCCTTTTGATGATCGCCGCTGCGTCCAACCAGCATGCGTACTACCTTCAGACTCTCTCTTTTTTCAGCGCCCGACTTAAAAACAACGAACTCAGGAATGCCCTTTTAGCTTCAAAAACTTCCCATGAAGCGTACGGGTTTTTGGTTCGTGGTTTGTAATGATAATTCTTCAATGATGGAACAGTGGAATAACCGCTCTTTATTCCGCCTGTTGTGGCCCTTAATAGTCGAGCAGCTGCTTGCCGTAACCATGGGCGCCGCCGATACCGTAATGGTAAGCTCAGTGGGCGAATTCGCAGTATCCGGCGTTAATATAATTGACAATATTAACAATCTTCTTGTTATAGCTTTTATTGCCCTTGCAACAGG
>JGI24702J35022_10000406_pt1 | contig 25686 bp, 16 predicted proteins | sample TergutTh196P4_FD_35022 | JGI IMG/M metagenome (IMG submission 35022)
GGCCGTTTAGGGGTCCGGGGGGATCGGAACCCCCGGCGCCTTTTTTGGTTCTTTTTTCGGCGGTGAAAAAAGAACACCCATACTTACTTAAACCATTAAATACTCTAGCATTTTATAGAGCGCCATTGCGGCTTCCGCCCTTGTCGCGTTGACTTCAGGCGCCACTCCGTTATTAGTGTTAATCATGCCGTTCTCAATCGCAAATGCCATTGCGTCTTTGGCCCAGTCCGCAGTCTGGTCAAAATCCCTGGCCGTTGATGCGCCTCCGCTGGGTATGTTGGCGTTTAACGCCCTTGTCGTCATAACTATCATTTCCTGGCGCGTAATGCTTTCGTTGGCGTTAGCATAGAGGCCGTCGCTCTCCAGCGAGCCTTTGACTATGTTTGCTGCATACGCCGCCGCAATATACGGTTTGGCCCAGTCTTCCACATCGTCCCAATCCACGAACACAGATCCGTCAAAATCGTCAATAGGCTCAATATCGAGTGAAACAACGATCAGCTTTATCATTTCCGCCCTTGTGATATCCGATTCCGGATCAAAGTAGTATGTATCGTCCTCATCCGGATACCCGTCTACTATCCCCAATCCGATAAGTCTTCTGATATACTCATGCGCCCAATGATCTTTTCCGATATCAGACATCTTTCGCATACCCGGATTTTCAAATACCGCATACTGTGTGAATCTGCCCGCAGGTACGGTTATCGCGCCGTCATCGTTTACAACGCCTCCCAAGAATACCCACTCGCCTTTTGCTTCATCGTAATAATAAACCGCGAGATCATCGGCATCAACTACGCTTTCCGTATAATACGCTATCGTCATCTCACCAGGCTTGTTTAATGTCTTCTCTCCGCCGCTTGTGTTAAGGCTGAACACATCGCTTGCCAAAGTACTCCCAACTGGCGCCGGGCTATAGTCTTCCGTTGCGCTTCCCGATATCTCAGAACCACTGTTAGCTGCGCCTGCGGGCGCCGTGAAACTAAACCCGTCAGCTTCAACGGATACGGGTTGACTGATGGTGGTAGAGGCGCCGTCTGTCGGCGACGGCGACGGTGACGCGGACGGGGTTGGCGTTGGCGTCCCGGTCGTGCCCGTGGTGCTTATTGGCGCCACCGACGAGCCAGACGTTCCCCCTGTGGCGCCGCTTGACGTCTTGGGGTTTCTTACGGTTATACCGGTCTTGATAACATCGTTATAACCCCACGCCACAAAAGTTACCGTAAGCTCCTTGGTAGTGCCCGAAGCAGTATACAAAGCAGGATCGTTCGCTGGAATGATTACTTTTTTATTTACCCGATCAATTGTGACGTTTTGAACTTTGACGCCATTAACTAAAATCTCGCCTTCACTCAGCATGTCAAGATAAGCGTCGATCCCGTCGTCTGCCGCGAGCGTGTTCAGCATACCGGACTGGACATTCGCATCCGAAACAAGTTGAACCGGCGCCGCCAAACTGCTCACGACGGACAATATAGGCAATTTACTGTCAAACATGGCGTACGAGGAGTTATAGTTGCTTACAGCAACCGTTCTATTATTGGCGCCATCCGATCTATCGTCGACGCTGGCTTCAGTTTCTTCCACTTCGGCGCCATTCTCATACTCTTCTTTCCAGCCCTGCTCCGGATCCCCTTCTACCGCTTCGTATGCATCATCCGGAAGTTCTTCCGCTAATTCTGAATCAAACTCCTCTTCCGCTAAGAGTTCCATCATTTCCATTGGATCCAGGCTGAAGGGGCCCAGATCATTGCCCCAACCGTTGTTATCCTTGTATCCGAGGCTTAAAAGGTTTGCAAATATCGGGAACACTCCGGGAGTGAGGAACGTCAATTGCCTGGATAAGACTATCGAGCAATAAGTCCAGTTGCCGGCGACGCCGTCTCCCAAGCCGCTCGGTACTATTGTGCCAAACACGCCCGGTTTGAGCGGCTGGCTTGTCTTGTCCCTGCCGACGAAAAGATCGACGTACCCCATGGTATGCAACGTATTCAATTTATTATTATCGGAATTTCCCGTACCATTGAAGCACCACTCTGTGCGCTGATTTGACCAGTCGTCCCAAATCGGCGAAAGCGAAAGCATATACCCTGCCGGTACATTGGGTTCTGAACCCGGCGCCGGATGCAAATCGAGATCAATCGCGTTGGGTTTGTTGTATACATCCAGCATGGCCACATCCTCACTGACAAATATCGGACACGCCAGATTGTTGATATTGCCGCTGATCTGTAGTGAATTCCCAGCTTTGGGCACAGCTTTTGTAGAGCCTCCGCTGCCTGTTCCTCCCAGCGGATTTGTCTGTTGATGAGTGAAAATCAGGTTGCCGCCCAGTTTTGTGAAATCAATAAGGTTTTTCGCATTATCGCTTTCATTGTCGCGAAGGCGCAAGTACATTGAGTTGGTGGCAGCCCAAGCCTCCTGTCCCACGACTATTGTGTCAAAACGATCCCTTAACGCCTGTCCGCCTTCCGCCAAATCGACCGCGTCTATTATCTCGCAGTTGAGTTCCGCTTTAACGGGATCGTCATAGAACCTTTTTATAAAGTCAAATACAATGTCATTTGTTCCCGTTGAAGCGAATCCGATTTTAATATCGTCGTCCGGCAATCTAACGTCAACAATTAGTATATCCTGGTATGATTCACTGTACATATGTTGTTTCTCCACCTGGTGCATAACGCCGACGCCTGTCAGGTCGCGCTTTTCCTTTGTATAGTCAATGACATGGTAACCTTCGCGGAAACTCTCTCCATCATACTCCGCCGTAAAGAGCACTTTATAATCACCAACAAGCCCGCCTTGAATAGTGGCTTGTACTATGATTTGAATTGCGCTTTTGGGAGGAACGTCTACCGTTTGAGGTAATACGGTAATTCCTGAACCGCCGTGTTCCATAACCCCCGTGACCTTTACTCCAATCGCCGGGGAATCCATATTATTTACAATTCTGACAGGGATTTCATGTGTTTGATCAATATCTGATTCCTTTACCAAAACACTTTTGCTTTCAATGGGCGGATCTACAGCGATCCGGGGTACAAGCCGCGTGCGTACCTCTGTTTGCAACAGCTGCGTTACCCCGTTTATGGCAATTGCCGCATTTCCCCCTATAGGCCTTGCCTTGTCGTAAGGGCCGTCGACCTTTGTTGTAATATCGATCACTACGTCGTCGACATGATTTTTCGGTCGCATTGCGGCTATCGAAGCATACCCTGCGGCAGTACTTTCATGTACCCACGTCCACTCAGTCGGATCGTAGTCCGATGTGCCAAAGGGATATGTCGGGCTGACGCTTGAAAACTGCGTGTTTTCGTTGTATGGTGAGCTATAGGGGCCAGTGTACTCCTTGTATCCCGGAGCGAGTTTGATCTCGTATTCATACCTGTAGCCTGTAACCGGCATTTCCGCTCCAAATACCTGTCCTGTCCGCATATACTTTACGGGCGCGGCCGTCAATGCTTTTGCTGTAGAACCCGAAGGCACTGCAACAGTTGTCGGAAGCCCGTTCAAAAGCATCTGCGTCGGGAAAACCACTCCTGCTTCATTGGGATCGTCAGCGCTCAATACATTGAATTCCAGATTCTCGGACCTGAAAATAATGTTTTCATTAACGGTACTGATGTCCGCGTTTCCGCCAAAAAACTGCGAGCCGAGGCATTCGAGCTCTACCGTGATATTGATTGTCTGCCCGGGACTTGGATCATAATCACTCATTATTACATTTTGATTGACACCGTAAAGTCTCGTCGTAAAATCGTTATAATGCTCGCGGACAAGTCCGAGATAGTAGTCGAAAGCATGCGCGCCGCTGATATCTTTATGCGCAGCAGCGTAGTCCTCAAGTTCCTTTAACGCTATGGCCGCAGCTCTTAAATCATCGGCGACGAGGGCTATTTGATTCTCTACATCGGCAACAGTGGCGGCGCCCGCTTGTATATAGCTCTTGTCATTGTCTGCAGCGCCAAGTGGTTTATCGGCGTTCCAGTCTACCGGATCGGGGCAGTTAGGGAAGTTTTCGACGACATTGTCAAGCGCAGTTTTGAGCCGCGCCACAGCGTCGTCAGTCGCCGTTTGATTCTGCGCGTCCAGTACGTCGTTTATTCTGCCAACTGACGTATCAATACCGGCGATTATCGTGCCTCCGTTGATACTGCTGTCCGACCAGTTGTCTTGCACATAACTGCTGTCGGAGAAAGACTTTATGGCGACAAAATTGGACACTGTATTGTTATTTACCGCGCCGTCTCCGGCTTGGCCGGACCTGCCCTGACAGATATGGTTTACGTAACCGAGCTGGCCTATTGCGTTATAAGTCGGATAATTCCACGGTATAGCGGCGCTTACTCCCTTGGAGTCATATGAAATAAAATCCTTAGGGAAGAACGGGTTAATGCGATTTTGGTAAATTGTGCCGACGCCCACCGCGGAGTCTACCGCCGACGTCCCGCTCCTGATCATGCGTTTGACAGTCCAAGGCTCCAGGAAATTCCCGTCGTCGTCCCTGACCTGATAAGCCGGGTCTTTTGCCGCATTGATCGCCAGACAGATAAAAACGTCTGATATCTGGTGCTGCGCGTGTCCGGAAATTGAATGGTGATTTACGATAGCGTCCGGATGTGTGAGTCTTATTGTCTTCACTGCGTTATACAGGTATACGTCGGGATTCCACTGACCCGCGCCTAACTCGCCAGTCAGCGGATCTACCATCTGATACTCGATGATCTCATTATACCCGTTGGCATATGATCCCAAATAGTACTGTGTCTTTTTGTCAAACATCATGGCTGTGTAAAGCTCCTGAGAACGAACAATCCCAAGGCCGTCCATCAACTCTGGGCCTATCTGGTTATTTCCGCTTTCACCCCAGTTTGATAAAAAATAGGACGCTTCGACCTGGTAACGCGGGCTGTCATGTACATAGTTGAAAAAATACGAGCTTTCATCATCCGGATGAGCTCCTGTGTACATAATGTGACCTACTTTGTTCAGCCGCTCAAGGCTAAGCAGTGTTTCGTACATGCCCCGATCAGATTCAATCAGTATGCCTGGCCGATATCCGATCTCATCCGCCGCCTCGACGGTTATTGAGGGTATAATACCTGTAGGCGCCAAAAGCGCCACTATGAGAACCAGATGTAATACCCTTCTTAAAAAATGATGTTTCATAATTTCTCCACCTCTTTCAGATTTGGTAAATGTACCCGCATAAGTGTCTCTTACGGCTGCGCGGGCCAGGCAACCGATCAATAATCAGCAAAAATACCTGTGGCGGCTTCACCAACAATCCATGTCGACTCGGCGTAGCGCGGTTACTCGCTCCCAGCAAAGTCATTAACCTTTTATTCCTGTCGTTGATATCCCTTCAACAAAGTATTTTTGCGCAAAGAAAAAGATCATAACAGGCGGAATGATAGTAAGTACCGACATCGCAAGCGTTTTATCCCAGCTCGTTGCAGACTGTACATCAGACGACATACGAAGAGCCAGGGACAGGGTGAATTTTCGAACTTCTGTTATATATATCAAGGAACTAAAAAAGTCGTTCCACGTCCAGATAAACTGAAAAATAGCAGCTGAAATGAGCGCCGGTTTACACAAAGGCATTAGTATACTAAAAAAAATCCTCAGTGACCCGCATCCGTCTATAACGGCGGACTCGTCCAATTCCCTCGGCAGTCCGCGAAAAAACTGCACTAACATAAAAATAAAAAACGGCGTTGCTGCAAATACTGTGGGTACTATAAACGGCAAATATGTATTCAACCATTTGAAATCACGGAATAACATGTATTTGGGGATTATTATGACAGTATCCGGCAACATAAGGGTCGATAACATCAGGGCAAAAAACACGCGTTTCAATGGAAATCTAAATCGGGCGAATCCATATGCGACAACCGAACTAGACAATACTGTAAAAAACACTGTCGGAATGACCATTAGAAACGTATTCTTGAAAAATGTCCCATAGCTTATGTTACCAACACCTTTCCAGCCTTCAATATACGGTCTGAGGCTAAACGACGATGGCAAAAGCTTATTTGAGCCAAATATTTCTGTATTTGTTTTGAAGGATGAAAAAAACAGCCAAATGATCGGGTAGCACATAATGGTTAAAATCCAAAGCAACAGAATATAGTAAAGTGCTTTTTTTACCCCTTTCTTCAATTTACCCTGCCTCCGTCATCATAATAAGTCCAATAGTCTGAAGTCTTAAAAATCATAACCGTAAAAACTATGATTATAGCAAAAAGAATCCATGAGAGCGCCGAGGCGTAGCCCATTTTGAAAAACACAAACGCGTCGTTATAGAGTTTCATCCCATACAGATATGTGGCCCTCACCGGTCCCCCTTTTGTAATTACAAAAGCGGTTGTAAACTCCTGAAAAGCATTTATCGTCTGCATAACTAAGTTGAAAAAGATGATCGGAGAGAGCAACGGCAGTGTAATTTTTATAAAAATACGCAGCTTTGAGGCGCCGTCCACATTGGCTGACTCATATAATTCCGAAGGGATTTGTTTAAGTCCCGCTAAAAACAATACCATCGAAGAACCAAACTGCCATATTGTCTGAAAACTGATAGTAAAAAGCGCGATTGAAGGGTCTCCAAGCCAGTCGACCCAAGGAAGCCCCATAGTTTTGAAAAGCTGGTTAATCAAACCGTCCCTTAAAAAAAGAAATCTCCACAGCAATGATATAACTACGCTCCCGCCAAGAATTGAAGGTAAATAATACATTGTCCTAAAAAAGTTAATGCACTTTATGCGCGCGTTCAAGAGCATTGCAATAAAAAGAGCGACCATGAGTTTCCCGGGAACCGCTATCAAAACATATTTCAAAGTCACGCCTAGCGATTGCCAAAACAGATCATCCCGGGTAAATATGTTCAGGTAATTGCTAAGTCCAATAAATCTCGGCTTTTGAGTTATATTGTAATTCGTAAACGAATAGTAGAGCGACATACAAAGCGGATAGAGCTGAAAAACCGAGAATCCGATTATCCAGGGAAAAATGTACGCCAAACCGATCGGAAAAGATCTTTTATTGCTTTTAGTCGCTTGCGATTTCTCGCTTGCTGCCGTCATAGTTATGACCATGCCTCGTATTATATTTGTAAGTATTTATAACCGGAACAACAGAATATTTTATATCCATATAAGACCAGAATATATATCAAACTTATCAGACCAGAATATACATAAAATCAGAATTCATCCCGCAGGCTACAGTGAGCAGGAAAAATCTCTTCAACAACCGTGACCAAAAACGCAGTCATGGAGGAGTGATGAGGGGGGGAGATGTCCCCTCATCTGACTCTTCCTCTATACAAATATCTGAAATTGCCTCATCTAACGCTTCGCATACTGGCTCACGCCGCGTATTACGTTGCGTTTATTGGCCCGTACCCGCGGATAACGCTGCGTTTACTGGCTCACGCCGCGTATTACGTTGCGTTTATTGGCCTTTCAGCTCGTCAAGCTGTACCGTTAACTTATCCATGAACTGCTGAGCAGCTTGTTCCGGAGTAAGCCTATTAAACCCAACCTGTTGCACAAGGTCTACAATGATAGTCTGCTTTATTTCTTCATTAAGACCAATCTGAGACTCGGGTTCACAATTCTCCTGTAATGTAATATTAACTGCTTTGTCGACTGCCGGGTCTATCAAGTTCGCGTTAATAAGCGCCTGCCTGGCAGCGCTTGATACAGGTATGCTTCTGACGGTACCCAGTATAAGGGCCGCTTCTGAGTCATTTAAGAACCAGTCCATAAATTTTAGCGCTTCATCCTGATTTTGTGAGTTAATACTCACGCTCAGGATATTTGCAGGCCACGCAGGATTTCCTGATATCCTGGCGTCCGCAAACTTTGGAAGCGGTATGACGTCCAGATTGCCCGGATATGTCTGTTTAAACTCCGCATAATATGAAGGGGAGCAGGTGGCGACGCCAACCTTGCCGTTTATCCACGCCGGGTATTCGTTGATTCGTCCTTCCAGCGGAGCGGACTCAGAAAACGGAACGATTATATTGTATTCGACCATGTCAGCCACAAATTGGAACATTTGTTGAACCTGTTCCTGCGTGACTTCGATTGTAAAGTCATCCCTGATAACCTGTCCGCCCGTCAGCTGCCTTAAGAAGGAGTGGACTACCGGGTCAAACCCGTCGCTCTCCGTCAGGAAAAATGTCGCGCTGTTGTCGGCTTGATAAAGCGCCTTCCCATAATCTATAAAGTCGTCCCACGTCCAATTGTCGTTCAGCGTAATATTGTGCTGATCAAGCAGGTCTTTGTTGATGACCAAAGTGTTGCCGGAAATCCCTGTAATAAGGCCGATCAATTTCCCGTTTACAAGACAGTATCCGTTCAGGAACCCCGGGTCAAAAGTGGACGAATCAACTAACCCCTGCTGCCCTAAAAGATCCACAAATATTTCGTCGCTATGTAAGTCTGTTATCCATGAAGCGTCGATCTGAATTACATCCGGTTCCGTTTTACTTGCAAGTTGAGTCACGAGTTTTTGATAGTAGCCGTCCCAACCGCTGTATTCAGGAGAAATTTTTACGTGCGGGTTTTTTTCCTGATACAGGTTTATTGCGTTAATTGTCGCTTCATGTCGGGCTTCTCCGCCCCACCATGACATCCTGAGCTGTACATCCTTTGGCTGTTCAGCAGGCGTCTGTGTTGTTGCTTGCTGCGCATCTGTTGTTTGCTGGGCATCTGTTGATTGCTGCGCTTCTGTTGTTGCGTCGGCTTTTGTCTCCGCCGCTTCTGTCGCAGTCTGGGCGGTGGTAGCGCTTGTCGTTCCGCCTCCCGAACCTCCACAGGCTGCTAACAAAGAAAACACCAGCATGAAAGAAGCAGTAAGGCACAACATTTTTGTCCATTTCTTCATAAAACACCCTCCTTCTTTGTTGGTTTTTGTTAATTTTATCATTGTCATAAATGATATCAAAGGTACAATGTTTATATATTTGAATCATTGTTTTATTATTGGTATCATTGTTTTATTATTAAGTATCACTATTTGAGCTGCTTGACTTTACTGTTTGAGCTACTTGACTTTACTGTTTGAGCACTTGACTTAATGAGACATTCTGTATTATTCTGTACTTGTCATATTGCAGTCTACATTCATATAATTCGCAACCCTATAGGCAATCGATCTGGTGGGGATCTGTTTCGTTGTATAAACTTGTTATCGCTGAAGATGAATATGAGATAAGAACTGGTCTTTCTGATTATTTCAAATGGGATATGGTTGGATTTGAGTTAATGGGCCAGGCGGAAAGCGGCAAACAAGCGCTGGAAATCATTGACAATAATGAAGTCGACGTCCTGTTAACCGATATTGTGATGCCTGATATGACCGGTATCGAGCTAGCCGCCGAATTGAGTATTCGAAAGCCAAATATAAAGATCGTCTTTTTAAGCGGATACAGGGATTTTGAATACGCCCAGCAAGCAATATCCTATAGGGTCAAGAAATACCTGACAAAACCTACAAAGTACCATGAGTTGCTTGAAACGTTCATGGAACTGAAGAACGAATTGGATCTGGAAAAACGCACTTTCCCAATAAAACAATTGATCAATTATACCGAGGATGAAATATCTCCCGGAAAAACGATTATCGCCGTTAATAAATATGTGTCAGATAATTATAAAGACGCGTCCCTGAAAAAAGCCGCCGAAATTGTGCACATGAATCCGTATTATCTCAGTAAGTTTTATAAAGAAAAAACAGGACGGAATTTTTCCGACTTAGTGTTATCGCATAAAATGAAACACGCTGCTCAATTCATAAAAACATCCGATGATATGGTCTATGAAATCAGCGAAAAGGTCGGATACAGCAATTCAAAGAATTTTACAAGAACGTTTAAAAAGTATTTCGGCGTCAGCCCCAGGGAATACAAGGATACGCCGTGATCCTCTAACGGCTGGCGCAAAAACTATTATTCAAAGTTATGCGGGGGATTATTTCGGATGTTAAAAAGAAATTTCTTTTTGAGAAAACTCGCTTCATTTTTAATTCCAATTGTAATACCTGTAGTTCTCTTGGGTGCACTCTCCATAACTCTCACGCAAAAATATATAAAAGATATCATAACCACATATAATTCAAATCTTCTGCACCAGAACCGCGATTATCTGGAACTGGTTTTGAAGGAAATAGACGCTCTGTATCTGAACTTTGCCCGTAACCCCATATCCATCCAGATACTGAAACAATTGTTTAGCTCTGAGCGTCTGGATCTTGAGCAAGTAGCGAAACTCAACACCTATAAAAGCCAAATAAACTCGGTAGTAAACTCCAAACCATATATTCACAGCATCTATATATACGCTGGGAACGCCGGCGACAAGTTTCTCTCTACCAGCTCAGGTCTGTCAAATATAAATGATAATATTGACAACGCCTGGTTTGACATCTATAAAGAATCGCAGACGGATATCTGGACAGAGCTCAGGGAAATCAAGCAGTACTCATTTGAGAGGCCAAGATCGATCATTTCAATATTTATGAAGCTCTATTCCTCTGGTATCAGCCAGGGCGACGGCGTAATAGTCCTGAATATCAATACTGACGGACCGGGCAATCTTCTGGAGAAACTTGAATTGCTGCAGGATCAAAGTGTTTTTATTTTGAATGAATTCAACCAGATAATGTTATATAAAAGCTCTTACGGGCAGACAAATGATCTCGGCAAATTCGAAACTGTCTTTAATGAGTTTTTCTATAACAACTCACTGTCAGCGACTGGCGACCTCGACAGAAACAATATGCGGGAAAATGCCGGGGGATCTCTGACGGTCGACAATGAAAAATATATGCTCAATGTGTTGTACTCTGAAAGGTTTAACTGGAAATATATTTCGATGATACCTGAAAACTCTCTTTATCAGCTCCCCAGGGAACTCACGCAGATTGTCATTATATTGCTTTCGTTGTCCCTGATTTTTGGCATATCACTTATATTCCACTTCACAAAGAATAATTATAAGAATATTTCATCAATAATAAAGCTGATGGATTCCTTTGAATTGAACGATCCATTGCCTCCGGCGCCGGAGATAGTAAATGACGAGTATGGCTATATAATGAATAATCTGCTGAAGACGTTCATTGAACAGAGCCGCTTGAAAATACAGCTCACAGAAAAGAAATACGAACTGCAGCGTCTTGAAATGCTTGCGCTCCAATCTCAACTGAACCCGCATTTTCTCTATAACACTCTTGATACTATTAACTGGAAAGCGCTCGGGATGTTTGGCGGTTATAACGACATTAACGTAGCTGTAGAGAATTTGTCTGATATACTGAAATACATGCTAACTGGCATTGACAATACAGTTTCTCTTGAAGAGGAAATCAAGTACGCTCAGTGCTACATAAGAATCCAACATTTGAGGTATAAAGACAAGGTCAACATAATATGGGATTACAATGAAGACGATATAAAGTGCAATAGCGTTCCGAAACTGATCCTGCAGCCGTTAATTGAGAACAGTATATACCACGGTCTAAAAATGAGGCCGGGAAAAGGCGTAATCAAAATACGCGTTGCAAAATTTCATTCACATCTCAGGATCGCAATAATCGACAATGGAATGGGTATACCAGAAGAAAAACTGCGTCTGTTAAGAGCGGAACTTCTGACAATTGACAGAGATATCAGTAATATCGGACTTTACAACACAAATAAGCGGATAAAAATAATGTATGGTGAAGAATACGGTCTAACAATACTCAGCAAGTCTAATCATGGCACGTCTGTATCATTTAAAATACCGATGCTTCAGCGGCAACAGCAGGTAGTTGTGACCGCTGAAGCAGTAGGCGGCTATGACAAACCCGGCAGCATACAGGATACGCGGGAGGAAGGGGGTTATCATATAAATACCGACGCCAATGCGGGCTAACGCCTGCAGCTCATATCGGCTCGGCAAAGCGCGGTTCCCCTCGCCTCGCCTCGCCTCGCCTCGCCTCGCCTCACGCGGACGCAGCTGTTCGCGGCTGACATTACTATATATATCTGATAAAGGTTAAATCAATGAAATGAACAAAACAAACGCCCTCAGGATTCTCGAATCCGCGGGGATTCGACATACATCCCGCGAATACAGCGTTTCGGACGGTAAGATAGACGGCGTGAGCGTTGCGCAGAAGATTGGCGCTGAAACTGAGCGGGTGTTTAAAACACTGGTGACAGAAGGTAAAGCGTCCGGGCATAACGTGTTCGTGATCCCTGTAGAATTTGAGCTTGACTTGAAAAAGGCTGCGCGCGCAGCTAATGACAAATATATAGAAATGATAAAGGCCCGTGATTTAGAACCTCTAACCGGCTACATACACGGCGGTTGTTCCCCTGTCGGCATGAAAAAAGCGCTTCCCACCTTCATCGAAGAAACTGCGTTACTTTACGATACTGTTATCGTCAGCGCCGGTCGCGTCGGTTTACAAGTGGAACTATCGCCGCAGGATTTAGCAAACGTAACAGCCGCAGCCTTTTGTGATTTGATTTGATGTTTAAATTTAAAAAGTTGACACGTTCTCTCAACTCTCATTCAATATGTTTCGAAATGAATCCAATCATATAGCGGCAAGCAGATTTTGCAATATTACCTTCGTGAAACGGTTGGCCTTTTTCGTGAACAAACCGGCAATTTCTCTATATGCCAAATATACGCTCTCCCGTTCCGCATCGGTCATGGCGTGACGGCTGTAGCACGCTTTGGAGAAAATCTCGGAAGCCTCAAGGAAACAGCCATTCTCAAGGCCGTGCTTATGCTTTATCCTCTCCGCAAACTGAATCGGCGTTTCACTTGGCGCCATTCTCTCGCCCATATATTCAAGTACCTGAAGACTGTGCCTGAAGATGAATTGAACAGCGTCGTCCGGCGTCGACCTGAACCGCTCGCGTCTAAATCTTCGAGTAAGCCTGGTAACCAAAATAAATATACCGGCTGCTAAAGCGACGAAAAGGAGAGTATAACACCAGAAAGCAAAAACGCTGTTCCCCCACGGCCAAAACCCGCCAAAAAGACTATAGTCCCGCTTGCTCTCTGTTTCTACTGAGGAAACATTCGAATTTCCGCTTTCACTGTACATGCCGGCAACCCGCTCAAAGAGGGCTGAATACAGATCGCTTTCACCTGAATTATCGGATCCGAACAATGAGGACTCCTGTTCCTGCCCGCCGCCTCTGTCCCCCACCCGGAATATGCCGGTGGGTTCAAAGCTTTTCCATCCATATCCTTCCAGGTAAACCTCGACCCAAGCGTGAGCCTCGGCGTTTGTCACCAGATAAGCTCCATCCGCCGCCGCAAATTCCGGCATGATATAACCTTCAACATATTTGCTCGGCAGCCCGATACAGCGAGCCATAACAGCCATTGCAGTCGCAAAATGAGTACAATATCCATCTTTCAACTCAAACAGAAAGGTATCTACAAAGTCCTTCCCCGGCGTTAGGTACCCGGTTTCCAGAGTGTATTTGTAGTTAGAAAGCAAAAACCTCTCCAACGTCTTTAGCTTTTCATAATCACTGTCAATGTCTTTTGTAATCTCGTTAGCAAGAATTCTGACGCGCTCGGGCAGCATATCTGGTAATTGCAGATACTTTGCTTTAATCCTGTCAGAACGCTCCTTTAGCAAATCCAGCGTTTCCCGGTCAATAAAATCATTTAGCCCTCTGATATGGAGATCCCAATGATGTGTGTTATTTTCCGCCCTGGTAAATGAGTATATTGCAACCTTGGCTGTGTCATAGTTTTCCAGAAGGTCGCCGTATATCCCCCTGTAGCTAGTTTGAGCAATAATATTGGCTGAAGAGTATTCCCTCTCCATCAGGTATTCAACATTATAGCTGAAGCCCTCGGAAACTCTGTTTTCCAGCGAGAGCGCTCCATTTTTCTCAAACATAACGCCGCCGCCCGACGGTTCTCGACTGAACCTCCTAAATTTTGTCGGGATAAAAATGGAGCGGCTCCTCAACCTGCTGAATATTACTTCAACACTATCTGTACGTCTGTTTAGCATCGATTCTAAAGAAGACGCCACCTCGTCAGGCTCCAACGTCTGATTTACAGAGTCTCCGATTCCCGCTCGCGCGCGCCTGAACAAGTATATTAAATAGCTGTTCTTATACTCCTCATAATCCCATCGAATCTCTGAATCATCAGAGAGAAAAGCCGACTGCTCCTCCTCTGCGTCAATAGTCTGCCACGAGTTTCCTGTATAAATGCTTTTGCCGCTGCCTTTCAGGTAAAGCTCCGGGTTTGACGTCCTGACAGTTAAAACATGTGTATAATCTAGCCTGACAGGGCCGGAAAGAAAGCTTTCCCCGGAGGAGAAGCCCGTTGTATTTAAACCGTAACTGTCAATATTATAATAAATATAGTTATCTCTATAGAATGTAGACGCCTGCTCGACTTTTGAATAAAGCCAGTCCCACCTTATCGGCGAGTTGGGCGCGGGAAGCGTGCTGACGAGCAACATTATGAACAAGCATAACGGCAGCATGTAGAACGAGAACTTATACGGGGCTGAGATCGCGCTGACGTCAGCCCCTTTGATACTCTTATTGTAAACATGGAAAACATACGCAAATATCATGGTCGCGACAAAAAAGTAAAACGCATTGTAATTTACGCTAAAGCCGTACGCCCACTGTATACAAAAAATTGCGAAGCCTCCCCCCAGAACAACTGCAATCAAGTATTTTTTTACAATAAAAATAAACGCCAGGAGGGTTATAAACACACAGATCGCATAAAACACAAGGTTCTCGTATTCCTTGTCCCTGGGGGTTCCGACCATATAGTAACTTGCCAGCCATTTAATAAAACTCTCAAAGAATTGATACACGCTCACCCTGACTCCATCCAACCTATCAGTAAAATTGAAGACCAGGGTTACCGCAATTGAAAATACTGTTATTGAAGAAAGTGCAATATTCAATGTGACATTATTGAAAAAGACCAGGGAATACACTAACATGCACACAAGCGCCACTCGCAGAATCGCTTCTATAGGCGTCTGTAGGCCGAAAGTATCCGTTATGGCGTAAGTCAGCGTAAAAGAAACCGCAAGGCACAAGAATAATTTCAGGGTATGCATTGAAATATTAAATTTATCAGTCTTGATAGACTCTTTTAGTTTATTAAACGGATTTTTCAAGCAATAAACACCTCGTTGAGCTTACTTTCATAGTGCAGTGGATAGACCTTCAGCGTGCTAGTTGTTTTCCTTAATTCCTCGAGCAAGTCCTCCGCCTCTTTTCCGCCATTTCTTACTGTTCCGGGGGCATTGTTTTCATTCATATATATCATCGATACCCGACTGTCCCCCTCCGTGAACACAAGAAGCCGCTCAACCAGCCTCCTACTAAGGTTTGAGGTAAAGACGCAAATATTAGAGGGACTAAGCCCTTCAATGTTAACGTGATCGATGATCTCTTCTATCCCAACATCGCTTTTGAATTCCAGCAGAGATACCCTCTGATAAAGAGTTTCAAACACTTCCATCCCGTCGGCTCTTATAGTTACCAGTTCACTGTCATAAAAGCACATAGTCACATTGAAATAATTTCTTAAAAAATAGTAAAGAATCGATATATACGCCTCTATCATCTTATCTTCTGTTTTTAGTCTGATATCCTGTGAGCCTTTGATTTGGCTTAAATCGAGGAGTAACAGAACGCTGGTCATAGTGATTTTTTCGTAGTTTTTTATCTTGATCTGTCGAGTCTTTGCCGACAGCTTCCAGTGGATGCGCTTCATTTCATCCCCTATATAGTAACTTCGAATGTCTGACACGGAAGACGTATCCTCGATTACGTTATGGGCTTGAGTTATACTGTCAAGATCAAAACCCGGCGTGTAAGGAAACCCTCCAATGGGCGCAATCTGCGGATACACCGTTATATGTGTTTTATTCTTTTTCTTTATTGGAATGTTTATTACTCCCAAAAAATCCATTATATTAATCTCATAATTGTTTATTGTGTAACGACCTCTATATTTGCTTGTGAACTCCGCTTTGCATCCGGTTTTTGCGAACGGGTTAACTGAGATAGTCACATCGCTTCCCTTGAGTAAAAATTCGTCTGTTTTCTTATATTTTATACTCACATATGGGAAAAAAAGCGGCCACTTATTTTCTATATCCACAATTAAATTAAAACTGCCCCCTTTAATAATATCTGTTTGATCCGGATACCCATGAAAAGTTATTGCGGCATACACCGATAACGTATAAATAATAGATATCAGTAAAAGAGATACGGTGGTATACAGAATGGTATATGGTATATCTCCGCCGAAAAAAAACACAAACGACAGAGAAAAAATAATTACATTTATATAAAGGATCCTATTCTTGGTCATGGGTCCTCTTCTTATTCATGATGTTTTTCGGCACAGGGACAGCCGTATCAGACAGCACCTGGCTAATTACTCTCTCCGGTTTAATGTTTTTTAGTTTTTCTTCCTGTTTGAGCTTTATCCTGTGGGAGAGCACGGGAACCGCCATTTCCTTTATATCATCCGGTATGCAATAATCCCGACCCATGCAGCAGGCCCATGCCTGGGCGGCAAGCTGAAGCGCCAGCGCCCCCCTTGGACTTACTCCTAAAACAGTTTTTTCATTGTTCCTGGTTCCCCTGATAATCTCGACAATATACCTAACAATGCTCGGTTCGACGTACACATTCCTGACGCTCAACGCAGCGTCAAGGATTTCTTCCCCATCCGTTACTGCGCGCAGTTCGTTCAACGGTTGATCGACAGCATATTTTGCCAGAATAACGCATTCGTCGTCGGCTTCCGGATATCCAAGAGTTACTCTCATAAAGAATCTGTCTAATTGCGCCTCCGGCAGGGGGTACGTCCCAAGATACTCAATCGGGTTTTGGGTCGCAAGAACCATAAAGGGAAGCGGTAAATAATAAGTAGCTCCGTCTACTGTCACCTGCTTTTCCTCCATTGCCTCCAAAAGCGCTGACTGAGTTTTAGGCGGCGTCCTGTTTATCTCGTCAGCCAGCACTATTTGGCTCATTACCGCGCCCGGCTTATACTCAAATTCATCGCTTTTCATGTTATAAACTGAAAACCCTGTAATATCCGAGGGCAATACATCAGGCGTAAATTGAATGCGCCTGTATGAACACGATATCGACTTTGACATCGCTGATACAAGACTCGTTTTCCCTACTCCGGGGACATCTTCGATCAGCACGTGCCCTTGGCAAATAAGGGATATCACAATCTGTTCCACTGAAGCGCGTTTCCCAATTATTACGTTTTCAATATTGTCTGCAATCCTGCCGACTAGTTTCCCAACTTCAATCGGGCTCATTATCATATCGTCACCACTCGTCGATGTTGCTTCTTATTCAATATTGTTTTTCCTTTCATTGTTACGTCTTAGTCTTCTTCTTGCAGAACAAGCGACTTTCACAAACACATGGCTAATGTTTCACGTGAAACATATCAACAATGTTCATCACAGATCATATCCTCTCCAGACAAAATTGCACTTGGTAATATGTGTTCCTGTGGCTCATATTAGGAGCAAAATTCCCCTTAGACCAGTTACATATTATCTCTTTTCTTCGGTTTTGGCAATTCTATTATTGCTTTTTTTATTTCGTCGTGTATAATAAATTTTACTTGCATATATTCTTGTATTTATGCATGAGACATAACATGACGCTTAATCATTAGAACACCGGCGCCATCCGTGTCGGTCTAAAATAGCAACTACGCCGTGGCAGCACGGGTTTTAGGGGGATCGCCATGTCAAGGGTTATATCGATAGCAAACCAAAAGGGGGGCGTGGGTAAAACGACAACCTCTGTCAATCTCAGCGCGTGTATTTCCGCTTTGGGGAAAAAAGTATTGCTCATAGACATCGACCCTCAGGGTAATTCGACAAGTGGCTTGGGGGTTGATAAAAATACCATTGGTCATTCAGTATACGATGTCCTTATCAATGAAACCGATATGAAAACAGTGGTCACTGATACTATATTGAGTAATTTGAAATTGTGCCCTTCAAATATTCAATTGGCAGGCGCCGAGATAGAGCTTGTCCCTATGATGTCTCGTGAGAACAAATTAAAATACGCTTTGGAATCTTTTAGGTATGAATTCGATTTCATTTTTATTGATTGCCCTCCTTCCCTTGGCCTGCTTACGCTCAACGCTCTCACGGCTTCCGATGCGGTTCTTGTTCCAATCCAGTGTGAATACTACGCGCTTGAAGGATTAGGGCAGCTTATGACCACAATAGGGCTGGTGCAAAAGCATCTGAACAGGGCTCTTACTGTAGAGGGCGTTGTTTTGACAATGTTTGACGCGCGGACGAATTTATCTATCCAGGTTGTAGACGAGATAAAAAATTATTTCAAAGGCAGGGTTTATTCAACTTTAATACCAAGAAACGTTAAACTCAGCGAAGCCCCCAGCTATGGGAAGCCAATAATAATTTATGACCCACGGAGCAAAGGCGCGGAGTGCTATATGGATCTTGCTGAAGAGGTCATCGAAAGTTATGATGTTTAATCCAGGAGCTAATGCGCGGCGCCCGGACAGCGTCCGCGTGAGGGAGCCTTGATTCACTTCCGGCGCCGGTTGTGTTGAGGGCGTTAGCCCATATGCTTTCTCTTACTCTCTTCGCTTCATTAATAACGTACACACGTTATGTACGTGCGGCGCGACGATCAGTAACAAAAATAATCACCGGTACTTTCCGGGAAACGGAGGAAGTCTTGCAAAAAAAAGCTCTTGGGAAAGGGCTTCAAGCTCTTCTCCCAGCATACGCCGATACAAAAGATAACAACTCTTTCGAGGTAAATATAAACGAGGTGGAACCCAACCTGAATCAACCGCGGAAACTCTTTGACGAGGATTCGATGGTCCGTCTCTCCAGGTCTATAAAGGAAGTCGGCATAATTCAGCCAATTGTTGTAAAAAAAGAAGGCTCTATCTACAGGATTGTTGCCGGTGAGCGCCGCTGGAGAGCCGCTCGTCTGGCAGGCCTTAAGACTGTTCCTGTTATAATAAAAGATCTCTCAGAGCTGCTCTCTATGGAAGTCGCCCTTATAGAAAATTTGCAGCGAGAAGACCTAAACCCTATTGAGGAAGCCCGCGGGTACGAACAGCTCATAGACGAGTTCCAAATGACCCAGGATCAGATATCAGACGTCGTGTGCAAAAGCAGATCCACGATCTCCAATTCAATAAGGTTGCTTAAACTTTCCAGCACAATTCAGGAGCATCTCGTCAGCAAAAAGATATCCTCCGGTCATGCTCGCGCGCTGTTGACCATAAGTGACGATTACGTACGGGAAAAACTCGCCGAGGAGATCATCTCATCCAGCTTGAACGTCAGACAAATTGAGGATCTCGTAAAGGACAGCGCTCGCCTGAAAAAATACTATCCTGCCGGCGTGGACGCCCCGAAAAAAAAGCGCGCCACGTCGCCGCTACTTGATGAGCGAGCAATCGCTTTGGGAAGGATCGAAATCGAATTAAAGAACATTTTTGGAGCAAACGTAAAAATGACGTCTTCCGGCGAAAAGGGGAAAATCGTTATCAATTACTACAATGACGATCATTTACAGAGAATTCTGGATGCCGTCGGAATAGGCGATATTTTTAAATGATAATTGTGTAAGGGGCTAAGGGGCTTTATATGGATTGGTTTTTATCTTTGGATCCGATATTATTAACGATAATTGCCGTACAAATCATTCTTTTTGCAATTCTATTTTTGCTTCTAATTCTCAGCCGTTCGGAGATACGGGAGATGAAATACCGGTATTTAGCCCTCGAGGAATACTTAGGTAACGGCGAATCAAGAGACCTGTTACAGTCCAGCGCCGACATGCTTCGTGAGCTGGAACATGACAGCCGGATAAAAGGGAAAGACATCTCTGACCTCTTTGAAATCCTTTCAGGATGCGTTCAAAAGGTCGCAATTTTAAGATATAACGCTTTTAACGACGTAGGCAGCGATCTAAGTTATTCCATTGCCCTCCTTGATTATGACGATAATGGTATAGTCATATCCGGCCTTTATGGCAGGGAAACGTCTACCACCTATGCAAAGCCTATCGAATTTGGGCATTCGCAATACATACTTACCGAGGAGGAAGAGCAAGTCATCTCTCTGGCAAGAAAAAAGCATTTAGGAAAAACATATTTTGGCGACAGAAAAGAATCTGATGGTTTTAATTAATAAGCCCTCTCGGTATCCACCCAAATTATGTTGAAATTCTGATGAAATTCTACAGAAAACTCTTGAAAAGTCTTCTCTTTGAGAGCTGTGGATTATTTTTTTAGTTATCCACATAAAATCGTTGCGTTTCATTTCTAGTTTTTCCCAAATTCTTGAACGTCTTGCCATACATGCCTTTGCGGGCATTTTGCATGATGATTAGTTTTCCACAGTTCTATTTCAAACTGTGTATAAATAACCGATCGTCGCTTAAACCACTGCTATTTTAGGCCCAATTACTGTTGATAAATTCAAATTGTCGTTGTGCTTTTTCGGTTCTTTTTTAGTTCTTTTTGGTTCTTTTTCGTAGGTTTCGAGGATCGAAGGTTAGTATTGTCATTGATATAGAAATACTCATGCAAATATGATATTCTGAAGACATGTCCGGAACATTTCGCATAAAAGAAACGGAGAGAATTAGACTTATTATGATTGAGGTAATCAACGTCAGCAAAACATATGGAAAGGTACCGGCGTTAAGCAACATCAGCTTTAATGTCAATAGGGGAGAGGTTCTCGGAATTGCGGGGCTAAATGCGGCGGGGAAATCCACCTTGATATCCATAATCTCCGGAATATTAAAACCTGACATTGGCGCAGTATTACATGAAAATGTAAATATATTTGATACTCGAAGCCGACCTCTGAAAATAGGATATGTCCCACAGGAAATAGCCCTCTTTGACGATCTCAGCGTGATAGACAACCTGAACTTCTGGGCAGCTGCCGGCGGAAAACCTCGCGCTGCTTCAGGCTTACAATCAAGGGACTCCCGTATCAAAAACGCTCTTCGGCGTTGCTCTTTGGAGGAACACCGAAAAAAAAAGATACTCACATTGTCCGGCGGCTTTAAGCGCAGAGCAAATATCGCCGCAGCGCTTGTCTTAGATCCCGACGTCCTAATTATGGACGAGCCGACCGCAGGTCTTGACTCCAAAAACCGCAGAGATATACTCATCTTCATATATAATCTAGCCTGTGAGCGCCCTGGCCCTGATAACGAGCCCCTCACTGTAATCTTCACATCCCACCAGGCAGGGGAATTTGAGCTCATTTGCAATAGGATAATATTGCTTGACAAGGGTAAAATAGCTTATGACGGGAATATTTCCCAAATGACCGGTTATTTTTCAGACATTTTGATAAAAAATGGTATTAAAATGAATTCAAGTATGAACAGCATAACAATTGATGATATACTCTATATGCTGGGTTCTGTTGACGATTTTGAATAAAAATGTGGCTAGGAGGTTCCAAAATGAACGCTAAATCAAAATGGAGCTTTTTGCGCCCCAGTAGCGCTTTGCACAGGCTGCACAGAGCCATTGCTTTGGCGCTGTGTCTTATTTTGGTATTTGGAGCGCCTGTTCTATGCATTTCGTGCAAAAATACTGATGACGAGGACTCCGAACAGGAACCCGAGCCTATTGTTGATGTCTCAAAAGAGCTTTTCTTTGACGCTTTGAATGGAGTCGACGATTATTCCGCATCATTTGGTTTTTCAGAAATAGTGGATTTTTTCGCCTCAACAAGGCTGTTTAACGCTGATGCACTGAACTTCGACGAACCTGTAACGTCCACTTTCGACATAAGCGCGCGCGTCGACGGCGGGCGCCTAAGAGGAGACACAAAACTTATGGCGAGAATACTGAATGACTTGTCTCTCTCCGTTGATTGCCGACTTGACGGCTCGAAGTCGTACGCTGATTTTAACATAAAAACATTTCTCGCTGGCTCACCCCTCCTGGAATCTCGACTGATAGCTGACGGTGAGCGGATTGGGTTTTCTTCAAGTGAGCTTTATTCAGATATCCTCGTCGCCAGGTACGAGGACATTCCTCCAATAATGGGCTATCTGGGGCTTAACCCGGGTGATTTTGAAGCGCTTCCATTTTTGCTGAACTTTCCAGGCGTACTGGAGAAATCCGGAGAGCTTGTGTCAGCTCTGGAAACGGCGTCTCCAAAGTTTAAAAAGATTTGGGATTCCTATGTTAATTTCTTCGAGGAAAAGTTGAATGAAGACTGCTTCTCTATGGAAGAAACCTCTGTTATCAATGGTATTCCCGAAAAAGCATACCAAAAGCTCTGCGTTACCCTAACCGACGAAGATCTTGCGGCTATTCTGTCCGACCTCGCCTTTAAACTTGAGCGGGATAGCGAGCTGCCAGATCTTTTTGAAGAGAATTACAGTCTTGTCTATAACTATTTAAAAGGAGTAGCGCCCCCCCGCGTTTTTGAGCAAATTATCCCGCTTACCTCAGATGATATGATTGTCCTGATAAAGGCCCTTTCTGGCGCCCTCAAAACACTAACGCCCGGCGGCGGTGATAGGTTCACATTTTCAGCGGCGCTATACCTGGATGATAAGACTGTAAATTGTGTTGAAATCTCCTTAGAAGACAGTTTTGCTGATGAAATAACTTCCATATTTCTTAAAAGTTTCAAGACTTCTGACAACAGCCTAAAAACCGTTCTGGAAATAAACCTCGGCATTTCTGGAATAGTCGGAATTATAGACGCTCCTTTTAGCGCTGTTTTTGAGAACACATTAAAATCAGACGGCAGCCATATATCCAACAAAACAGAGATGATTATTCCTGCTGATCTTGAAGTCTTTGGCAGTTTTTCGTCAATTGATATTGTAATAGATAAGGACGGCGATAACGAGACGTATGGCGCAACGGCTTTTGAAGGCGGGTATCCTGTTTTGGACTTTTCCATTGATAATAATTATTCTCAAGACGGAAAAGAGGTGGATATAGCTAGTAACCTGACTGCATATTTTAGAGACGCTGCAGTTCCTGATGATTCGGCAGCTTCGATTGATTCGGCAGTTCCTGATGATTCGACAGCTTCGATTGATTCGGCAGTTCCTGATGATTCGACAGCTTCGATTGATTCGGCAGTTCCTGATGATTCGACAGCTTCGATTAATTCGGCAGTTCCTGATGATTCGACAGCTTCGATTAATTCGGCAACTTCAGTGGCTTCAGTAGCTTCTGCAACTTTTGCAGATTCAATTGACGCTACGTCTCTAGTGTTTTCTGCGGAGTCCGGCAACGCCGCCCACCCTTCAGGTACCGCCTATTCAGCAGCGTCTGTAGTATCAGAAGGGTCTGCCGGGTCTACAAGTTCTGCCGGTTCAGTCCGTATATCCATGACCGGTCATGCTTCCAAAGGAGGGGTTGTATCGCCCGTATCGCTCCTTGATTTGCCAGACATTGTCGTGTTATCGGAAATGACGTTCCTGAGTGGTGAGATTGACCGTATTGAAGAAAAAATTCAACAGAATATGAATGCTTTGTATTATCGCTACGCTGATATTTTACTGCCTTATATTCTGTATTAGGCGAGGTGTAAAAGGATACTTCGATACTATATCAAGCGATATTTTAATTCTTGGCCTATATTCTTGATCCTCATACTACTACCCACTGCGCTGGTTGTAATTCTGTCTGTATTGCTTGGCGCTGCGGCATCGTCGGGTATGCTTTTTGACAAGTTATCAGTTGGTTTTTGCGACGCCGAGGAATCGATATACTCTTCTGTTTTCACCAATATCCTTATCACCGACCAACGGTATAGTGACTTTTTAACTATTGAAAAACTTGATTATGAGACTCTGATATCGCGATTGGAGTCAGGTGAACTGGATGCCGCGATAATCCTGCCGGAACGATTTGTCGCAGATATGATGGTAGGCGTAAACAGGCCTATCGAGGTAATAAGCAATGAAGAAAACCTCTTCAAGGCGGCAGTTATTCGGGAACTCATGGAAAGCGCCGCCGCACAGATAACTGCTGCGCAGAGCGCAATAAACACCTCCTGGTATTATACAAATCGCGAAGGCCTTCGTCAAAATGAGCTCAATCGTATATTCAACACACTTGTCATGAATTACATGTCACTTTCTTTTTCCAGAGATGTTTATTTTCAGTCGAGGTCAGTTTCCGCATTTGGCAGCTACAGGATTGAGCACTTTTTTATGGCTTCAGCCCTGTCGTTGTTCATTTTTTTGTCATGTACGGCTTGTATTAAGAAGGTTTTACAAAACCGCGACCATAACATTCACCGGCGGCTTTACTCCTGTGGGAAGAGTTCCTTTCGAATTGCCTTTAGCGACCAGGCGCCTGTTTTGCTCATTTCTTTTACTCAATCCTTGTTCATACTTGCCTTTACAGCTGTCTTGGCGACGCACAGTCCAGTAAGCGCGTTTCTAAATATTGACGGCATAACGCCCCATTCGGCGTTTGTTATAGTGGCGGCGGCAATGGCTGTTTGCATGTTTGCCTCTTCTGCAGTCTGTCTCATCTGTAATCTCTTTAAAAATACGGAGTCCGCTGAAATATTTTCATTCTCTTTCTTAATTATCTCTGCGATTACTGGCGGAACCGTTATCCCATACGCATATCTGCCCGAAATATTCGAACGGTTCGGCGCCGCCTCTTATAGCCGTTGGTCGCAACAATTCTTCCTCAATGCAGCGTTTGGCGATTTTCCGGCGAATCTCGCCTTTCTTGCGATAACATCTATCGTCTCACTCATTTTCTTGTTAGCATCAGCCGGGATAATAAGAAAGGAAATCAGAGGTTCGATAAAATGAACGGTATACAAATGGTTCTCAGCATTTTTTTATATAGGTTCAAGACACTGTTTGGTAGAAAGGCAAACGCCTTTACCCTGTTGGCGCTACCTTGCGTGATTCTCTCGTGCTTGTGGTTATTTGGGCGATTTTACGCAACTGACCCCGTTCGCATTCCTGTTGGCGTTGTTGATAATGATAACAGCGAATTCTCAAAACTCGTGATAGCTCGTATCAAGCAGGACAGTTCGGCGCTCGAACTCAGGGAATGCAGCATAAGTGAAGCAGAAGTCTTAGTTAAAAACGGCGCTCTCGAAGCTGCGGTCGTTTTTAACAAGGGTTTCATGGAAGACTTAATTGCCCTCTACCCGGAAGGTGTCACCGAGTTTATATATTCACCCTTCAGCTTAGCGAGATATCTCGTTCAAGAGCTTTTCACTTCTCAAATCTCACGACTCAGATTCAATTGTGACGCCGCAAATCGCGCCGTTGAATTAAGGCGCATGGAAGCAGCGGCGACCGCGGTTGCAGAGGCGGGAGCGGATGCAGGAGCAAGTGCAGGCGCTCGATCAGGTGCGGAGGCGGGAGCGGATGCAGGAGCAAGTGCAGGCGCTCGATCAGGTGCGGAGGCGGGAGCGGATGCAGGAGCAAATGCAGGCGCTCGATCTGGCGCGGAGGCGGGAGTGGATGCAGGAGCAAATGCAGGCGCTCGATCAGGTGCGGAGGCTGGAGGCGGTGCGGGGGCGGGAGCGAATGCAGAAGCGGAGGAGGCGAACACCAGGGCAGGAGAGGCAAACGCTAGGGCA
>JGI24702J35022_10000407_pt1 | contig 25675 bp, 21 predicted proteins | sample TergutTh196P4_FD_35022 | JGI IMG/M metagenome (IMG submission 35022)
GAAACGGAGGTATACCATCCCGATAACTTGTACGACAAGATTAACGGTGCTGCGCCGGGATTTATCCTGTTTGATTTCAAGGAATTGACCGTGCTGGAGTACAATAAAAACATGCCCGACGNCGACGACGACCTGCCTCCCTACATTTCNATTCAGGTATACCGCCATGCGACACCGAACGACGCCTTTGGCATCTATGCATCCGAGCGCCCGAACGAAACCAATTTTATATCCACAGGTGCCGAAGGGTATCAGGAAGGTGCGATGCTCAACTTTTTCGTCGACAACCTGTATGTGAAAATCGAAAGTCCGTATACCGATGACGAAGTAATCCAGGCTGTCGGACATATTGCGCAGGAGTTTGGACGCCAAATGAATGCAGCGCCTTCATTGCCGTCACAACTGCAGTATTTTCCCGCCGAGAATAAGATAACACACAGCGAACTTTATATCCCGTCCGGATTTTTGGGACACGAATTTCTCACCAACGCCTTTACAGCTAATTACATCGTATCGGGCAAAAAATACCAGTTGTTCATCATTGACGCCGGAAGCGCCGAACAGGCAAAAACCATCCTGAACAGGTATATGCAGTTCACGCGCCAGGAATTGACACTTCAGGAAGGACGGTTGACTATCAAAGACCGTTTCAACGGCGACCTCGAATGTCAATGGAAAGGGCAGTATATCTGGGGCATAGTCAACGATAGCAACGCTCCGATAAACGCCGGTGACGTATTGCAGGCAGCAGGCAAGAATCTGTTCCCATAAGACAAAATGTATCTGGAATGATTTGAGATGAATCAGAAATTTCCTTCAACCCTGCTCGAAGATGCAGTCAATGAATTATCCGCATTACCTGGTATCGGACGAAAAACGGCACTGAGATTAGCCATGTATATCCTCCGGCGCGATATGGATTATGCAGATAGACTTTCTGCCTCCATCCAGGCACTACGCCATGATATTACATACTGCCGCGATTGCCATAACATCTGCGACGGCGATCGTTGTTCCATCTGTGCCGACCCGCGCCGCGACCGGACAATGATTTGTGTCACAAGCACAATTAAGGAAGTGATGGCCATTGAGAATACAGCTATGTTTCATGGCGTGTACCATGTGCTGGGCGGGATTATTTCACCCATCGATGGAATCGGACCAGCCGATTTNNAAATCGATAGCCTGATACAAAGNGTAGCTACAGGCGAAGTCAAAGAAGTAATGCTGGCACTCAGCACAACGATGGAAGGTGATACAACCAATTTTTTTATTTTCAGGAAGTTGTCGCCTTACGACGTAAAAGTGACCGTTATCGCAAGAGGAGTAGCCGTCGGGGATGAAATTGAATATGCCGACGAAGTCACATTAGGACGTTCGATCCTCAACCGCGTTGATTTTAATGATTCCATTAAACGGTAAATCAATGAACAATACAAAAATATCTATCGTCATTGTAAACTATAATGTTAAGTATTTCCTTGAGCAATGCCTGTATGCTATACGAAGTGCCGGGTATAAAGTACAGGGGGGGGTGGAGATTTTTGTGGTTGACAATCATTCGACAGACGGTTCGGTAGCCTACTTACAGCCTAAATTTCCGGAGGTTATTTTTATTGAAAATAATAACAATCCCGGCTTTGCCAAAGCCAACAATCAGGCTATTCACCAATGCAAAGGCGAATATATCCTGCTCCTAAATCCTGATACAGTCATCGGAGAAGATTGTTTGCACAACATGTGCTGTTTTATGGACGAACATCATGAAGCAGGTGCAGCAGGGGTGAAAATGTTGAACGCCCATGGCATGTTTCTGCCTGAAAGTAAACGTAGCTTCCCTACCCCATGGGTATCATGCTGCAAACTTTTCGGATTATCCAACTTATTACCCCATTCACCCCGGTTCGCAGCCTATAGCCTCCCCTATCTCAACCCCGACAAACAACATCAGGTTGACGTACTTGCAGGCGCCTTCCTGTTTATACGCCACGCAGTTTTGAAAAAGGCAGGTCTGTTCGACGAATCCTTTTTTATGTATGGTGAAGATATTGACTTGTCATACCGTATCAAAATGGCAGGATACCAAAACTACTATTTTCCCGAACGAATCCTGCACTACAAGGGCGAAAGCACCAAAAAAGGCGACAGTAAATACCTGCACGCTTTCTATGACGCCATGTTGATTTTTTACAGGAAATATTATCCTCATTCCGGTTGGTTTATTTCGACCCTGATACGTCTATCAATCATGGTGCGAAAAGGATATGCTGCCTTGTTTGAAAGAAAATACAAGGAAAAAAAGAAGAAACAGAAACGCCACAGAACACTGATAATCTGCAATGAAACACATTTCGAAAAGGTAAAAACATCCATATCGGAATCTACATATCAACATTACGAAAGTGAAAACCCAAATTCGTCATTGCGAAGAACGAAGCAATCTACATATCAGCATTATAGATTGCTTCCTGCTTCGTGCTTCGCAGATCGCAATGACGATACAAGTGTATTGGACTCAATGAATCAATCCATACAGATGGAAAAGTATACGGATATCGTTTGTTGTTATCCTGATATTTCATTCGCTCAAATGCTGCTTTTGATGGACAAAATACATTATAAGTCAATAACATATCATATCTTCCACCTGAATGACGGTTTATTAATTTCACCCAATCATTAAAAATTTATATGTAAATGCTGTAAAATTCTTTAATTCTGTTAAAAAAACACATGAAACTACTCGAAAACGATACCATCAGGTTGAGAGCACTGGAACCGGAAGACTTAGACAAACTCTATGGCTGGGAGAACGATGCTTCACTATGGGAGATGGGGAGTACGCTGTCACCCTACTCTCGTTATGAATTGAAACAATATATTGCCGACGCTGGACACGATATCTACGACCGCAAACAACTGCGTCTGATTATCGAAATAAAAAAAACCGCTACCACCGTTGGCACAATCGACCTCTTCGATTTCGACCCTCACCACCGCCGTGCAGGCGTGGGTATTTTAATTGATGCCGCACACCAACGAAAAGGATATGCCAACATAGCTTTGAAACTCCTGATCAATTATGCCTTTTCTTTTATCAAAATTCATCAACTCTATGCCAATATTCCTATAACCAATATACCAAGCCTGCATCTTTTCGAACAATGCGGATTTAAAACCATGGGCGTTCTGAAAGACTGGTTGTTTACTACCAACGGATATGTTGACGTCCGAATCGTCGGATGTGTCAATACATTATAAACGCCAGCAGGCACAAGTCTCCCCATTTGGGGAAATTGGAAGGGAACTTTTACCCCTTTATCGGATCAAATCCTTCACCATAAACACCGCGTACCGTACTCTGTGAGATAAAAGCCTGCGGGTCGATAGATTTAATCAGGCGGAAAATCGTCAAACTCTCACGACTTTTGGCCAACAGGACGATCGCTTTGACCGGTTCTTTGGAGTATCCGCCCATACCGTCAAGTAACGTACATCCCCGGTTAAGGTCTTGAAGGATTCGTTCGGTTATCTCTTCGTATTTCTTGGAGAAGATAAGGAATTGGATCGATTGGTTATTGGCATTCAATACCCTGTCGAGCACATAGTTATTGATAGCCATCTCAACAAACCCGAAGACAATCTTGTCGAAACTGTGAAAAATCAGGAAAGAAGACCCGATGATAAAGAAATCACAAAAAAACAGCGTGCGGCCAATTGATACATTCCTGTATTTGTTGACAATAGCTCCGATGATATCGGTTCCTCCCGTACTGCCGTTGGCCGAAAAGACAATAGCCAATCCCGCCCCGCACAACACACCGCCAATTACAATCGACATAAAAGGTTCACCTTGAATAACAGGTTGATTGTTAAGCAACCACTCGAAAAATACCAACGAGAATGTTAATGAAGCAATGCCAAAAACCGAGTTGATCATAAACCTGAGTCCCAGCATCTTATGTGCAATCATCAACAGTACGATATTGACTGTGGCATAAGAGAGCGAGACATGGATACCGGTNGTAAAAAACAACAACGAACAAAGTCCGCTCAACCCTCCCGGTACAATTTCGTTCGATAAGATAAAGCCGTTGAAACCAAACCCATACAATAANGTCCCNACCACGATTAATACATAATCGCGAAACGGATGATAGATTTTATGGAACGAACTTTTCATTTANATNACGATATTCACAATCTTCCCCTGTACCACAATCACTTTTTTCGGCGTTTTCCCATCCATCCATTTGGCCGAATTGGCATGGGTCAATGCTGCTTTTTCCGCCTCTTCCGGTGCGGTATCTGCCGGTAGTTCGATTTGAAAACGCGCTTTTCCGTTGAATGAGATAACGTATGTAGCCATGTCTTCAATCAGATATGTTTCATTAAACGCAGGCCATACAGTGTCGCAAACCGTACTGTCGTTGCCGAGTTCGTGCCACAATTCTTCTGCCAGATGAGGGGCAAAAGGTGATAATACAATCAACAACGGTTGCAGGATGTCGCGTTTGTAACATTTCAGGCTGCTCAGTTCATTGACACATATCATAAACGCACTGACAGCGGTATTAAACGAGAAGTGTTCAATATCATACGTTATTTTCCTGATCAGTTTATGCAACGATTTCAGTTCGGCAACTGTCGGTTCGTCACCGGTGACCTGTAACGTATCCGTATTGCCGTAGAACAAGACCCACAGTCTTTTCAGGAAACGGTGAACGCCGTCAATCCCGTTGGTATCCCAGGGTTTGGACTGTTCCAATGGGCCGAGGAACATTTCATAGAGGCGCAAGGTATCGGCGCCATACTTTTCGACAATCCTGTCGGGATTGACTACATTATACATCGACTTCGACATCTTCTCAATCGCCCATCCGCAGTTATATTTACCGTCTTCAAGGATAAATTCGGCTGTTTGGTAGTCCGGATTCCAGTTTCGGAAAGCGGCTATATCAAGCACATCGTTATCAACAATATTCACATCCACATGCAGGGGTGTTACTTCATATTGGTCTTTCAGGTTGTATGACACAAAGGTATTGGTATTGTGAATGCGATACACAAAGTTCGACCGGCCTTGAATCATCCCCTGGTTGATCAGTTTTTGAAACGGTTCTTCTTCGCACGACACATGGATGTCTTTCAGGAACTTATTCCAGAAACGGCTGTAAATCAAGTGTCCGGTAGCATGTTCGGTTCCTCCGATATATAAATCCACATGTCGCCAGTACATGCAGGCTTTTTCCGTGACGAGTTCGGCGGGGTTGTTCGGATCCATATAATGCAGGTAATAAGCCGACGAACCGGCAAAGCCCGGCATGGTACATAATTCCAACGGGAAGATGGTTTGGCGATCAATTGTTGCCGTTTCCACAACACATCCGTTGACTGTATCCCAAGCCCACTTGGCAGCATTTCCCAACGGGGGTTCGCCTGTTTCAGTCGGCAGAAATTTGTCCACATCAGGCAATTCCAACGGGAGTTTGTCCATCGGAATCGGTCGGGGCATGCCGTCTTTGTCGTAATAGATGGGGAATGGCTCGCCCCAATAACGTTGGCGGCTGAAGATGGCATCGCGTAGGCGGTAGTTCACTTTCACGCGACCGATCTTGTTTTCGGTGATATATTCATTGGCACGCTGAATGGCTTCGGAAACAGTCAATCCGTCAAGGATGCCTGAGTTCATCATAATGCCTTCCTTAGCGTCATAACTCTCTTCCGATACATCACATCCTTCAATCAGCGGAAGGATAGGCAGGTTGAAATGCTTGGCGAAAGCATAGTCGCGGCTGTCGTGTGCCGGTACAGCCATGATAGCGCCTGTGCCATAACCGGCTAATACATAGTCGGCAACCCAGACGGGAAGCGCTGCTCCATTGAAAGGATTAATGGCATACGAACCGGTAAAAACGCCGGTGATACGCCGGTCGGCAATGCGTTCGCGCTCGGTGCGGTGTTTGACGACATCTAAGTAAGCGTTCACTTCGGCTTGATGTTCGGGTGTTGTCAGCGCAGCCACATAGTCGCTTTCCGGCGCCAACACCATAAAGGTAGCGCCGTAGATGGTGTCAGGGCGGGTGGTGAAAATTTTAATTGACAATTGACAATTGACAATTGAAAATTCCATCTCTGCGCCTTCGCTTCGGCCGATCCAGTTTCGCTGCGTTTCTTTGAGCGAATCCGTCCATTCAATGGTGTCCAACCCATCCAAGAGGCGTTGTGCATACGCCGATATGCGCAAACTCCACTGGCGCATCAACTTTTGCTCCACCGGATGACCGCCGCGTATGGATAATCCTTCGCTCACTTCGTCATTGGCTAAAACCGTTCCCAATGCCGGGCACCAGTTCACCATCGTATCGGCTAAGTAAGCAATGCGATAGTTCATCAATACCTCCTGTTTCTCTTTTTCACTGTAATCCTTCCACGTTTCAGCCGAAAAGACCAACTCTTCCGTACAAGCCACATGCAACCCCTCAGTACCCTGTCTCTCAAAATGCGCTATCAATTCCTCAATTGGTCTCGCTCCCCCTCTCAAACAATCATTTTCCTTTTCTCTTCCCCTTTTGGGGGAAGTCCCGAAGGGGATGGAGGTGAGAGGGGTTAGGGGTGAGGTACCTCCCCCTCTCTCTTGGAGAGGGGGCCGGGGGGTGAGGTGATAATACGACTCAAACATCCGGATAAATGCCCACTGCGTCCACTTGTAATACCTTGAATCGCAAGTACGTATCTCACGACTCCAGTCGTAACAGAACCCTATCTTATCCATCTGTTCGCGATAGCGATTGATATTATTTTCTGTTGTGATGGCCGGATGCTGTCCGGTCTGGATCGCATATTGCTCGGCAGGTAATCCGTAGGCATCATATCCCATCGGATGCAGCACATTAAAACCAGATAACCGTTTATATCGGGAATAGATGTCGGAAGCGATATATCCTAACGGGTGGCCTACATGTAGTCCCGCTCCTGACGGATAAGGAAACATATCCATCACATAATATTTCGGCTTACTTTCGTCTTCTTCAACGCGGTAAACATAATTGTTTTTCCAGTATTCCTGCCATCTCTTTTCGATTTCCCTGAATGCGTATTCCATAACTTTTCTACACCCTACTCATTTAATTCATAAAATTGCCGCAAAGGTACAAAACAATTAGGAATTACGAATTAGGAATTTTTTCTTATATTTGCAACATCAAACGAATACAATCATGATGAAAGTTTTTAAAAGCCTCATTCGCATTATTTTGGCCATTGTTGCCATCTTGTTGCTCACTGTCGGTGGCCTGTATATCACCGGACATGGATATATTATTCCGGCTATCAGGTCGACCTACCTGAAAGGGTATACGACTGCCAATATCGATGACCATACTGATTTCAACAATAGGGTGGTCAAGACGGGAACGCCACAATTCTGGCCAAGGCACGCGTTGTATAACCGGATTCAATTATCGGATACACTCCGAAAAGAATTGGAAGATTTCCAATCAATCGGCTTTGCCTTTTTTAAAGACGGCCAAATATGTTACGAAGAATATTGGGACGGCTATTCCGACCAAAGCCTGACCAATTCGTTCTCTATGGCTAAAACGGTGACTACCATGTTAATCGGTAAGGCTATCGAACAAGGTTATATCCAAAGTCTCGATCAGCTTATCACGGATTTTATCCCCGAATTTCTGAATGACCCGCTCGGCAGTTTATGTACGATTGGTCATTTATCATCCATGCGTTCAGGTTTTGACTGGACCGAAGATTATGACTCACCCTTTAATCCGACAACCGAAGCCTACTATGGCAATGATATCGAACGGATGTTACTGAAAAGGAAATTCGTGAGCCGTCCGGGTGGGCACTTCAGGTATTGTTCGGCCGATACACAGTTGCTGGCGATTATCCTGAAAAGAGCTACAGGGAAAAATTTAGCCGAGTACCTGTCCGAAGAATTTTGGAAACCGTTAGGAATGGAATACGATGCCCTGTGGTCGTTGAGCGGCGGACTTGAAAAGTCGTTCTGTTGTTTAAACAGCAATGTACGCGATTTTGCGAAATTAGGACAGTTACTGCTGCAAAAGGGAAACTGGAATGGGCGACAGTTGTTGGATTCGGCCTTTGTGGAACAGATGATCACGGTTGATGAAGCAGCTTTCAACCCGGGCGAACCTCGCAAATATGGATATTCGGTTTGGATTGACGACTTAAACCAACCGGCCTTTTATGCTTTCTTAGGACATCTCGGACAACGCATTATCTTCATCCCTGCTGAAAACACAGTCATCGTACGGTTAGGGAAAAAAGATGATAAAAGACCGTTAGGCAAAGGTCATTTGGATACCGATACCTATTATTATGTGGATGAGGTGATGAAGATAACAGGACAATTATGAATAATTGAATAATTGAAATTAATCAATTGATTGAAACATATAACTATAACGAAATGAAAAATTTGATTGTTGGTATTATCGCGTTGGCAAGTGCTTCATTGATGGCACAAAACGCACCGGTACGATTTGAAGAAGTACCGGGAGAAGAAAAAATCAATGTTTTTGTTGATAACGCGCTATTTACGGCTTTTATGTATGCAGATACGCTTAAAAAACAAATCCTTTACCCCATCCATACAGCTTCGGGCAAGGCCATCACACGCGGCTATCCCCTCAATCCGCGACCGGGCGAAAGTACCGACCATCCCCACCAGGCCGGATCATGGTTAAACTTCGGCGACGTTGAGGGATTGGATTTTTGGAATAACTCGGTTGCGATAAGCGCCTCCGAACAATGTAAATACGGTTCGATCCGTTTGAAAGGAATCGTCGAAAAAGATGCGGCAAATGGCCGGTTAGTTGTTCGGTCGGAATGGATCGATTGCCACGATGCTGTGCTGCTGGAAGAAACGACGACTTATATGTTTGCCGGCAAACCTGATTACCGGAGTATAATCCGGCAAACCGTGCTGACAGCCGTCAATCGCGACATCCGGTTCACCGAAAACAAAGAAGGGTTCTTCGGGATCAGGATGGATCAGCAGTTTGAAGACACTTTCACCGGTGTCTATACGAATATGTCGGGCGACAAGGGAGCCGATGCCTGGGGAAAACGCTCGCCCTGGGTCGTCCTTTCAGGCAACAAAGAAGGCGAAGATATCTCGATCGTAATNTTTGACCATCCCAAGAANATCAANTTCCCNGGCTGGTGGCATGCCCGCGGCTACGGATTATTTGCCGTCAATAACTTTGGCGGCAGGGCTTTCGATGAAAAAAGCGAACCGGTGAACTTCATCCTGAAAAAAGGAGAAACCCTTACATTAATATATAAGGTGTTGATCAAAAACGGCAGTTTTATCAATTCGGAAGAAATCAATAAGGAGATGTTTTAAAAACACAAATCATGCAAATCGGAAAATATTCATTGGGGATAGGCGATCGTTTCGCCCATCAGGGTGAAGCCCAGTTAAAAGCATTGATGCAAGCCAACGAGACGCTTGGCGTCGAATTTGTGCCCGTATGGAATAAATCGAACCGCGAACATACATTGACAGGTTCGATACCTTCAGCTACGCGCAAGGAAGCCGACGAAGCAGTCAACGCATTGGGATACAAAGGATCGTATTTCGTTGACGCCGACCATATCAACCTTTCCAATGTGGATAAGTTTATGGATGCAGCTGACTTTTTCACAATCGATGTGGCCGATTATATAGGTAAGAAGGCTGCACAATCCGATATCGACACATTTGTGGTAGCAAACATGAAGTATGCCGGTCGGTTGCAAATTCCGGGCATTGCCACCCCGTTTGATGTGCCTGAGGAACAGTTACAAAACATCGCACGGAAATTTTTGTACGCCATCAAGGAAGCCGGGAAGATCTACCGCCATATCGAAAAGGCCAAAGGCGCAGCCCGTTTCGTTGTCGAAGTATCAATGGACGAAGTGGACGAAGCCCAATCGCCTGTGGAAATGTTTTTTATCCTGAGCGCTTTGGCTAAAGAGAAAATTCCGGTACAGACCATTGCACCCAGGTTTACCGGCCGGTTCAATAAAGGTGTTGATTATGTAGGCGATGTGGCACAGTTTGCGAAGGAATTTGAAGAAGACCTGTTGGTGATCGACTATGCTGTAAAAGAATTTGGTCTACCCTCCAACCTCAAACTAAGTATCCATTCGGGCAGCGATAAGTTTTCGATTTACCCGGTGATTGGCCGCCTGATTCAACAATACGACAAAGGCATTCACGTGAAAACAGCAGGAACAACATGGTTGGAAGAAGTGATAGGATTGGCCATGTCGAACGACGAAGAGGTTATCGACTTAGTCAAAGCATTCTACTCGGGCGCCCTCGGACGATTCGATGAACTGTGTGCTCCCTACGCTTCGGTGATAGATATTGATAAAAAAAGATTACCGTCGGCCAAAGAAATCGAACGATGGACAGGAGACAAATTGGCACATACATTGCGCCATATTCCCTCCCATCCCGACTACAATCCGGACTTCCGGCAACTTATCCATGTGAGTTTCAAGATAGCTGCCGAATACGGCAATGAATATCTCGGGGCGCTTCGTAAACACAAGGATATTATAGGCAAACAGGTGACTGAAAATATTTACGAACGTCACATCAAAAGATTGTGCGAATAATCAGGATTTTTTTTTGTCAATTCAAAAATAACCACTAATTTTAGCGGCTGATAACAATAATTACAAATTTAAAAATATATAAGCTATGGGAAACAAGAAATTACGTATGGGCATGGTTGGTGGTGGAAGTGATGCTTTTATTGGAGCCATCCATCGCCGTGCCGCATTGATGGAAAATGACATTGATTTGGTTTGCGGTTGTTTCAGTATCGATCCTGCCATATCAGTCAGTTCGGGACGATCCTATCATCTTCCCGACAACCGCATCTACAGCAGTTACAAGGAGATGTTTGAAAAAGAGGCTTTACTGCCCGAAGATGAACGAATGGACTTTGTAACTATCGTTACACCCAACCGCTTTCATTTCGAACCGGCTATGATGGCATTGAATAATGGAATCCATGTGGTATTGGACAAGCCGATGACGTTCTCGCTCGAAGAAGCCAAACAGTTACAGCAGAAAGTGGAAGAGACAGGACTTGTATTGGCATTGACACATGTCTATTCAGGATATCCGGCAGTCAAAGAGATGAAAGCCCGGATAGCACGGGGCGATCTGGGTAAACTGCGCCGTCTCTATGTGGAATATCCGCAGGGATGGTTGGCCGAACGCATCGAATTGCTGGGCGGAAACAATGCCGGCTGGCGTACCGACCCCAAACAGTCGGGCAAAGCAGGTTGCATCGGCGATATAGGCACCCATGCATGGCATTTGAGCGAATATGTCACCGGACAGCAAGTGGTTGAGTTATGCGCCGAGTTAAGTACGTTTGTGCCCGGACGACCGATCGACGACGACGGGGTGGCAATCCTGCACTACGACGGAGGGTTGAAAGGCGTGCTGACCGCCTCTCAAATCGCCATAGGCGAAGCCAATAACATCAGCCTCAGGGTGTATGGAGAAAAAGGCGCGATGGAATGGCGTCAACAGGACCCGAACTACCTGATCCTTAAATGGGGCAACCGGCCCAGGGAAATCATCGACATAGGAGGAAATACCTTTTTAGGTGAGTTTGCTTCATGGAACGTACGTACGCCGGCCGGACATCCCGAAGGATTTTTTGAAGCATTTGCCAACATCTACCGTAACTTCACCAAGACAGTCATGGCATTGCGGGCAGGCGAACAACCCACAGCCAATATGCTCGACTTCCCCAATGTGTATGATGGTGTGCGTGGCATGCAATTTATCGAAACAATGGTACAGGCCGGTTGGAGTAACGACAACAAATGGCAACCGTGGATTTATTAAATTTTTTTGTTAAAAAAAATCAATAAATATCATTTTTATTAAAAAAAGCACTACTTTTATGCCGAATTTTTTGTTGAATCAATTTGTTTAAAGGATGGCTCGTAATCAACGCGCGAAGAAAAAGGGATTCAAATTGCTATCCCTCAAAGGAAAAAAAACCCTCTTATTGACAGGTTTTCTATTTGGAGTGATTTGCTTTGCAGCAGTTTATCAGGGTGCTGTTTATTTGTCAACCGACGAATCATGTATGATTTGTCATGTCCACCCGCATGTCTGGGACAGTTGGCGACTATCAACCCATGTTAACAACCGTAACGGAGTGAAAGTAGCTTGTGTGGATTGTCATTTACCCCCTAAAAATCAGACGGTCAATCATTATGCGGCGAAAGCCAAACTCGGAATAACCGATCTTTGGGGTTACCTGACCAAAGACAGCGCCGATTTCGATTGGGAAACCAAATCCACCTTCGAATATGCTGTAATGTATATCCCTAACGAATCATGTAAAGAATGTCATCAGAATCTTTTCCCGGCAGGAATGAATGATGATGGCATCTCTGCCCATTTATATTACGAGAGCAATGAAAAGAAATTAGACTTGCAGTGTATCAGTTGCCACCTGAGCGTAGGTCATTATAATCCGAACTATGTCCGTGGCAAAATGGCAGGTATCCCCGTCAGTACACTCACCGGCCCCATATTCGAAGAAGCAACCATCGTTACCGAATTTGCTGATTATATAGAGCAAATTCCAGGTACTGCAGTCACAATCAATATGAAAGCGATTCCAGGTGGAACATTCAACATGGGAAGTTCGGATAAGGAAGATTTTCATAAGCCCGATGAAGCGCCTGTACGCGAAGTGACGGTCAGTCCGTTCTTTATGGCTGAAATAGAAACGACATGGGAGCAGTACAACGAATTTTTACGGCAGACATTAGGCGAAGGACGCATCCCTCCTGAAGTTGTCTTTGCCCATAACAGCGATCCTGATTTAGATGCAGTCTCAGGCCCGACTCCTCCCTACGGAGATCCGTCACAGAGTTGGGGCAAGGGCGACAGACCTGCAATCACGATGACGCACTATGCCGCCGAGACATTCTGTCAGTGGCTCTCCATGGAGACAGGGAAGAAATACCGCCTGCCGACCGAAGCCGAATGGGAATATGCAGCCAGGGGCGGAACTGAGACACCCTATTTCTTTGAAGGAAGACCGAAAGACTTCTCAGACAATGGATTTATGCGCAAATTTTTCAGCGCTAAAACAGATGTGATCAGTGACTTTATGATATATGCCAAAAACAGTAAAAATCGCACACAGGAACCGGAAACGGTCAAACCCAATCCATTCGGATTGAAAAACATGATCGGCAATGTGATGGAGTACTGTGCAGATAAATACAATCCGAAAGCATACACACTGACAGGAGAAAAAGTGACTAATCCCTTGGTTACCGAAGGCGACGAATGGGTCGTACGCGGAGGCTATTATGCCTCCGATGCGGCTGATCTCCGGAGTGCAACGCGGGATTATACACGGCATGATGACTGGTTAAAAACCGATCCGCAACAACCGAAGAGTATCTGGTGGTATTCCGATATTCGCGGGATTGGTTTTCGTGTAGTCTGTGAACCCGATGATTCAATAATTTCCAAATAAACAATAATATTCATTTTTAAACCAAATTGTCATGAAAGAAAACAGTATTAGTAGAAGAACATTCTTGAAAAGCTCCGCTTTAGTTGGAGCTGCAGGTATGGTAGGGACAGGTAGTGTCCTTACTTCATGTGAAGGTGGCGATGGCGCTGCCAAGATTGTCCCCATTAAAGAGCCTGGAACCTATTATGTTCCGAACTTAGCGATGAACAAAGCAAACGAAGGTAGGGAACTGAAAGCCGGGATCATTGGTTGCGGCGGACGTGGAAGCGGGGCTGCGCAAAATTTCCTCAATGCCGGTACTGGAATCACCATTACTGCATTGGGAGACGCATTTCCTGATTCTATTGAAAGGTGTGCAAATATGTTGAAAGAGAGATTCAATATTGATGTACCGGCAAACAAGCGTTTTACCGGTCTCGATAATTACAAACAAGTCATCGACAGTGATGTGGACATTGTGCTTATTGCTTCACCTCCATTCTTCCGCCCTGAACAGTTTCAATATGCAGTTGAAAAAGGAAAACATTGCTTCCTTGAAAAACCGTTATTTGTGGATGCTGTAGGCTATCGTTCTGCGATGGCATCATCAAGGCAGGCAGATGCCAAAAATTTATGCGTTGTAACAGGGACACAACGTCATCACCAACGCAGTTATGTAGCATCATATAAGCAAGTTATGGATGGGATGATCGGCGAAATAACAGGTGGTGCAGTTTATTGGAATGGTACTGTGCCCTGGACACGCCTTCCACAACCGGGTATGTCAGACGGCGAAGGTATGATTCGCAATTGGGTAAATATGATTTGGGCGTCAGGCGACCATATCGTCGAACAACATTGTCACAACTTAGATGTGTGGACATGGTTTACAGGAATGAAAATGGTAAGTGCCCTGGGATTCGGATCACGTCAACGTCGTCCGTCAGGCGATTCATTCGACAATTTCAGCATTGATTTCGTTATGGAAAACGGCATCCATGTGCATAGTATGTGTCGTCAGATTGATGGTTGTGCAGGTGGTGTTTATGAGTTTATCCAAGGGACGAAAGGCTCGTGGTCGACCCAACAGGGACATGTAATCAAAGACCTTGCCGGCAATGAAATCTGGAAATATGATGCTGAAGCTGAAAGAGCGGAATTTGAACAAGTAGATCCATATACGCTGGAACATGTCAACTGGATTAATCATATCCGTTCAGGTGTACATATTAATCAGGCGCCGGAAATGGCTGTCGCCAATATGGCCGCAGTGATGGGACGTCAATCGTGCTATACCGGTGGCTTAATTACCTGGGATGAGATGACTACTTCCGATTTGGATTTACGGCCGAAAGACCTGTCGTTGTCAGGAAAGATGGATATGTCCGTCTATAAAGTTCCCGTACCCGGTATTTCTCCCGAAGAAGCTGCAGCACAAAGAGCAGCACGTGCAGCTCAAGGAGGTCAGCGTCGACCACAACAATAAATGAAATAATATGGCGATCAACCGTAGAAATTTCATACGCGCATCATTGGGCAGTGCGGCTTTGGCAACCTTAGCCGCCTGCACCAATGACAATTCCGGAGGTTCATGCTGTGGAGATAGTTGTTGTGCAGATGCGCAACTAAACCTTTCTTTCCAGGAAGGAACACCGCCGGGTGAAACGCTGGCCGAAAAGCTCGATTTCATGGAAAACTTAGGCGTTGTCGGACTTGAAGTAAACGGCAGCGTACGGGGTGGCGGATTTTTAGATAGCAGGGTTGATGAACTCAAACAAGCCTTGTCGGGGCGCAATATCAAGATTAGCGCGATCTGTGCAGGCTTCAGGGGATTTGTCCTTGCCGAAGAAGAAAGTGAACGCCAGGAATTTGATACGACAATGAAACAAATCATTGTCGCTGCCGGCGAGTTAGGTTCAACAGGCGTGATTTTCGTTCCGGCATTTAATCGCCAGCTTCCTGTCAAACCGCATACACAGGAGACACGCGATTTCCTTTGCGAACAGATCAAGTTGCTGGGCGAATTTGCATTGCAACATCATACGACATTAATCTTCGAACCATTGAATCGCAGGGAAGCATTTTTCCTCCGTCAGGTAGCCGATGCTGCATCAATCTGCCGCGATATCAATTGTGAGGGAGTGAAGTGTATGGGCGATTTCTGGCACATGACCTGGGAAGAAGCATCTGATAAGGGCGCCTTCCTTTCCGCAGGGGCTCAATACCTCCAACATGTACATGTGGCAAGCCGGAAAAACCGGTGGATGCCCGGCTTGGATGGAGAAGCCGATAATTACGTTGATGGCTTCAGGGGATTAAAGATGATCGGATACAATAAGTATGTCAGCTTCGAATGTGGACTGCCGCGTGAAGGAAATGTCGATCGCGCTACAGCCGTAACTGCTGCAGTACAATTGTTACGCGAACAATGGGAACAAGCATAAGCGGTTGTTAATAAACAATGTCCATAGTTTATTCGAATATGCAATTGAGTGAGGTGGTTGAAGAAAACACCTCACTCATTCCTGTTATTCACCGGTTTGGAATTCATCTGGGTTTAGGAGATGAAACTGTTGAGGAAATCTGTGACAAACATAAATTAAACACGGATTTTTTCCTGACAATGATTAACACTTTCCTGAATGAAGATTTTTTCCCCGAGAAAAAACTGCAAGGATTTCATACATCCCAAATTGTAGACTACCTGACCAAAACAAATCATTACTACCAGCGACACCAGTTACCCAATATCGAAAGACACCTGCGCTCATTCTTGTCGATGAGCGACCCCGACAACAATTCGTTGGTGCTGATAGAGAAAATATTCACTTCTTTCAAAGACGTTTTGATGCGCCGCATCAAAAACGATGAAAAAGAAATGTTTCCGTATTGTCTTTCGTTAAGTAATCCGTTAAAAGATGAAGTTTTTACACTTGAAAAGAACCATGCCGAAGATACTGACGATTCCATTGAAGCGTTACTGACAGATCTTAAACATATCATGATCAAACATCTGTCGGGCGAATACGATGAAAACCTTTGCCATGCAGTTATCTTCGCCGTCAGCACTTTAGCAAAAGATATCAAACAGCACAACCGTATTCGTTTCCGTATACTCCAACCCATCGTAGAAGGCATGAAGAACAACGGGTTGAAATCTTTATGACATATTCTCCACAAATTGCCATAATTTTACCCGACACATTGCAACGTGTCGGGCTGCGAAGTTTGTTGACCGATTATTTCCCGCCGGTAGAGATTTCACTTTTCTCCTCTTATGAGGCTTTCCTTCCTTTCGAAAAAGACTTTTTCGACTTCTTTTTTACTAACTCCGATATTTTAGTGCTCCATACCGATTTCTTTTTACCGGTACAGTCAAAGACGATTTGCGTAATTTCATCCCAACCGGCGCTATCAACCAACCGGCCTAACGGTCTTACAGTCTTATGCGCTGATCTGTCGCAAGAAGAAATTGTCAAACAACTTCGTACTATGTTGCATAACCAATTCCATACCCCGCAGCAAACAGGAAACGAATTATCAGACCGCGAAAAAGATGTGCTTCGGTTGGTTGTCAAAGGAATGATAAATAAAGAGATAGCCCGCAAGTTGTATATCAGTCTTAATACAGTATTAACCCACCGCAAAAATATCACCTCCAAATTAGGCATTAAAACCGTCCCCGGCCTAACCTTCTACGCCATCACCAACGGATTGATCACGTGACAAAATCCTATTCCTCCTGCAGCGTAGCCGCATATTCTTTCAATAACTTATCCTGTACATCGGCCGGTACGAGTTCGTAACTTGCAAACTTCATCGTAAATGAAGCGCGACCCCCCGTAATGGAGCTTAACGAAGTGGAATATGTGGACATCTCTTTCAAAGGTACTTTTGCCATCAATTTCTCATATCCTTTTTCACTGTTCATCCCCATGATAATGGCGCGACGACCTTGCAAATCACCCATCACGTCGCCTAAGTAATCACCCGGCACCATCACTTCGACATCGTAAATAGGCTCAAGGATTTTCGGCCCAGCTTCTTTAAAGGCTATGCTGAAAGCATTGCGGCCGGCCAACATAAACGATATTTCATTGCTGTCGACCGTGTGCATCTTCCCGTCATATACAATAATACGTACATCGCGGGCATACGAACCTGTCAAAGGACCTTGCTCCATACGTTGCATAACACCTTTCAGGATGGCGGGTAGGAAACGGGCATCAATTGCACCGCCAACAATACTGTTGACAAATATCAACTTGCCACCCCAATCCAGATCCATTTCCTGTACGTCACGAGGCGTTATTTTAAATTCCTGTCCCCCAAAACGGTACATTCCCGGATCAGGCATTCCTTCGTAGTAAGGTTCCACAATCAGGTGTACTTCACCAAACTGGCCGGCGCCACCCGACTGTTTCTTGTGCCTGTAATCTGCACGCGATGATTTCGTGATGGTTTCGCGGTAGGGTATTCGCGGCTCAAGAAATTCGATTTGTATCTTGTCCATATTCTCAACCCGCCATTTCAACGTCCGGAGATGAAACTCACCCTGTCCTGATAAAATAGTCTGTTTCAGCTCTTTGGATTGTTCAAACAACCATGTCGGGTCTTCTTCGTGCATACGTGCCAATACCTCACTCAGTTTTTCAGCATCCGATTCACTCGCTGCTTTGACAGCCCTGCGATATTTAGGGTCAGGATATTTGATGAAATCAAAACGGTAATCACAGCCTTTTCCATTCAACGTATTTCCTCGACGCACATCTTTCAACTTGACGGTTGCACCAATATCGCCTGCCGTCATCTCTGCTACTTCAATGCGGTTTTGTCCCGATACTGAAAACATCTGGGCAATGCGTTCTTTCGAACCCCGGTCGGAGTTGACTAAATCATCTCCTACCTTTACCTTGCCGGAGATGACTTTATAAAATGAGATCTGTCCGATATGCGGTTCGACGGTCGTCTTGAAGAAGAATAAACTGGTAGTTGCTTCAGTAGCGGGCGTAACTTCCTCTCCATCAACGGTAACCGGATACGGCATCCTGTCAACACAAGGAACTACTTCGCCCAACAATTCCATTGCACGACCTACAGCCATATCTTTTCCGGCACTTATACATATTACCGGCATTATCGCTCCGGCAACTAATCCTGCACTAATCCCGGCACGGATATCTTCTTCCGAAAGCGTTCCTTCTTCAAAAAACTTTTCCATCAGGCTATCGTCATGCTCAGCAGCCGCTTCAATTAATTTAGCATTCAGATCGGACGCTTTCGGCATCTCTGCTGCCGGAATATCCAATATTTCCGGCGCACCACCTTCCGCCTTCCAACGATACATCTTCATCTTCAATACGTCAATAATGGCATTAAACGATAATCCTGCATTCACAGGATACTGAATCTGAACTACTTTATCTCCATAGTTCTCTTTCAGCTGTGAGAGTGTATTGTCAAAATCGGCTTTTTCGTTATCCAACTGATTGATCGCAAAGATGACAGGTTTACGAACCATATTGATGAAGCGGAATTGATTTATTGTTCCTACTTCAATGCCATATTGGGCATTGATAACCATCAACGCAGCTTCTGTCACATGTAATGCCGAGACAGCGCCTCCAACAAAATCGTCCGAGCCCGGACAATCAATAAAGTTCAGCTTCAGTCCATTCCATTCAACACTGAAAACAGTTGAAATCACAGAATAACCATACTCTTTTTCAACCGGGAAATAATCACAGACCGTATTGCCTGCTTCAACCGTACCACGACGTTTTATTAACCCACCCTCGAAAAGCATGGCTTCTGCGAGCGTGGTTTTACCGGAGCCGGAACTGCCTACAATGGCGATGTTCCTGATTTCATTCGTTTGATAAACTTTCATTATATAAATTTTTAATTATTAATTTCTTAAATCTTTAAATTCTTAAATCTTTAAATTATTGAATCTTTGATGTATTGAATCTTTAAATCTTTAATTTTTTAAATCTTTAAATTATCCTGTTCTCTTTGGGCTTGCAAAGATAATTATTTTTTTGAACTATTTTTCTTTTGACAACGGTTATACCATAAAAAAATTGTATATTTGCCGGTATGTGTGCGACAAGTTTGAGTTCCTTTAAATCTTTAAATTGTTAAATCTTTAAATAATTAAATAAATAATTAAGTTATGAAGCATTTTCTATTACCTGTCTTAACGCTGTTGTTTGTTATCCCAACGATTGCACAACAACGGAATGTGAATCAGGACGAGAGTAAAGTTCCTGTATTTCAATTGCCTGACGTGTTGCTCTGCGCGAACGGCGAAAAGGTGACATCAGTCGAACAATGGGAAAAAACACGTCGGCCGGAGCTGTTCAATCTGTTTGCACAACAAGTCTATGGCGTGCCGTTTAATCTTAGCAATTCCGGTATCGGCGTAACCTACGAAACAATGAGTGAAAACCCCAACGCACTGAACGGACAAGCCATATGCAAACAAATCAAAATCATCTTGACAAAAAGAGATTTGGTTCGCGAGATATGGTTGTTGATCTACCTGCCCAAGACGCCTACCGCCAATATTCCCGTCTTTCTTTCCTATAATTTTAATGGCAACCATACCGTACATCCCGACCCTGCCATCTTGATTTCACCGTCATTGGCACGCGTATCAAACAGGGATCAGAATGAACTACGTGGAGACCAATCAAGCCGGTGGCCTGTTGAAATGATTGTAAACGAGGGATTTGCTGTTATCACCGCTTGCTATCACGATGTTTTTCCCGATCAAAAGGAGTTAAAGGACGAAAGCATTCTTCCGCTTTTTGACGACTATATGGCGCGTAAAAATGATGCAAATGCCGAACAGGCAATCGGCGCATGGGCGAAAGGTTACCGTATCATCATGGATTATATTGTGTCGGATCCAATTTTTGACGCGAAGCGCGTGGCGCTGATGGGACATTCGCGGCAAGGAAAAGCCGCTTTGTGGACCGGAGCACAAGACACACGGTTTGCCATTGTGATTTCAAATAATTCGGGTTGTGGCGGAGCTGCGCTCTCGATGCGAAGATTTGGGGAGACGGTCGACCTGATCACAACAAGTTTCCCGCATTGGTTTTGCCCGGCTTTCACCCATTATGCCAACAACGAAGACGCCCTGCCGGTTGACCAGCACGAATTGATCGCATTGATAGCTCCACGTCCCATCTATATTGCCAGCGCAGCCGAAGACTTATGGGCCGACCCGAAAGGTGAATTTCTGGCAGGCGTTTATGCAAGTCCTGTCTATCAGTTGTACGGATTGAAAGGGTTGGAAACAAACGCGATGCCACCGCTCAATACCCCGGTTATGAATCATATAGGATACCATATCCGTAGCGGCGTACACGACGTAACCGATTATGACTGGAAAAATTATATAACATTTGCAAAGAAACACTTTGAATAGAATTCTACCGATATTGAATCCCTAACGGGATTATTGAATTTTTATTTAAAATTCTACCAAGCGTAAATCCCTAACAGGATTGTTGAACTTTGAACTTTGAATTCTACCGATATTGAATCCCTAACGGGATTATTGAACTTTGAACTTTGAACCCTCCCATGTCCCACCTCTACATCCACATCCCTTTTTGCAAGACGCGTTGTGTCTATTGTGATTTTTACTCACAAACGTCACTTTCTTATAAGGACGAATATATACAAGCCGTTATCCGTGAATTGGAACTCAGGAAAGATTATTTGGAAGATGATGCCATCAAAACCATCTACATAGGAGGCGGTACACCTTCATTATTGCATCCACGCGATTTCGAATTGATCTTCAACGCCATCAATCGGTTGTACGACACATCCTCCTGTACTGAAATCACATTGGAAGCCAATCCTGAAGATATGACTGGCGATTATGTATCGTCCATCAGGCAATTTCCATTCAACCGTATCAGTATGGGAGTGCAAAGCTTCAATGAACAAGATCTCCTGTTGTTGAATCGCCGGCATACTGCCCGGCAAGCGCTCCACGCCATCTCTTGTTGTATGGATGGCGGATTTTCGAATATAAACATCGACTTGATTTACGGATTACCGGAACAGACCTTGCAAACATGGGAAGCCAATTTATCCCAGGCGCTTAGGCTGTCTGTTCCACATCTTTCCGTTTATTCGTTGACGTACGAAGAAGGGACGGAGATATACCGGCAACTGCAGGCAGGGTTGATTCAACCTGTAAGCGAAGAAACCGTCGTTCTCCTCTTCGATATGTTGGTTGACGGACTTGAAGCAGCCGGGTATGTACATTACGAGATTTCAAATTTCAGCAAACCCGGATTTTTTTCACGCCATAACATGGCCTATTGGACAGACCGAAAATATATAGGTATTGGTGCTGCAGCCCACTCCTACAATCACCTGTCGCGCCAATGGAATATCGCTTCGCTACCTGACTACATCAAAGGAATCGCAATGGCACGACCGCCCGAATCCGCATTCTATGTACAGACCGGGCGTGCCCCGTCTCCCAATCTTCCACCATTTATAGAATATGAATCAATAGATGAAAAGACCCGTTACAATGACTATATCCTGACCCATCTTCGCACGATGTGGGGAATTAATTTGGTCGATTTCCTTGAACTGTTCGGACAGGAACGGGTTACCTGTCTTTTACAACAGGTTATCCCCTTTACTAACAACGGAATGATCGAAAAAGACGAAAATAAACTGCGGATCACCCGGAAAGGCATGTTGCTGACAGATGGAATCATCCGCGAATTGATGCTGTGAAAGTTCATGAAATGGATTTTTTTAATCTTTAAATCCTTGAATCTTTAAATCCTGAATTATCAGGACAAAACAGGCTTTTTCGAGGACGAAACATATTTTTTTTCATACATCAGCGAATTTTTTTTGTTTTTTTTATTGTTGTTATAAAATTAATACATATCTTTGCCGCGATAACCGAAATATTGTGCCTAATTTATATATAATATCTGGATGCAATGGCGCGGGGAAGACGACTGCTTCTTATACAATCCTACCAGAAATGCTTGGTTGTAAGGAGTTTGTCAATTCCGATGAAATTGCGAAAGGATTATCTCCTTTCAATGCAGACAATATTACTGTCGCTGTTGAAGCAAGCCGGATTATGTATAAGCGAATCAGAGAGCTGATTTCCGCACAAAAAACGTTTGCATTGGAAACTACTTTAGCCAGTCGTTCGATTGCCAAATTGTTGATGGATGCACAAGAAAAAGGATATTACGTGACATTGCTTTTTTTCTGGTTAAATACTCCGGATCTGGCAGTGGAACGTGTAAAAAACAGGGTTGCTTCGGGTGGGCATAACGTAACGGAATCTACCATCCGGCGTCGTTACGATGCAGGACTCTTAAATCTGTTTCGATTGTATATGCCGATATGCGACTACTGGATGATTACGGACAACTCTTTGTCACCGATAGAAATTATAGCTAAAGGCATCAAAGAGGGAGAAAAGAAAATTTATAACGAGTTAATATATAATAAATTGGATAGCTATGAATGAACGAGAGTTAAGTAAATTTGAAGAAAGCGTCATCAAAGGGGCGAGTTTGGCTTTTCAACGTTTAGTCAAAAGAAGAAAAGAAGAAAACGGTGAATTGGTCTTTGCCCGCAATGGACAAATTTTTCGTGTAAAAGCGAACGATTTATAAGTTAATCTACATTCATTGTACGTGGCTTTTGAAGAGTGTCCTTACCGGGCACTCTTTTTTTTATTCGTCATCACTGCGAGGCATGAATCATAATCCGGGATATTTTTTATTAATAGTTTTTCTTTTTCAACGAAAAATAATAACTTTGCATTCATATTAATAAATTACAAAAGAGAAACCTATGGAAAAACGAATTCATTTGAGTTGCACCCTTGCGCTTACATTATGTTTGTTGCTCTCTGTTACACAGGGATATGCCCAGGATACGGACAAAGAGTTTACGCCGAGGAGCGGACAGGCGGGCAAGGATGTTGTGTGGGTACCAACCCCGCAGGCATTGGTAGATACAATGCTTGCCATGGCGAATGTCACTGCTGCAGATTATGTTATTGATCTCGGATCCGGCGACGGACGGTTAGTGATTACGGCTGCCAAACGTGGCGCGACAGCCTTGGGAATTGAATATAATCCTAATATGGTGGAATTAGCCACACGTAATGCCCGGGAAGAAGGGGTGAGTGCGAAAGCAACTTTCAGACAAGCCGATATCTTTGAAAGCGATTTTTCAAAAGCGACCGTGATCACACTGTTTCTGCTCACCGATCTCAACCTGAAACTGAGGCCTCAACTCTTAGAAATGAAGCCCGGTACGCGTATTGTTTCCAATACATTTAATATGAATGATTGGGAACCTGATCAGACGGTGAAACTCGATGAATACACAAGTTGGTCGACTGCCCATCTCTGGATTGTTCCTGCCAAGGTCGACGGAACCTGGAAACTTGATGGCGGACAAATCAAATTCGTACAGAAATTTCAGCATTTCACCGGAACCCTGACTATGGGAGATAAAGAGATGGAACTTTCCGGCAAACTGAACGGCGACAAGATCAGCTTTAATGCCGGAGGTACGGAATATACCGGCACGGTAAACGGCAATGCGATTTCCGGTACAATCGCCGGAGGCGGTTCATGGAACGCCACCCGATAATAGTTTTCAGTGGACAGTTATCAGTTTTCGGATTGATTTTCGCATGAAAGACAGGCGGCTGGGTGTGTTTTCCGGTATGGGGATGGTGATTGCCAATATGATTGGCGCCGGGGTTTTCCTGAGTACAGGCTTTATGGCTCAGGATATGAATCCCTGGCAGATTCTGTTTGCGTGGGTAGTTGGTATGTTGATCGCCATGACCGGTGCGAAGGCTTATTCCGGTATCATACAGCTTGTGCCGCAGTCGGGCGGCGAGTATCGCTTCCTCTCCACGCTGATTCACCCCGCACTTGGGTACCTTGCCGGTTGGGCATCTCTGTTGGTCGGGTTTTCGGCACCCATAGCGGTCAGTGCCATGGCAGCAGGAGCTTTTGCCGGCACACTGCACACCGGAGTCAATCTCACATGGGTTGCCGTGACGGTGGTCGTTGCGTTGACGGCGGCACATACCATTGGGTTGCGCACATCCATAACGGTACAGAATATCTTAGTGGCAGTGAAGATATTGCTTGTAGCCGGATTCATTATCGCGGGGTTGATCTACGGCAACAATACATGGCCTGCGTGGACACCGCCTAATGAGTCGAATGAGTTTCCAATCGGCTCTTTCATGCAGAACCTGTTTTTTATCGCCTTTGCTTTCAGCGGCTGGAATGCTGCTGTTTATGCGGCTTCCGAATTTAAAAACCCCAAACGTGATGTACCGCGCGCGATGATTCTGGGATGTCTTGTCGTCGGTGTCCTCTATTTTTTAATTAACTGGATTTTTGTTGCCAACCTGACACCTGAACAATCCACCGTCGTTTTTACGTATGAGACCGACCGCGTAACGCTCGGTCATTTGATCATGCGAAACATATTAGGCGAAACGGGCGCCGCATGCATGTCTGTTTTTGCGATCATCGCGTTTATATCTTCAGCCAGCGCCATGACGTTTCTTGGCCCGAGGGTTTATGCCGCAATGGCGCAGGACGGTTTTCTGCCGGCAGTGCTNAAAGGCAAAAAAGGCAAACCTCCNGTTTATGCAGTACTGCTGCAAGGAGCCATCGCCTTGATAATCGTTCTCGCATATCAATTGCAGGAAGCGCTCTCGAATGTCGGCGCTATCCTGACACTTTTTTCGGCATTAACGGTTTTTTCGCTGTTTTGGGTCTGTTTCAAACGAAAGAAGTATCCGCGACCCGCTCCGTTGACGTTGACCGCCGCAGGTCTTTTTCTAATGATATCCGTGGTCATGTTATACTTCGGCTTCAGCAGATCACTGACATTGAATCTTTGGGTCGGAGTCTGTCTGTTGGCTGCATTGATCGGTTATTACTTCGCATACAGGTTAAGGCGACTCAAATAGTTCCTCCATGGTTAATTGATTCTGTACCAAGTTTAATGCGTATTCATTGTTAACTAATCCGAATGTGGTGATCATTGTTAGATGGATGGCTTTTTTTGTTTTGGTC
>JGI24702J35022_10000408_pt1 | contig 25658 bp, 18 predicted proteins | sample TergutTh196P4_FD_35022 | JGI IMG/M metagenome (IMG submission 35022)
CAGTTGCGTGGCCTTCATCGTTAATATCCATCACGACCACTTCCTCCGGCCGCAAGAAACGAACAAATCTGTCCGAATGCGTCGCAATTACCAGCTGGGTGTGTTTGGAGGCTTCGCGCATGACATCTGCCAGTAAGCCCAGCAGTTCCGGGTGCAGGCTCACCTCCGGCTCATCAATCATGGTGATAGTCGAAAGATGCGGGCTATAAATCAAAGACACGAGCCAGATGAACCTGAGCATGCCTTCCGAGAGCTCATGCATATAGATCGGCTTTTTGAACTTCCTATCGTGCTATATCATTGTAAGCATTCCGGCAGCAACCGGAGGGAAACTCAATGTGTCGAAGTCCGGGAATGCCGCCCTCAACGTGTCGATAATCAAATCAAACCTGTCCTGGTCGCTCTCGCGCAGATAGTATGGGTAGGGTACCAAATCCTCCCCGTCGACTCCCGGCAAAAACGCCGGCTTCATTGCCAAGTCGACTGCAAACAGCCTCCTAAACCCGGATATCTTTATTCTCTCTATCATATACTCTTTCATCCCAAACTCTCCTTGCTCATATGGCTGTGGCAGCTTTTTGCGACCATAATTGCTGCAAACTCTTCTAATTGTGTTTTATCCTTTGCAAAAAATTGCTCTCTTGAAGCTTTTGCTTCTAGAGTGTAATATTTTGCTATCTCCAGAATGTCAATATTTTGCGTTTGTCCATTTTCGTATTAATGACTATCACAATTGCGACAGCACATATCATAGAAAAATCATGCCTACTCTTCTCCTACAAATTCAAAACAATTCCTCACGGATAAGAAAACCCACTGTAGACCCTCTTTCAACCAAATAGTTTAAAATAATCATGGCATCATCTCTTAATGACTCTTTTTTTCTGACTTCATCTTCATGTTTAGCCACAAGATCAATAAGAACATTTTCCAAATTGAAAATAGTGTTGACCATCAGCTCGCAATTCAATAAATTCTCGTTTTCTTCTATAATTTTAGATAACCACGATACTCCCTCAATAATGTAATCAGACCCAATGGTACATAGAAAATTCGTAAATGAGTAAAGTGTTGCTGGCATATAACCGATTTCTCTTGCAACATTTTCAAAAAAATCCAGATGCTCGTACTGAACTCCTATCCATCGTTTTTGTTCTTCACCCCACCATGGCCATGCAAAGCAATACGTCTCGATTATTCTATCTAGCTCGTAATGATTAAAACTTCTCGAGGTAATTAATGCTTCTTTGCGTTTTTCGCAAAGAGTCTTGATATATGGAAACAATTCATCCCATATATGCCAAAACTTATTGTTGTCATTATTAGTGTCGTGCCGAAAAAGGATTTTGGTGAGCAAACTGTTTACATAGGATGAAGCTTCGCAGGCCTTTATCATTATCAAGTAAATCAGCTTGTCTGCTTTCGCCCCTGAAGTGAAATAAATAAAATCTGCTAGCCATTCAATAAATGATAAAACAATTTGATAATCCAACATATCACCATTACTATAATGACGAGATTCATGAAAAACTCGTTGAAATATTCCATCAGCAAATACTTGAATAAATAATTCATAATGCTTCTCATTATTAATGTCTAACACCAATGAGACATTCATAAGGTCGCTGACATCAAAATCAGAAAACGCTACGGGGTCCATTGAAATCCCTGAAGCAATAGTGCCTTCAATTTTCTGTTTGTTTAGAAAAATGAATTGTTCTATCGTTTTTTCCGCTCTTATAGTTCTTTGCCATGTTCTGAACTCAGGAATTAAACATACAAACAATGAGAATATGATAGTAGCCGCCGCTGGTTGAGTATCCCAAAGTGTTGTTGCAAATATACTACAAGACTTTCGCCTATCCGAGTTGTCTGTAAGCAACGCCAATGCGTAAGAGACTATCAAGCCTGCATAATCTTCTGAATCCGGTTTCATTCTGTCAAACAAAAAAGGCATCGAGCATAAAACAGCTAAAGTACCGTCTGATATTTCATGTTTTGGCACCAGAGAGTAAACTACGGACATTGATTCAAGTAATATATCGCAGCAGAAGTTGGTTTGCTCTTCTGTTAATGACGAGTAAAAGTCTCTTATTAATACAGATGCGCCAAATACCGGGGTATTGTGCGCAAGATAATCTACTTCTTTTCCGAATCTCACATCATCAGTTATCTTCTTGATCTCACGGATTACGAGAGCAGGGTCGTTTTCAAATATCATATGTTTTGAATAGCCATCTTCGTTCTTTTCATAGCGTTCGCGCGCCCATACTGATACATTTGAATACCTAGTCGCATCTTCAAAATCTCTGTTGCTCTGCGCAATTATCTCCACCAAATCAGGTTCATCGTCGACAACAAGTTCAATATATTTCTTTCCATCATTTGATGTTTTAGACGAATCAGCATTAATGCGATATTTTCTCAAATCTATACGATTGAGCGCTAGCCGGGTCGATGTATCAGCTACCAATACTTTTTTCTCAAGATCATCAATGCATTCATATAGTTGCGCTTTCTTTGAAGCCCAGTCTTTTTCATTATCACCAAAGGAATAGATTTGATAATTGATTATTACCTGTCTAAAAATGTTCTTTCTAAACATCAATTTATTAGCTTCCAACCGTTCATTATCATATAGTTTATTGCTCGGCATTCCCCTAAACCAATCAGTCTGGTCTTCATAAGTAAAGCGTTGTATATCGAGACTAAAAATGTCTTTTATATGAATTAGCCATAGTGCTGTACTAAATAGCTTTTCCGGATATGCAACAACCAAACTTGTTATTACTGACGTAATACAAACATTATTGGATTCTCTTAGCAGGAATTTGCAGAGTTCATTTGCATGCTCTTCATCGGACTCTTCGATATATTTCAGAAGCCACTTTTCAAGTGCCATCAATATAGATTCTAGAAGATTTGGACCAGCGCTGATGCCCCTATGCAATCCCCAAAAACGACCACTACAGAGTTGTTTTACAGACAAATCATCCTCAAAACTTATCTCAACCCAATCGCTTTCACGGTAAATGCAATTCATATCAGACGTATGGAAGTGGACAGATGCATAGTTTATGAAATCAATGATAAATCTGATTGTTGGCTTTGGAGCATTTCTAAGCAAGGCAAAAACTGGAGTTTGGTATGCGCTGGTAGGATAATAATTTACCCGCCTGGTAAGCCCAAATGAGTTTTCTACACTATCCATTTGATGGTAATGGTATAATTCATCTTTCGGGGGTTCGATCCTACGCCATAGCTTGTCGCATAACGCAATAATACTTTCTGGGATAGCCTCGCAAGCAACGGAAGCGCTAAAAATATCCTTTACAAGAAATTCGCATAATTCTATATGTACGCTTCTCTTATCTAAGTGCGCAGCACTTATTATGCTTTCAAATATTGAAATAAGTTCATCCTTAATCTCATGTGCCGAAGACGCAATAATACCAAATATTTTCTTCTCAAAATCTCGATCTCCAAGAAAGTGTTTGTCGATAATCCATTTGTCATATAGAAATAACGCAATTTCTCCAGCCGAGCGTGTAACAATGCTGTGTTTTTGTGAATTACTCCAAGTGGTTAACAACTCAACTGCCGGACGTATGGATTTCTCTGTCCAGATAATTCTCGTTTTATTATCATTTATATTTCTGATAATAAAAGCCCATCCAACACCTATTGGTTGAGTGAATCTGTAGGCATATCTGCTTCCAATTTGCTCTTCAGGTCTAGCTATTCCGAAAAGACTTCTATCGATAACTCGGCAAGCGGTATTCAATAAATAGATTGCTCTGAACAGCAACTCAAAGTTATTGTGCGATAATAGGTTTTCTGTCATTACAAGAGCAGATGTCTCCTCAACACCAGCCATGAGGGCAATTAGGGTTTCATCTTTCCATATTTTTTCAATACCCTTATACATAAATATTGAAGGAATTTTTTTAACAAGGCTTTCATCAAGGTTTTCCAACAGCCAATGACGGTAGTGCTTTCGCATAGGCAGTCTTATACTTAATGATGAGAATAATTCCACAAAACTAGTTGATTTGCTATACTCACACTTGATAATAAACCTAGCAACCATTTCCTCAAAGGCATCATGCGAAAAGGAGTAGCCTCCAAAGGTGGCATCATAAGTTATTACAGCGTCTTCAACAAGCATTTCAGCTGTCTCTCCAGCTTGACCTGTATTGTGGCTGATTCTATAGTAATATGAGTTGCTATCAATAATGGTTTGAAGCATTAAGCATACAAATCGCTCTCTCGCAAGTGATTGGACACTTGAGCATCGCGGAAGACCTTTTATTCTTAGATCCCATATCTTTGAGTAAAACTGCGCTTTTGTTTCACCAGTTTGGGATTTATCATAAGTTTGGATATAAAGATTCAGATAAAACAGGTTGCATATAAGCGATTGCAATCTTCTGTCATGTGGTGGCTCAATCCCGATTTCCTTTAACTTTGCGTATAGATATTCCGGAGAAATGTTGTCAACTTCAAGAGTTTTCCAAGAGTCTGTTCTTAATATATAATTAGTAAAATTGTCCTTATATGAGGTTCTTATTGTGACAATGATTTTCCAACCCAAATCAACTACTCTTGTAATAAAATCAGGCAAGATATTTTTCGGGTTTGTGAATATCTTCTCTGCTGCGTCAATAATAATTACTTTCATTTCATGATTGTCAAAAGCAGAGAAAAATTCATTCGAGTTTACATCTCCGAATTTTTTGGAAAACTCAGGAATTGAACTACATCCAAAATCAGTTGCCTTAAACACAAAAATTGGATATTTACCTCCTGTATCATCATTTTTTTGGTGTAGAAAGAAACTCCGTATTATTCCAGATTTTCCAGTGCCAGCTTCACCATGAATTATTAAGCATTCACAGTTAGATTTCATGAAGTCGTTTAGTTTTAATGAAGGCCGCTCAATTGAAATGCATTTACTGTTAAATTTTATCTCATTTTCTATGCTTTTAATAATCGAGTCAGAATGCAGTTCTATCTGTTCAAAAAACTCTCTTATTCCACTATTTGGATTGAAAAAATAGTCTCTCACATATGCGGGCACCAAATCAGAAAATAGCATTGCTTCAAAATTGCTTCTTACCCTCCATTCAATAATTATTCCATTGTTGTTTCCGAATTTCTCTATATCATCTTGGTATTTTGGTTTCTTCTTTTCGGCTTTCTTGCTTTCGGAAAACTCCTTATTTGTATATACTAGTATTTTCGTGAGTTCAGGATTGCGTTTTTTTGAGTCAGATATCATTTTTTTGAAAACAGGAACTTTTGTGGATACTGATACTGTTTGGGCAAAATACTTTGCTTGAAAGCCTACAACCTGATTATTGATTCTTACCGGCTCAGTTTCGATACCTATCTGGTTATAATAACTAAAAATGCCAATCGGTAAACTGTATTCAGCGCAAAACAATAAATATGCTAGTTGCTGAAAAGCATGCTCCTCTTGACCTGAGAATTTGTAGGAAAAGACTTTCCAATCCACATCAACATTGTGATACATTGGACTATATGCTCCGTTCCTTGATTATCTTATCGAAAACTTTTCCCTGTGTTGGGCCTGATATGCGACTTTTCTATTTGCCATTTTCATGGTTTGTGATACAATACATGGTACAGTGACTGATTCGCAGTCGTCATATACGGTTTTTCGGTATCGTTTTACTCTCAGCTTTGCCGGAATCACATACATGATATATTAATCAGCCAGTATATGCAATGAAATTTGCAGTTTGCGACAAAGAAGGATTCCAGAGCAAAACAGTATCGGAGTATTATTGTAGTATTGAAACTTAGTTCTTTGAGTTAATTGCTGTCGAAAACACAAATGAGGCACACAAAGCAGATGAAAGTATTATTATTGAACTCGCCAATCTATAAGGAACATACAGAAACCGATGAGGAATATTTGCCATCGTTGGGTTTGTGCTACATAGCAACCCATCTTGAAAGAGCAAATATTAATGTCGAAATCGTCGACTGCGTAAAAGAACGGCTTGGCATCAGCGATGTTTTCAGTTTGCTCATAAGGTACAAGCCGGATTGCATAGGGTTGAATGTTTTTACTCAGAACCTTGATATAGTGCGGGAGATCGCTGAAAACTGCCCCATTGAATCGCACCTGATAATAGGAGGGCAAGTCACTAAAGCGATTTACGAAGAGATTCTCACGTGGCCAATAAACAATCGCCAGACAATAATCACTGGAGAAAGCGAATTGATCCTACCGGACATAGTAAACGAGACATGCACTGAACAGCCGTCGTTCCAAAGCGGAACCAAACGGGTATATCATGTCGATAGCTCATCGCATTACTTCCCCGCCGACCTCAGCAAGGTACACATGGATAGACGTTTCCTCAAGGATGAAGTGCTGACGAACCATTACGGCGAAAAAGAAGCGGCGATAATCACATCAAGAGGCTGCACATACGATTGCGCTTTTTGCGGAGCCGCAAGGAGCAGGAATTGCGATACAACGATCAGGTTGCGCCCAAATGCGGACATCAAGGAAGAAATAACTAACATCATATCGCTACACCCAGAAGTCTCTTCCGTTCGCATACTTGACGATTTGTTTCTGCGTGACGAAAAAAGCATAAGCGCAGCAAGCGACCTATTCGGCGAGTTTGCGCACCTGCATTGGCGCGGCATGGCTCATACCATGGCTTTCAAAAAAGCAGCAAAGCTGTTGCCGTTTTTGCGGCAGAGCGGATGCCGGGAATTGTTTATTGGGGTGGAATCCGGATCTGATGGCGTAAGAAAAAGAATAAACAAACCGGGGACATCGCAGCAAGTGGCTGAAGTGATTACTGCGGTGCTGGCTGCTGGGATCGATGTAAAAGCATACCTGATGTACGGTTTCCCAAATGAATCAAAAAGCGAGGCTGACGAAACATTTGCTCTTGCCAAAGTACTCGCAACGATTTCTGACAAGACTGCCGGACGGTTCAGAACGAGCGTTTTTCAATATCGACCATATCACGGGACAAAACTATATGACGAGCTTGTCAAAAGCAGAGTTAAGATTGGAGATATAGAAAGAAACGAAACACTAAATGTTCTCAAAGGGCGTTCCCAGTTCAATTTCGCATCCGGCAACTATAGCGACATGAGCGTTGATGAAATAAATGGATTGATACTGAAAACCCAGCGCTTGACGGAGGGCATTAATGATAGAAACTATAACGGAGTGCGCAAAGTGCAGCCTCTGCAACAATCAAAAGCCATTACTGGACAACGCATGCAAAGCAAGGGTTCTTTGGCTCGGGCTTTCCGCCAAGAAAACCAAGTCAGCCGATGAGAGTCCTTTGTCGCCGACAACCAATAGCGGAAGCGTTATTTCCCGCATCGAGGACAGACTGTCAGATATGTCTTCGTACAAAACAAACTTGGTGAAGTGTTTGCCTTTGAACGAGAAAGGCAAACTGCGCTATCCGAGCAAATCCGAAATCACCGCATGCCTTGGCAATCTGGACATTGAAATAGCCGAATTGTCGCCCCAAATAGTGTTTTTGCTCGGCAGCAAGGTCGCTGAAGCGGTTTCGATGCATTATAAAATCAATTTTAGCGCATGGGTTGGTTATGACTTTATGCCGACACAGAGCAACGGAATACACTTTGTGCCCGTACAGCATCCCTCATATGTGTATGTATATAGGAGAAAAACCATTGATGACTATATCGAGGCAATAACCAAAACCATTTGCGAGATAGGCGAAAAGACTGGCAACAAAGAGTATTAAACGAATTGTCAGCCCGATACAGAAGAAGCATTACCAAACAATGGGAGGTCTCGAAATTTGTTTGAATTGCCGGATGAAAAACTCTTTAGGGATGTAATTCATGGCTACATCAGGATACCTCAATGTTTTGTAGACAATATAATTGATACCGCTATGTTTCAGCGGTTAAGGAACATTGACCAAACGGGAATGCGCATTTTATTTCCGGATGCAAAGCATGATCGGTTTGGCCACTCGCTGGGTGTTTTCCATCTCGGCACACAGGCCGTGGATGCTTTGCTCAAAAATCTTCGAAGAAACCATGAAGAAGGAACATTCAAGTATTGGTCCTATAAAAAAGGAATCCCCCCAGATACGTATTGGGCAAAAAACAAGGTGCTATTTCTTATCGCCTGCCTTCTGCATGACATCGGCCATGCGCCGTTTTCGCATTCATTGGAGAACGAGATGCATTCAAACAGCGGCGGGAAAAATTTTGACAAAACCCTAGCCAAAGAGCTATCCGAAGCCAGTTACGAAGACCTCGTCAAACAGAACAGTTCCCCTCACGAAAAAATGGGAGTCTATACTATTCTTAAACACTTCAAAAATCCAATTAGAGAAATACTTGAGCATCTGAAAGAAGAAAAATACCCCAAAAGCCATCAATCGATGCCAACCGGAAACTCCGAGGCAGACGAGACATATGTAAACGCCGGCACTATTGAAGAAGATGTGATATTTGTTGCCCGCATGGTACTTGGCCTGAAATATACAGAGCATAAAACAGAGAAACAGATAAGAAACTGCTTCATTGAATTGCTCAATGGCAATAATTTTGATGTTGACAAGCTGGACTATATTATGCGCGACACTCAGGTATCTGGCGTAAAAAACATAAGCATAGATGCTGAACGACTGCTCAGTGCTATCGATATTGTTACGTTGACAGAAATCACAAACGAGATAGAAGAATGCTTTGAGAAACGTACTTTAATACAGTCACTTAAATCCAAAGGTAAAGATGCGGTGCTGAATCTTAAGGGCTATGTCGATGGCTCTATTATCGTGAAAAATGGTTCGATTGTCAAAATGCGAAGCAATACCATTGTAAGAGAGCTTCGTAAATCTGGCGACGAAGATTCTAAAATAACCACGCATGTAGAAAATATTAAGGCTGAATTTCACCGAATAGATGAGCATTCACAAGTGTTTTTTGACAGTAGTGATGTGCTGTTGTCACACGAAGATGGAAACGGTGTGATTTGCGAAAATAAAAACAGAACTTCTGTTACCTGCAATATCCAGAACACAAGAATAGAAACAGAATTTTGTTTCACTGTGTCTAACGGAAACTACTTGTTGGCATTAAAAGGCTTTTGCAACATAGAGATAAATGGGGAATACGTGAGCGAGGCACCAATTGTTATCGACAAATCCGCAGAAAACGCAAACGGAGAAATCACCTTAAAAAACTCCAGCATTTCAATCGTCGATGATAGGCTAAAGGGCAAACGAAGCAATAAATCCAAATATAATAGTTTTGCCGTTGGGTTTAAGAAAAGCGCTGTGAGCAACATCTCTGCGGTTTTGGATGCAAGAGACTTTTTATATAAATGGATCTATGCGCATCACAAAGTTGTGTACTACGCAAATTTCCTTATTCCGGTTATTGCACAAGCCCCCGAAATTATGAGTCAACTCTTCTGCCCTACGGTTGATAACGAAGGAAAAACGCAGGAACCTAGAGAAATCAAAATCGATGACGCTTTTATATGGTCTCATATCAAGGAACGGTATTCTCCGGAAATGGAGAATGCCGAAGGTATTAATAAACTGATTTATGAGATAGTAAACCGGAAATATAAAAAATCCTTGTTCAAATCACTACCGGAGTACGACGTCCTGTTTGAACGACTGTCACCCAAACAAAAAAGAATGATGAATGACAGATTTAAAGATGCCGTGATAAGCAATGACGCATCTGTTAGTCCGGTCGCCCACACTTTGTATCTTGATGAAAATAGAATTGTCTATGAGACCCCGATTTCCGAATACTCCGCCGGATTTGTGAGCAGATCTCTAATTGATGCGATATTAAAAGAAGATAGTGAAAAAATCAGCAATCTTGTCTGGATATCCGCCCAATATAAAGAAAAGCGACTAAACCTCTATTCCACATTTCTGATATATAAAGATGCAACTACGACGCTCAATAGGATAGACTTGCTCAGCAATAGTATCGCTCAGCCAAATATTGATACATCACATTATTTCTACTTGTACTTTGATGTGCGAGATGGAGAGGAAGAAGAAAAAGTGCGGAAAATACTATCGGAAGCAGTCGCTAAATGGGGCAAAAGCTTGATTAAGCAAACTTGTTGAAAATTGCAGACAATATAATCTTGTTTTCCCGAGTTGCTTGAATTGCCCAAATATCTCGATTAAAGACGGGTAGTTATACGCAATGAAGCTTGTTAATTCACAACTCATTGAGAGGAGAAAACTATGTCAAAAAAGAATCAGGATCCCTTTAGGTACAATAATAATAAAAGCATCTACACATCTGCAGAATTAGTCATTATGTTTTTTGACGTTATCGGATTTACAAAAAGTACGACAAATGAGGAAATGAAAGACTGCATCCGTGGAATTGAGGCAGCGATTACGGATGAATTATTTGAAGATTACAATTGGAACGAAAAGGATGAAAAGAACGACTTAATACTGATACCTACTGGAGATGGGTATTCTTTTGCGTTCCATCCAAATATAAAGAATGATGAAACGCTTGATATTGTAAAAAAATTCTACTGTAGACTTATTAGAAAAATAAATTTTGCTGTTCGCGTCGGAATTGCAAAAGGAGCCTGTCAAATATACAGCGATCAAAATGAAAAGAGTAATGTTTTTGGATATGGTATCAATTTGGCCAATCGCGTCATGGGGCTTGCGCTTGAAAACCAAATCTTAGTTCATGAGGAATTGGCAAAAAGTATTTTGACACAGAGAAATCACAATGAGTTACACGAGGTCAAGGGAAAGTCCTTTGAAATCAAACACGGTGAACGTATTAAGGTCTATAATTTTTACGGATGTAATGAAGGTATCGATTTTGGTAACCCAGAAGATCCAGTTGACCCAATATCAATGGATGGAGGGGCGGATTAATTGTAATGGAGTATATTCTGTTCCTAACATATCAATGCAATCTTAGCTGTGCTTATTGTTTTGCAAAGGGCTTGGTGCATAACAATGAGAAACGCGATAATATAATGACTCTTGAGAGTGTTATACGAGTCTGTGAGTATATTGAAAAAGATATTAAGGCAAATAACTGGGAAGATAACAGTATCGTGTTTTTTGGTGGAGAGCCAAGCTTGGTGCCAAATGTTATTTTGGATATAATAGCAAGAACTTCCCATATAGATTTGAATTACTCGATTTACACAAATGGACTGGTGCTAGACAGTTTGCCAGACTCTATACTGGAAAAATTACAAAGTGTATTTGTAGCTATTGATGGAGATAAAGAAGTTCACGAAACCTACAAACCTCTCGGAAGTTATGACAAAGTTCTGAGAAATGTGAATACACTAAGGAATAAAACCAAAACACAGTTTATTGCCAGAATTACGATGGAGGAGTCTACGAATATTTTTCATTCAGTTATGAATCTGTTGGATCATTTTGATCATGTTCATTGGCAAATTGTGAACAAAGAATCCTTTAGAGATCCAACAACGTTGATAGAAAATTACTCATTCAATGTTCAAATGCTTTTCAATGAATGGAAAAAAGCTCTTAGGCTTGGAATCGTTTTGAATATTATTCCTTTCAATCGTATTGTGCTGTCATTATTAAAAAATGAGAATCTTCTCTCTTTTAGATGTGGTTGTGGGTCATCCACTCAAGCAATTGACATTAATGGGAACATATTTACTTGCGATGAATACATAGGAAATCAAAAGAATTCTATCGGCAATATTCAAGATAATAACTATAACCTAATATGCTATATAAGCCATCAAGAATTATTTGATGATTGTGTCAAGTGTGATGTATCTTCTATCTGCCTAGGGCGTTGTAGAAAACTGCTTGAAACACAATCAGCAGAACACATTAGGATTTACTGTGCCCTCACAAAGGCGTTACTAAATACTATTATGCTTTCACTTGACGAAATAAAACAGATCATTAAAGAACAAAAAATCGATTTGTATAGATTGAATACAGACACTACTGATACAGAGATTATCCCATAAAATTTCAGGCGGCAAAGAAACCAAAATCACTCCCAACTCTTGCGGTGCTGTTTTTCACCCCACTGAATCCAGAATAATGCTCACTACGCTTTCGATGGATTCTTCGCTTAAATATGGGTGCATCGGCAAACTAAGAACGCGACGCGACGCACTTTCAGACTGTGGCAAGCTACCATCGGCATACCTCAAGTGGCTGTATGCGGTTTGCAGATGCAGTGGCTTCTGGTAATAAACCATGCTGGGTATGTCATTTTCTTTCAATTTAGATTGAACTATGTTGCGCCGTTCCTCATTCTCCAGCATTATTGTATATTGAGCATAACTTGACGAAAAGCCCTCCGGAATCACAGGAACCTTTACTGCGTCTGTCAAAAGCTCAGAATACATATCAGCCCATTCTTGGCGTAGATCCATCTCGAAATCCCTGAATGCTTTAAGTTTTGGAAGGAGTATCGCCGCCTGAAGTGTATCGAGCCGCGAATTCAGCCCGATCCGAATGTTGTCATACTTATCGCTGCCTTTACCGTGTACCCTGATTGACGAAAGAATCGAGTATAGTTCTTCATCATCAGTAAAAACAGCCCCACCGTCGCCATAGCAACCTAGCGGTTTGGCGGGGAAGAACGAAGTCGTGGACGCTTCCCCAAAACTGCAGGCTCTCTTTCCATTAAGCGTACCGCCGAAACCTTGCGCCCCATCTTCCAGTACAAGTAAACCGTACTTTTTGGCGAGCGGTATGATTTTATCATAATCAGCCGGAAGTCCAAATAAATCTACAGGGATGATGGCTCTCGGATTGAGTTCTCCTTTTGAAATTACATTCTTAATGGCTATTTCCAAACTCTCCACGTCGATATTAAACGTATCTATATCAATATCCACGAAAACTGGAGTCGCACCCCGAAGGCTTACGACCTCAGCAGTTGACATGTAGGTGAACGACGGTACGAAAACAGCGTCACCCTCTTTTATATCCCATGCCATCAATACCATCACCATGGCATCAGTCCCGTTCGCGCATGTCACGCAGTATTTACTTCCGACATACTCTTTTAGCTGCCCCTCAAACTCCGCGACTTCTTTGCCCATAATAAACCCGCTGTGGTTCAGCACATTCTGAATCGCTGCGTTTATTTCTTTCTCCATCGCTTTATACTGTGCCTTCAGATCGATAAACTCCATAACTATGATTTCCTTTCAAATTCTCCAATCATGTCAATGCTTGAAAAGCTCTCAAGCGGCAATATTACCGCCCTGCCCTCTTTCTGGCTTTTATATATGGCAAGTACAAGCTCTACTACGGCTTTTCCCGCATGTGCATCTATATAAGGATTTCTGTCGTTCTTTATCGATTCTATCATATCCGTGTATATGCCTACGTGACCGCTTACATTTTCTTCAGCCGTACCCTCACGCGGATCCTCAGCACTTGCAGTGCCAGAGGCAACTTCATCGGCAAAGCTCCATAATTCAATAGTGTCCATGGATTTTCCACCTAGCTTCACTGTTCCGCGCTCTCCGAATAAGTAAAGTGTTTCTTCCAAATTCTGCGGGTATACATTTATCGTGCCTTCGATCGTTGCTATGGAACCGTTCTTAAACTTAACAATAGCTACACCCAAGTCCTCAGCTTCGATGTAATCGTGAAACCGCTGCCTTGTCACTCCAAAAACCTCGGTGATATCGTCATTCATCATCCACCGAAGCATATCAATTCCGTGTATGCATTGGTTCATGAGCGCTCCTCCGTCGTTTGTCCACCTGCCCCGCCATCCGGACTGCTCATAGTAGCTCTTGCCTCTATTCCACCTAATATGGACTGTCCCATGCGATATCTTGCCGAACCTGCCACTTTCCAACGCAGCCCTCACCTTTTTGACAGATGCGTTATATCTGTTTGGATGGCATACAGAAACTTTGACCCCCCTTTGTTCCGAGAGTTTGATTATTCTATCCGCATCCTCTATACTCATCGCCATTGGCTTTTCTATAATTACATTTATGCCCTTATCAATGCAGAATAAGGCAATTTCGGCGTGGCTGCCGCTATCCGTTGTTATAGCCGCGATATCGATATTGTTTTCGTATACCATTTCCCGATAATCCGTGTACCGCTTGATCTTTACGCTGTTTGGATCTCTACACTTATCGATCAGGTTCTCTATGCCTGCAGGCATAATGTCGCAAAGCGCGGTAATTTCAAAGTTATTGCTTATAGCAGCGCTTATGTGGTTTGTGGCTATTTTGCCACAGCCTATTAGTGCATATTTCATGATGGATGATGTCCTTTTTTACACACGCATTTATGTCAATTTATCTGAATAGAATGGGTACTAATACTTTAACGATCCTAAGATAACCCACGATAATGTGCCTAAAAACAAATAATGACAATTTTAGCCATTATTCTAAATATCCTTTTTTGCTGATGTACAAGAGTCTTCAACCGCTTCTTTCAAATTACGAATAAATCTTGAGTGTTCTATTGCAAAATTGCCTGTAACACTTTCGCCAACAGAAACATTTTTGGTTGCTACAGCTCCAATGTTCACACGCGCATTTCTGCCAACCGTTATACCGTTTATCACAGTTGCACTAGCACCAATCCATGCATCTTCTTCTATAATGGTACGTCCTCCTACAAGCGAATTTGCGACAACTAATGCACGCTTCTTAATTTTGACTGCATGTGCAATGTGAACCAGATTATCAATTTTGCAATAGTCTTCGATAACAGTATCATCCCAAGGATAGATAGCTTTATCGACAGCAGTAAGCTGTTGTAATTCTACATTATTACCTATAATAACACCGCCTAAATGTATAACTGGCATAATTATATCGTCATCTCGCTTGAACTCGAACCCTTCACCTCCGATTATGCTTCCGGCGCGGATGATGGAATCATTCCCAATAACTGTGTTTTCTTTTATTGAGACAAATTCTTCGATCCTTACATTGTCCCCAATTTTGACATTGTATTCTGCGATATAAGCAAGCGGGCTAATAATGCAACTACTACCAATCTGAGTGCTAAAATGCTTGCGTCTATATTCTGTATTGTTTGCAAGATTATTGTGTATCCTAAAAAAGGTAATACGAGGGTTCTTGCATATGCACACGCCCTTGTTACAAATCAGAGGCGCAAGCTTTTCTAAAGTCAACACAACACAGTTGTCTTGTAGCAGATGTATGTATTTTTGATTATCAACGAATGTCAGTGTCCGGACACCCAATGTAGTGCCGGTGAGCGAAAGTGTGTCAAACTCTGTATCGCCCAACAACTCACAGTCTACGCCAATTTCGTCCATTTCTCTATCCAATAGCATAGTTATATTTCCCCTTTTCATATTGTTTTTATCGACAAATCCGATTGGCGTATCCATATTGAAATCTTCATAAAAGCTTTCGCTCTCTGCTTAATTATTTGATGGGATGTTATCAATACGTAAAATCGGATATAAGCAATTTCATTCTTCCCTGTCTCGATTTGTGGACAGCAAGAATCAATCATTTCTAAAAATAGATTCTCCATATCTTTGCTCTATTGAGTATATACTGAATAAGTGCTTGAAATTGGCGCGTCTGAATTGAATTGCGCTTTTGTTCTTTATCTTTTTATACAATAACGCAGAAGATGCCCCGAAATTGTTCGGGTCAGCGGTTTTTCTCCTAATAGGTATACCAAGAACAAGACTAATTCTAACAAAGACCAAACCAGTAGTGTACTTAATCTTTCTTATTATTGTTTCACCAAATCTATTTCTGTTTTTTCCTGAAGACCTTAGTGACTTTTTCTTTTTTATTGCGATATCATATTTTGACCATAGGTTTTCCATGAGGTAACTTTCATAAAAACCCTGACTCTCTCTATATTCCAAAGGTGTTTCATACCAGAATTGCAGGTACTCATTATCCCAAAGTGGCAACAACCATTCATATCCGAAGAACTCATGCGCCTTATTCGCATTCAAAAAACACCTCGAGTGCTCACCGGCAGTAGCTATGCAGTCTGTCAAAGACACAAAGCTTTGAACATCAGTAAGCTTTATTTCGCAATTTTTCAGATCCTCAACAAGCTCTTCCGTTAATTCCTTCAGGTGAATTCTATTAGGCTTAAACATGAAGTAGGACGTTTTATTTCTTTCGTCAACAATGCTATCATAGCTTAATTGAAGATTTGAGTAGTATTCGTACGGCTTTACATAGGAACCGGATGGAAGATCCCCGCACAATCCGGTAATTACAACGCTGCCTTTTTTTATCAGGTTGTTATCATGGAGATACTTCACCGCTAAGTAATTTTGCAAATATGGAACGCCGTCATGCGAGTTTGCCATTTGTAAGTAGGCAGAATTCCGTTCGGAGAAAATCGACTTTATCTCCCAGTCTGAGTATTCTACATTATGCCAACTATACGAAAGCCGAGCTGCAACTGATTTCGATATTACTACTTCAAAACTTTTGCAAGTATGCCCATATGTGTAACACGTTACGTCCGTTACCCCTTTTTCTCTCAACATAGCCGCAACCAGACGTGAATCGTACCCGCCGCTCAAAGAGAGAAGAACCGGGCGTCCATCAATAGCTTTTATCAATCTTTCAAACACGCTGTCCAGCACATTTTTGTATTTGAGCGCTAAATCCTCTCTGCTTATCTCTTTTACCCTTGATATGTGACGGTAATAATAGTCTATTACCATTCCATTTTCACTTATGTGCAGATACTGACCCAGATTAAGCTGTTTTATCCTGTTATACACTGTATTATTCAACACCGTATGCTGCGTGTAAAGCAAAGACGTAAGATCTTTTTTTGAAATGTTGCCTTTTTCGATACCTAACATAGTTCTTATGCTTTCCGAATTATCCGATACGATGCTGCCATCAGACGAAAAATACAGCGGAATGGAGCGCGCTCGGTCAACAACAGCCCACAAACTGTCGCGAGCATTAATAATGAACGCAAAACTACCGTTTAGTTTTTCGAAGATATTAGGGAAGGAATTATTATTATAACTATGCCTTAGGTAATCTACAGCAGCAATGCCTTTATACATAGAATTGTCAACAATAAAATAACCTTTGAACCAAATGTTTTCATTCATTAGCCAAGCATAACCGTAGTTGTTTATACATTCAATTTGCGCCATATTAATATATCGAGCAGGTTTGCCCGACACTCACCTCACATTCTTTCAGTGCTTTGTGTGCTTATGCTTTATCCTTTCTATATAAGCATATGGCGGACATAAACACGAACCTAATGACAGTTGTTATAAGAGCACCAACGCAGAAACCCATCAGCCCGAACGCATTTAGCAACAATAGCGACAACCCTAAGTAAAGAAGGATGTTTATAGTATGAATCTTTATTTGCCAGTTGATGTTATAAAACTTAAGCACTATGGGACTCAGCATTGAGCAAATCATTGTAACCATTGAAGTAAGTGTCGTTACATGAATGTATTGCAGCGCACTTCCGGCGACCGAAGGGTATAAAAGCGTCAATAGTGGTGGGTTTATTATGATACACACGAAATAACCAAAAATCCCCGCCAATCCTGATAATGCCAGTATCATTAAAATCGAACGTTTTGTCAAATGAGACATTTTTGCAAAATATGAGAGCATCACGCCTGAAATCGGTCCTGCTGCGAGCGGTATTATTTTCCCGATTACTGTAGCTACATAATAAACAGACACAGATTCCCCTCCAAGCATTGGGTACAGAAGCAACCTGTCAATATACGTCAGGGTGCTGGCTAGGAGAGAAGCAACAGTCAAAACGAACATGTGCCGGGAAGTTTTCTTGAAGAGTCGAGTGGTGTGTATAGGCTCAGAAATAAGCGGATTGCGTAACAGCACGTGAAATAATAAACAGAACCCGTAGCCAAAAATATATATTAGTTGCCAATAGCCTGTTAGAATAAATAATCCATACCCGGAAAAATAGCCGGCACTTTCAATTATGCTGATTATGAAGATTTTTGAATAATCGAGACTTAGATGGAACTTTGTCAGATAATACAAAGAAGACATGTTGATGATCGGAATAATGGAGAACAATATAATATCAGCAATAGAAAACGAATTTCGAAAAATGAATGCGCAGATTAAAGAAGATGCAAAACCAATGCTACGGCAAATCCACAATATAATACTGAAATCGCCTGTCACTTGTTCTTTTTCATATTCTAGGTTTGACACAAGGCGAATATTATTAATTGAGGAACCAAATGTAGAACCGATTATGGTCGCTATGCCAACAACGGTAATGATAAACCCGAAGTTGTTTTCACCTACTCGTTTCGAAAGCAGTGGGAATATAACCAACTGCAACGCAGCTATCGGAATAGCAGAAGCTGCAATACCAAAAATGCTATCCGAAGCGAATTTTCTTTTTTGCATAAGTACACTCTTTCCATGCATAAACGCACAAGCCTGTGAATAGTAATTTGTCGCTTAATCACCTCCTCGATGTACCGATCGTGCTATAAAAAGCGGCTTTGGAGCTATGATGAAGCAACATTAGGCGTTCCGTAGAACAATGCATACCCAATAGGGAACATTAGATATGGACTCTGCCAAAAACTTATGCTTATCATTATGCATGGAATAAACCCAAAGATGAAAATGAGAAAGAAGCCCATACTAACATCTTTTTTTGCTTTTTTTACTAGGCGCAGACAGAGCAAAGCAATAAAAAGAATAGCTATACCACCAATGAAAACACCCAATTCAGCAAGCAGCTCTAGAATGAAATTATGAGGGTCATATCTGTACTTAACTTGAAAGCCAAATGGTCCCATACCGGTTAGCGGATTTTTTCTGATTTCACCGAGTGCAAGGTAGTATAGTGATAGACGAGTATAGCGATATTCGTCCGTCACCGGGGCTGATGAATTTATTAATTTGTCCATTTCCCTAAAGACTGAGTACTCAGTATTGTCAACAACAGATATATCTTGAGCTGCCTCTGTGGGCGGATTATCAGATGGCCGCCCAATATCGAACTCATAGCTTCTGGTGTTGCTTGTAATGGAAGCAATCACTCTTGACGACTGTCCTTGAACGCCGAACTGGGTAGCTAGTTGAGTGTGTACGAACAATATAAGGATCAAGATTGTTATTGATGAGCAACATAGTATAACGGCTTGCTTTACCGGATGCTTTATTATCAAGCAAAATATAGTTAAACAAAGTAGGAAAAAAACACCGCATAATATTGCCCCCCTTGTTCCTGTGAACACAATAGCCGCCCAGAGAAGGGTTATCACACAAAATCGAATTCTGCGACCTTTTTTCCCATTGATAATACCAGCATAACCAGAATCATCCTTAGCGTACAAGATAGTGGATGCCATCATTGCCGGCAGAAATATATAACTCAGAGACATATAGTTTATTATTCCAAGACCGCCGGAATTCACAAATCTGCTTTGAGCAAAAAAGCTGCTTATTGTGTATTCGAGAGCTGCTGGCAAGAAAAAAACACTCCATCGCTCTATAACAGTAAAAAAAGACACCTCTTGTTTGTAAAGCGAGCTGTAAGCACCTGCGATAAAAGCTGATATTGAAAACACCAAAACAGAAGCAGCCCATCTTACTGTATCCATATTTATCCCATTATTTAGTAATGATGCTATCACGCAAATGCATAGTAAGAGGGGAACCATGCCTAGACGTAGCATAAATTTCCAACTGAAACCCTTCTTTTTCATGAGCCAAAAAGCCCAACATAAGGAGAAAAGAAAAAACAGTGACGTAGTGCCAGTAAAAAATACCTGTCTCGGTATATTATTTTGAAAGTTTAACCCAACGTAGTATAAGAGAATATTGCACAATCCACCGAGTAAATACGGAAACGGCACTACCCATGAAAAAAATCCCTTAGTGTTCAAGTGTTTCATTACCAGTTGTTCGATACCTTTATGCGTTTTCACTGCAATTACTCCTCCACTCTAAGCCTCTCAGAGAAGCTCAACATTTCCCCTTTGTTTTACGTCTTTTAAAGCATTTTTAGTGTCAAATATGAACTTAGCCTTGTTTGCTACCATCTCATAGTCTACTTTCGTATGTGCGGTTGTCACTATGACTAAGTCATAACCATTGACGAGCTTCGGAGTTATTTCCGGAAGGCTATAATAGCTTCTAGCACCGCGTTTCACTTGCGCAATAAAGGGATCATAAAAATCAACAATCGTTCCGAGCCTCAGTAACTCATCATGTATCACCAGAGCGGGGCTTTCCCGATAGTCGTCAACATCCTGCTTGAATGCCACTCCAAGCAAAAGAACTCTTGAGCCGTTCAGCGGCTTTCTATACCGGTTAAGGATCTTCGAAGCGCGCTCAACGCAGTAATTGGGCATACGGTCATTTACCATCATCGAGTTCTCAATCATACTGGTGTGGAAACTATACTCACGCGCCTTCCAGCTAAGGTAATAGGGGTCTAAGGGAATACAATGACCCCCCACACCTGGTCCTGGATAAAACGCTTGGAATCCGTACGGCTTGGTTTTTGCGGCTTCAATGACTTCCCAAATATTGATGTTCATTTTGTTGCACAGAACAGCAAGTTCATTTATTAGGCCAATATTGACGTTGCGATATGTGTTCTCCAACAATTTCTCCATCTCGGCGACCATTGGCGAAGATACCTCATATACATCACTGTCTAGTACAGCGCGGTACATATGCGCTATTACCTCTAACGCATCTGAGCCTATTGCACCTACAACTTTTGGCGTGTTTTTGGTTCTATATACTAGGTTGCCGGGGTCAACGCGTTCAGGCGAAAAGCCGAGATAAAAATCCTCACCGCAAATGAGTCCGGAACCCTTTTCTAAAAGTGGTTTGATCATTTCCTCGGTCGTCCCCGGATATGTTGTTGATTCGAGGACAATAATAGACCCCTTTTTAATGTACTTTGCTATCTCTATTGTGCTGCTATGCACATACGAAATATCTGGCTGATGGTGTATGTCGAGTGGGGTTGGGACGCAAATCGCAACAAAATCGACATCTTTGATAAACGAAAAATCGTTGGTCGCGGAAAGCAAACCTTTACTAACAATTTCAGCAAGTTCAACATCCACAATATCGCCAATGTAGTTCTCACCGCGATTGACCATGGCGACTTTTTCCGGCTGTATGTCAAAGCCTATTGTTTTAAAACCTGCTTTTGCTTTCTCTACAGCAAGTGGTAAACCAACATAGCCAAGCCCTACAACGCCGACTGTAACGTCACGATTATTAATTTTATTAATCAATTGTTCTTTCATAGAGTATACTCGTTTATTATTTTCACAATTTTCTCTGCTGAATGTCCGTCTCCAAACTGGTTTGCATGCTTTGAGAAATCAGGATCAACCCTCAGTTTCCCTAATATATCATCTTTTCGTGGTTTTGTCATCTGGTTTATATTTCCCACAAGTGTTTCCGGCCATTGGATATAATCCATAACCGTAATACATTGTTTTTTAAAAAAATATGCTTCCCGCTGTACACCACCGGAATCCGTTACAACCTTTGCAGCGGAGCGAATAAGAAATAATGAGGTTAAGTATCCCACCGGTTGAACAAGCACGATGTTATTAAAGAGGTTATTAGCGCAAAGCCTCTGTGCTCTTTCGCGGTTGCGCGGGTGGACAGGGTATACAGTTGGACAATCAAGGGCATTCATCGCATCAAGGATCTGTAATAGATTATCATCAGTTTCGGTATTCTCTTGCCTGTGGCAGGTTAGCAGATTAAACTGTTCCGGAATCCTAGCACTTTGATTGTCAAAACTAAGGATTTCATGGTTGATGTTCATAATTTTGTCGCCGTAGTAGAGAGCCGCGTCATACATCAGATCACCAGTAAAATAGGTACCTTTGCCTGAGTTTTCTATAATTAGTGCATCGAGTGCTGTCTGTGTTGCGCAAAACAACAACGATGATATTCTGTCTACGATTATACGATTAATCTCTTCCGGGCTATTTTTGTCATACGTTCTGCAACCCGCCTCAACGTGCGCGACAGGAATTTGTAATTTCACAGCTGAAAGTGCTCCGGCAAGAGTTGTGTTTGTATCACCATAGACTAGAACCAACTGAGGCTTTTCTGCAAGTAACACATCTTCAGCAGCAATTAGCATATGTCCTGTCATTCGACCGTGCGTTTGACCGGTGACTCCTAGGTTGTAGTCGGGTTTGGGTATCTCAAGTTCATCGAAAAATACATCTGACATATTGCGGTCATAGTGCTGGCCTGTATGGATAAGGATTTCATTATGCTTTTGGCGCAATGCTCGCGATAAAGCAGCCGCTTTTATAAATTGCGGACGCGCACCTACAATAGTGCAAATCTTCATGTTTTGTGGCCTTTCATTTTTCTTACGATTTACTACAGTTTATCTATCAACCAAGAATGCTACTATAGAGAGCGACCAGTTTTTTCTCTTCAATATCCCAATTGTAAGTTTCCAAAACTGCCTGTCTCCCGTTTTGTCCCATTTCTTCTGCACTTTCCGGATTTCTGAGCAGATAATCTATGGCGTTTGCTATTTCCTCTGAACTATAAGGGTTTACACAGATTCCACATTTGTGCTTTTCGACTATTTCTTTCCACAATACGAAATCTGTACAGACTATAGGCAACGCTTCCGACATATACTCAAAAATCTTTGTATTGCCTAGTGTCCCAGTTTTGTTGCCTGTGTTCCTGTTATACGTTAATACAGCAACCCCTATCGATGATTCAGAATACTTCTTATAGACTTCCTCATGTGATACTCTTCCAATAAAATCGACATATTCCCATTGCGGCAGCATCTTTAATTTGTTTATATAGTTTTCCTCACCGGAGCCCATTAAAACATACCGGGCATTTTTACATTTTCCCAGTGATTCGATTATTGTCTCATGACACCATTGATTACTGATACCACCTGCATAAACAATAGTATTCGATGCAGAGTACTCTTTTTTAGCATTGCGATCGGTTACTATTGGATAATTTGTAATAATATGCGTGTTTTTATTCAATCTTCCCAGTTTTTGACCAAGATGCGGAGATACTGTTATTACTGCGCTGAGTTTTCTTAATGTAAAATAATAGTACAACCTAAAATAAATAAACAGAAAATAACGTAATAGTAAAGGAATGTATTTTTTTTCAAGCAAGCTCTCCACAAAATCTTCATGGCTGTCGAAAATGACTGTTTTCTTCATCTTCTTTATCTTTAGCGCGTATGGCAGTAGCTCCGGATCATGAATATGGAATATATCTGCGTTTGTTCCAAGAGCTGCTTTATATATTGCTTTTGCTCCATGAGTCATGCGTTTTACTCTGCCGCCATTGATGAAAGGTACTCCTACAATATTCACTCCGTTTAGTTCAAAGCTTTCACCCGGAGCAACAAGATACACATCATATCCTGCTTTTGCAAGCGATGTGCACTCTTTGTAAAAAATCCTTATATCATTGCTTTTATGAGCTGAAGTCATGTGACACACTTTTACCATAGAATGCTCCCAAATTATCGGTATTAGCAACAATCATTTTACTATCGCCAGTTATTTTGAACGTGTCAAATCTTCTATTATTACAGTCAGTCTTTTTGTCAAAACGCAAAAATCATAATCTGAGGCAGCACGACGAGCATTTTCACAATACCTATCATACTCGTCCTCTTGTAGAGAAGCCATTTGTAATACAGCATTGGCGATGGTTTCCGGTAACTGATTCTCAACAACCAACCCGCAGCAGTATTTTCCTATTAAATCAAAATTGCATACCAAAGTGGATAATATGGGTTTACCAGCAGCAAAGTATTCAAACAGTTTGTTGAGACTGTATCCAAATCTGATTATTGATGTCTGGTTGGCGTGCATCAAACATATATTAGCATCTGCTAGAATGCCCGGTATGCTTATTTTATCAACCTTTCCTTTAAATACAACATTCTTAATAGCATTATCAACTACATATTCTTGTAGTGATTCTACTTGATCGCCGTTCCCATAGAACAAAAACCTTATTTTTGCTTCTGTTTTCTTTTGAACAATCGCAGCGGCATCAACGATTGTTTTCATATCATTCACTAACCGAATTGAACCTGTATAAACAACTTTGAAAACCGTTTTGTCCGTAATATCCGGATCGACATACCGAGTATTCTTCACATTTGAATCAAAGTCAATTAAGTCTACTCCGTTATTTATATAATGGATTTTGTTTAGGTCAATAACATTATCCCATCCCTTTTCTCTAATATAGTCCGCGCCACCTTCCATCGTAAATATCAGACTGTCCGCTTTTTTGTATATCCATTTTTCCAAATAGTAAAGAAGTCTGATTATTATATTGTTTTTTGAACTGACCCCGTAGGCAACGATAGACTCCGGCCATGGGTCGCGGATTTCGACAATGCATGGGGTACCAAGCTTTTTCGCAGTTCGAATTGCTGCATAACAAGCAAATGGATGCGGTGACGAAGCAAGGATAACGTCTGGTTTTGAGCTTATAGCAATCTTTTTGGCAACTCTCCTTATTCTCCATGAATACATTAGGATATTCTTTATTCTCGCTAAACCGTTTCCTTTATACTGTGGTGTTTTTACAAAGACAAATGGAATTCCATCTACCACATCTTGTTTATACTTGCAATCTTTTATTTCTGTGTCCTTGCTACTGTTATGAACAGTGCTTGCACAAAAAACGGTAGGTGAATACCCTTTCTCAATTAAGTATTTTGAGAAATAGTAATGCCTCCCCCCCCTGTCGTAAAACATATTTGTTGCATAATGATTCCAAATCCAGATGTTTTTTATGATAATCATCTCTTTATTAAGAATTGTGGGATGCTGTCATATCCCGAAAAATCAATGTCTTTCTATGCGTTGTTACGGCTGCTTGCCATAGTGATCGGATAATGTGAACTATATCAACACTCACCGGTGTTTGTGAAATCGGGGGACCCGTTCGTTTGAATAACGTATTTGAATGTAACCTCATCATTCAAATCGCCTCTTGAATCATCTTTTAATGCATGAATTATTATTGCAGCATAATACCCATTGATATTTTGTAAAAGCACAATTTGATTTATGGCAGGGATTCTTACCCGGGAAGATGTGTTATAGATTCTGGCATCTGAAATCAGATTTATATCAGAGAAGTCCTTCACAATTGAAATCGTTCGGATACTCGGTGTATCATTGTATATATGAATATATGAATCCTTTTATTGCTTGCTTTTGAAAACTGTATTTCAAACATCAATTCATTTTGACCAATACAGTATTGTCCATTATTGTTTGAATAGTCAAACGTAACGATTCCTTTTGGTGATGGAGAAACGTACTTTTCGGAAGATGGGCTGAATTTTTGCTGAGCAAATCTTTTATTGTTTGAAATGGATTATCCCCAATTGGTGGAATATGTAAAACAGGCTCGTCAAGTAAATCCCTCAATAATTCCTCGTATTTGGATTCGTAGAAATTATCATTTCTGAAATCAACGTATCTTAGACCTGCTAAACAAGAAGGAAGCTTTCCACTTTCGTTTTCTCTAAGTAACGGTATTACATAGCAGTTATTTTGCTCAGTAAGGTATTCTGCCACTATTATGCGCTTCTCGTATCCAA
>JGI24702J35022_10000409_pt1 | contig 25609 bp, 12 predicted proteins | sample TergutTh196P4_FD_35022 | JGI IMG/M metagenome (IMG submission 35022)
CATGGAAACATGATGGGGATGATCTGGGTAAAGCGGCAGCGGAGCCAACGGAAGGAATAAAGATCGTCAAGCACACTGGTTATGTTATTTTCGACGATTTCGTCACCAGCAAAGGCGGTGGCAGTGCGGAGGGCGGAGGATGGCAGCCAAGCCCCGACAAACCAGAGGATGGGCGATTTTTGGGTGAGCCAGGGGAAATAAAATCAACAGAAATGCGAGGAGGGAGTATATATCAAAATGTAATCGGAAAAGAAGGACGTTCTGTATTTGAACGCCACTGGACTGATCATGGAAACGCTTCAAAGCATACCATACCCAATGACCACTTTATTTATTGGGATAATCCGACTGGGCACCCCGATCCCGGTTCTCCAATCAATTATACAAATGGAGATTATCCTGATATTTTCAGTCCGGAATGGTTTGCCGAACATTTTGGACGAGAGAAAGGCAGGAAAATGAGCGATCCAATTATAATTAAATCAGGTGACCTGAAGTTTACTTCCATCAGCGAATTCAAATGGAGTATTCACTACGGGGCAGAAATCGGCTTTACGTGGAATGGGCGAAATTATCACGTATGCGCCAAAGTTCGTCCAACACCTGAAGCCGAACCTATGATCTTGTTTTATGAAGATTACAAAGAAGATACAGAGCAATGGTTCACAACGCCCGATGAAGTTTTGGATATTATCGTTGATGGAGATAAGCTCCGCAAGATTATAACTCAGATAGAAGTAATGGAGCGCACGATTTAGCTGCGCTTGCCACAGACGGACGGCTCTATGCTGCGCCGCGTTGAACCGTCCGTTGTGATCTGCTACAGTGAACCCTTCCCCGAAATGCAAGGCAATATCGTTCATGTGGATTATGAGCTGAGTTCATGGAAGCACGATGGGGATGACCTTGAAAAAGCATGCGGCCTACACCACGTGAAATGGTTTACGGGATATGTGATACTTGATAAAGGCGGCGGCAGCGCGGAGGGTGGAGAATGGAGACCAAGCCCTGATAAACCAGACGATATAAGATTGCTTGGCGAGCCGGGAGACATTATTAATTCAAACGCAAGAGGCGGGTATGAGCGTGATACTGTTATTGGTGAAAATGGGCGTGGTGTTGTGGAAAGACATTATTTTGATCACAACACGCCCAATGCCCATTCGCCAATTCATGACCATATCATAGGTTGGGAACGCGGGTTCCCTGATTTCGGCAAGCCAATCAACTATTTTGACACGGATGTACCGTATCTTGGCGATGTTTTTGATTTATATAAGGCCGAGGGCAGTTCAGCCAGCGACATGATAACGAAGGAGGCATCCTCTATGCAGTATCGCCGATTGGAAATCGAGTACCCGAAAGAATATCGCTTTAAGACCATCAGCGAGTTCAAGTGGAGCATCATATGCGGCAGAGAAGTGGGAATCGAATATGGCGGAAAAACCTATGGCATGATCCGCTCTGGAGAGGGGCTTGAGGATGGCCCGTTTGAGATTTATGAGGCCAACAGCGAGGAAAGCATGCAGTCATTTGGCACTTTGGATAAGCTCTTGGACAGCGAAATAGACGGCGTTCGTCTACGGAATATCATTACACAGGCTGAAGTTTTGTGGCGGAATGTGTAATGGCGAAGTGATCCCTCAAAGGCTACGACGAAATGCTGGAGCTGAGTTCATGGAAACATGACGACGACGATATTGGCAAGGCGGCGGCAGAGCCGACAGAAGGCATTAGGATTGTAAAGCGGACTGGCTATGTTGTGTTTGATGATTTTTCCATCAACAAAGGTGGTGGAAGCGCCGAAGGTGGAGATTGGATGCCCTCGAAGGCTGATGACGGCAGATTTCTTGGCGAACCAGGAGACATAATCAATTCAAATGCAAGAGGCGGTTATGAGCGCGATACCGTCATAGGCGAAAATGGCAGGGGCGTTGTGGAGAGACATTACACTGATCATGATAGATCAGATGCGCATTCGCCAATACATGACCATATTATCGATTGGGAACATGGTTATCCCGGCTGGGGAAAGCCAATAAACTACTTTGATGGCGAAGTACCCTACCTTGGTTATGTTCTTGATTTGTTCAAAAGCAAGTTCGGCTTATTCACTGACATTGATATTGCAATAGCAAAGGAGTCAAGCACTATGCGTTATGTTCGACGTGAATACACATTCGACCCGGAGGAATACCGTTTCAAGACCATCAGTGATTTCAAATGGTGCGTACTGCAGGGCGGTGAAGTTGAATTTGTTTGGAACAACCGTACGTTCGGGGTGTTTCCCAAGTTGAAACGAACGCCAGATTCTGACGAGCAAATTCTTGTTTGTGAAAAACATATAGCAAATCAAGAGCAGGCAGACCTTTGGTGCAACACCGCCGACGAAGCCTTGGAGTATCTCATTGATGGTGCTCGACTGCGCGAGATCATCACGCAAGTGGAAGTGACCGACCGCACGATTTAACTGTGCTTGTAGCCAACGGACGGTTCTATGCTGCGCCGCATCGAGCCGTCCGTCGTTATCTGCTACAGCACCCCATTCACGGAAATGCAAGGCAACATAGTTCATGTGGACTACGAGCTGAGTTCATGGAAGCATGATCAGGATGACTTGAGCAAAGCGGCGGCGGAGCCACAGGAAGGGATAAGGATCGTAAAACGTACTGGCTATGTGTTTTTTGATGATTTCGTTTCCAGCAAAGGCGGCGGCAGCGCCACTGTTGGTGGAGCCCTCGAAAAATTCCCGGGGTGGGATCCGACAAAATCGCCGGGCGAGGGATTTGAATGGCGTGGCAGTGGTCTACCTGGCTCAGGACAAGGAAGTTGGTATAATCCGAACACCGGAGAGTCCTTTTGGCCTGATTTGGAGCATACTGAACCTATTGCTCCCCATTGGGACTATAACTATCGAGGCAGCGGCGAACGTGGCTGGCGAATCTTTGAAGACGACTCTCATGAGCTTAAATTATATGAATGGAGTGAAACAGATGTCCGGAAATAATGATCAAACCCTGGCCAATCAACTATTGGATCACTGCTGGCTGACAGAAGCGAACACCGGTAAACGGTGCTGTTTTTGCGATGCCCTTCTGAACGAATGCTACTACACAAGCAAAGCCGAGACATGGATTTGCCCGGCTTGCTTTGAAGAACGCAAAAGCGAATATAGCTGGACGGTTAAAGATTGGCGCTTAACCGGTCAAGAAAAATATCTGATGAAAGCTCTACTGCGCCAACAGGCTTACGTTGCGCCCTCTCCGAAATGGGATCACGATCACTGCGAATTTTGCTGGGCCACATTCAGCGAACGCGACGGGGATTTGCACGAAGGCTATAGCACTCCGGCTAACAAGTGTTGGATTTGCGAGCAGTGCTACCAGGACTTTAAAGAGATGTTCGGTTTTTCGGTGGCAGAGGAAGCGTAAACACTGCGTGTGGCTGTAAAACATTGATATGCAAGGGTTTGTTGAGGGTTTGGCCAGTGCCCTTATGACTATTTGTACCACGATAAGGCCCCGTGACCGCAATCACTTGCAGGCACGGGGTTTGCTCATTTCTTGGCGAGGTTGTCCAAGGGCGAAAACGCGATTCGGTAGACTGCTCTTGCAAAAAGATTGTAAAGGACGGGAATATGTGCTATAATGCAGGTAAAAGAACTTGGATGTAGCTCTTGCTGGGGGCATTCCTCTAGTTAGGGAAAAGCCATCGTACTATGCCATGCGGATGCCCTAAAAAATTTTTGAACGGAGGCCCAACCATGAAAAAAGCGTCGAAATGCCTTGCCCTGCTGCTGTGCACCGCGCTGCTTTTGCCCCTCGCCGGGGTTCCGGCCAGTGCAAAAGCCCCGGCGGCTCCCGGAGGAGACGCCATGCGCGTGGCGTTGATTTCGGACATCCACCTGTACCCGGAGGAGCTGGCCGGCGGATACAACGAGGCCTTCCAGGAGGACCAGTACCTCGGCCGCTCCCATGAGCAGACGCCGGGCACCCTGCGCTCGGCTCTGGCGGCGATCAAGGCGCGGGCCGCCAAGGGGGAGATCGACTACCTGCTCATCCCCGGCGACCTGACCCGCGAGGGGGAGCGCCTTGGGCATGAGCGGCTGGCGGAGATCCTCCGGAGGTTCGAGAGGGAGACCGGTGTGCCGGTGGCGGTGGTGCCGGGCAACCACGACGTCAACAACGGCGGCGCGGCAACCTTCGTCAATGGCGTGAAGGAGAAGGCCCCCTCGGTCACGCCGGAGGAATTCCGGGAAATCTACGCCAAGTTGGGCTATGACCTGCGGGGAAACCGTGCGGATTTCGTCCCAAAGGGGGAGGACAAGCAGGGCGAGCTCAGTTACGCCGTCGACCTGGGCAGCCGCTACCGCCTGATCGCCGTCGATTTCCGGGGACATCGCGTCAGCCCCGAGCTGCGGGCCTGGGTAGTACAGCAGTGCCGGGCGACCGTCAAGGCGGGCAAGACCGTCATCGGCATGGGGCATTACAACCTGGGCGAGTCCTTCAACGGCCACCTGCGGGTGATTTCGGACAGCCTGGACAATATGCGCGAAATCTGCGAGGAGTTTGCCGACGCGGGCATGCATTTCTATTTTTCCGGGCACATGCATTTGAGCGAGATCAGCCCCTGGGCTTCCGACGGCGGCGAGGTCCTCTACGACATCGTCGTGCCGGGCCTTTTCAGTTATCCCGGGGATTTTCGCGTGGTGAATTTCAGCACAGCGGGCGGCAGGATCGAGGCCGACGTGCGCTCCTACCCGGTGGACGAGGTGCTGCCCGTGACCGCCAACGGTATCACCTACCCCAGCCCTTATTATGCGTCCAACCTGGAACACACCTTCGGCCACGGCGGCCAGGGCCTGCCCGGTCTTGCGAAGGCCGCCATCAAGGACAATATCGTGAAGCTGTACAAATCCGGCGGCATCGCCGCGAAGGTGAAGGAGAGCGCCGACTTCGTCCCCATCAACGCCCTGATGCGCTACCTGGACGAACGGTTGCTCAACAACCCGGACACCATTGCGCTCTTGGGCGGCCTGATCGACGAGGTCTTTGCGCTGCGGGTGTCCAAGCTGCCCTGCACGCGCTTCATCGATGAGATCGGCTTTGGCGACAGAGCAAAACCCGGCACCGTGGAGGACATGGGCAATTCCATCATCACCTACATGTTCTGGAAAAAGTTTGATCCCAAGGAGGATCCCTTTCTGCAGGACATCCTGCGCCGCATTGGAGACGGCGATCTGATCGACCAGGTGCTGGGCTTCGCCGTGCCCAAAATCCTCGGTATTCTGGGGGAGGGGATCCTCCCTCTGCTTGCGGGCGTGGACATCCGGGCCGTCAATTGCGCCCTGCAGGCCGCGTTTGGCACCCTCAACCTGCCCCTATTCCTTCTGCTGGCATTGCTCCCGGGCACGAAGGAGACGCTCTCCGCCACGCTATACGATTTCGCCGTCGGCGCGATCACCAGCCAATCGCCCACCGGCAGCGGCACCGACGCCAAGCTGGTCTACGATGGTCCCGTAAAGGATGTCCCCACCGGCCCGGATACCTTCCGCCTGCCTTACGACATTGGAGTGACCGTCGGCGGCTTGGGCAGGAGCGCCGAAATCACCTGGTATACCAAGGCGAGCCTGATCTCCCCGGCGGTGAAGCTCACTGACAAGGTGGGTAGCCCCGTGGAGGGTGTCAGCATTACATACAGCAGCGAGCCCGTGGAACTCACGGTGGGCGAGCTGGACCTCGGCATCACGAAGATGGGGGGCTATAAGATAAACGCCATGAAGCATACGGCCAAGGTGGAGGGCCTGGGGTTCTTTGAGGTCTATCAATTCACAGCGGGGGACAGCAAAACCGGCTGGTGGGCCGCGCCGCGGAAGGTGGAGCCAACGGAGAAGCCGGTGCAGGATTTCTTCCAACAGGGGCAGGCGTGGGTTTCGGGGATGCTGAAGCAGCCGGAGATTGCGTGGCGGAACCGGGACTTTTATCGCTGAAAGGGGTTTGCGCATGACGGATGGCCTGAAATGGCGCCGCGCGTGGGGGACAGGCTTTCGCTATCAATATGAACCGGGGTATTCTGTAATCGGAATCAGCGTGGAGGGGGAGCGCGGTTCGTGAATTACACCGAAATCCACTTGGCATACAGGATGATATTCTCATTGACCGGCGACGAAAAATTATAGGGAATGGTCAAAGCGGGGTCCGTGAACCAGCCAGCAAATCTGTCGCAGCCGCGTTTTGGCGGCGGGGGTTCGGTGGCGTCGGTACCCGTCACCACGGTCTGTGTGAGCACGGCGGAGCCGCCGTTGGCGAAAAAAACCACGTGCCGATAGGTGCAGGGCACATAGCTGTCAAAGCCATACAGGTCGATGCTGCTGTAAATTTCAGTCTCAAAATCCCAGGGGATGGTATGCCCGGGGTCCTCATACCAAAAGGTGAAATATTGGTTGCAGCCGTCCACCGGCGTGGGGTTTGGAACCACGCCCCCCTCAGGCACCAAATAAGTGAAATTCCCGCCGCCGGGGGAATGAAACGTGACAACGATGGCCGCCACGGTGCAGCCGATAGGCATCTGGATATCAAAGTCGTTGTAGCCATAGGTGAACGGGGCAGTGAAGTGGGTCGCTTGGATATGCGAGGTCGAAAGGGCCCGGAACTGGGTGCACAGCAGCTCCATGGCCGCGTCCACGTCGCCCGCCCTGCAGTCCTCGGTTGTGCACGCGTTGCCGGAGATGTCCCGCCCCTGGTTGGACTGGTTTCCGCTGAAATAGACATTGGGCCCGACGTAAAGGTGCGGCCAATAGATGGTCAGTAGCTGGCTGGCCGTGGGGAGCGTGCCGGCGGACAGGGTGGCGCCGATGCCGCCCGCCGTGCCATCCAGGGCCTCGTTGTTGGAAATGACGACCGTCCCCGCCGTGGGGGCGCCGCCCGGTGTCACGCCGAGATAGACGTTGCAGCTCACCGAAGTGCCGCCATTATAAAATAAAATGCCCGCGCCCACGGCGCCGGCGCCGGTGGATTCGTTGCCGGTGATGGTGCCGGCGTTAATCTGCGCCACCGCGGTGACATTGGCATGCAGGGATATGCCGCCGCCGAACGGCGAGCTGTTATAGCGCACGTAGCCGCCGTTCATGACCAGCGTGGCGCCCGCTGCGGAAAGGTCTATGCCGCCCCCATGCACGGAACCGCTTCCGACCGTGGCGTTGTACTCCACATAGCCGCCGTTTATCGTAAAGGTGGCGTTTGCGTTGACATAGACGCCGCCGCCGTTGACGCCGTTATTGTAGGCGATGTAGCCGCTTGTCATGGTCAGCTGCGAACGCAGGACATAAATCCCGCCCACGCTGGTGCCCGTGTTGTGGTCAACGCTGCCGCCGTTGATTTCCATCCTGCATTCGACGATCGTTGTCCCGTTCAAATAGATGCCGCCGTTGCTGCCGCCGTCGTTGTAGCGGACCGCGCCGCCGTTCTGAAGCCGGAGCCAGCCGCCGGCCGCCACGAGCACGCCGGCCGCGTTGCCTGTGGTGCTCTTGTTGTTTTGCAGTGCCGCGCCGCTGCCGACGACCAGGTTGGGCGCGGTTGGCGCGGCGGCGTTGACATAAAACAGGCAGCCTCCCGCATTGGCCGCATACGCTGGTTCGGATTTGTTGCCGTCGATGAGGATGTTTGTCAATGTCACGGCGCTGCCCGCGCCCGAAAGCGTGAACAGGTTCCCTGTCACGCCCCGGAGAAGCGTATAGGGCCCGCCCGCGCCGGACGTCATGGAGATGGTTTTGTTTGTGCCGGAAATCGTCACGATGGAGGTGACGCTGAAGCTCTGCTCCACGACGATGTCAATGACGGCGTCCGCGCTGGCAAGGGCGCTTGTGAGCTGCGACAAGCTGCTGACAGGATATGTACCGATAGACGACACCCCCCTTCTGATTTTTTACGTGCCGCCAATGCAGGATGATGTGCTGTTCCATTGTATTCAAAAAAAACACGCGCGTTCCGAATCCATAAAAACACCGCCGAAATAATGTGTTTTCAGCGGTGTTTGGTATTTTAGGGGATCACTGCGCTTCGGGGATTCCGCCCAGCCCAGGCAGGTTGAAGCGCATGACCGGATAACCGGTTTCCTGTGCGGGCATCTCCGGTTCCTGTGCGATTTCCTGCGCCGCCGCGCTGAACGGCTCCTCAGTCAGATCAATTTCGGCGGGACTCTCGTCGGTAACCGGGTTGCCATTGAAAACCACATGGCCCCTTGCGTCCACCTCAATGTCGAATTCGTTCTCGTTGGGCGCGTATCCCGCGCAGGCATCCAGCATATGCAGCGCGTAGCTGCCCGGCTTCAGGCCGGAGAGGGTGAGGGTATCGCCCTGGGCGTAAACTGTGGAGCTGCTTCCCGTCGCGAGGTTGGTCAACGTGCACCAGGCGCATTGGCAATTCACGGGCGCCAGCGTGAAGCTGTCAACAAAATGAATCGTGAAGGTCGCCGTCGGATAGAGCGCAAGGAGAGCGGTCCGCAGCTTTTCCTGCAAATCGTCTTCAAACAGAGCGACGTTGTCCACCAGATTTGCCACTGAGAGATTGACGTTCTGCAAATCCTCCACCGTTGTTCCGGTCAGCCCGACGACGGCCTGGATTTTTTCGCCTTCCGCGTTCAACACATGCGAAACGGCCGCTTCCTGCAGCGCGATGGAGGCAACAATGCCCGCCAGCGCGATTCTGGGATCGATTTCCTCCAGGGAAATATCGGGCATCGACATGGGCAGCGCATCCTTTCTGAAAAAGCTGGGGAATTAGGGTGTGGTTTCATTCGTGACGGTGGGCGGGTGTATGCTTGCGTTCAGGCCATTGAAGAGTATGGTGCCGTCGCTGAGCACTTCGACGGTGTACGTGTTTGGGTCAATCTCGTGGCCGTCCGCTGGATTCGTCTGTTGAAGCGTATACACCCCGGGGGGGACATTGTTGATTCTGACCGCGCTGCCCACAGGGAAGAAGTCTGTATATTCGTCGAGGGTCACGGTGTTGATCAACACGAACGCAGCGCCCGCCGCGTTGACAGGATTATTCCCTTCGTCTACGATCCTGACAGTCAAAGTCGCGGTGATCTCGGGCAGTTGGCCGGGATACAGGGCCTCCATGGCCGTGCGCAGCTTTCTTTGTATTTCACCCGCCAAGGACGAGACGCTGTCAACCAGGCCGCTGACAGATTCATTGATGCCCTGCAAATCCGCAAGTGCGGCGTCTTCTAAACCGACAACAGCCTGGATTTTTTCGCCTTCGGCATTCAGGACATGCGCGATGGCGGCCTCTTGCAGCGCAATCGAAGCCATGATAGCCGCCAGCGCATCCCTTGGCGGAATATCTTCCAAATCAATCGTGGGCATCGACACGGGAAATCTTCTCCAATCTATATACGTAATTTGCCCTCATTTGCACATCTTACGGCGGTGCCGGCGCCTCCGGAATTTCAAGGACGGCCAAAACGGTCCTCAGCTTGTTATGCAGCGATCCTTCGATGTTCGAAATTGTTTCCATCATATCGCCGACGGTGGTGTTGATCGCCTGCATTTCTTCAGCGGTTGCCGGGGTTTCGAGCGGCAGTACGGGGCCTGTCGGGCCTGTCGGCCTGAAGGTTCCCACGACTCTCTGGATTTTCTCGCCCTCCGCATTGATGATGTGGGCGAGCGCGGCTTCTTCGAGGGCGATGGAGGCGATAATGTTTGCGAGTGCGTTTTCTTCAGTCACTGACTCCGGAATTGTAATACGGGGCATTGACATCCTAACCCGCTCCCTTCATCCAAAATATGAAGCACCCTCATCATGCAAAAAGGATTCTTCCGTACATCATATTCCGCCTCGTCAAATTTGACACTGCGGCGCCATATAGATAAAACCAGAGGACGGCTTCCGTGAGCACCCTATGTTTTAGAAGGAATGAGGCCATGAGAGAAGAGCTGAAACTGCTGCTGCTCGCATTGGCATATGAATGCTCGCAAAACAACAGTACGCTCTATGATATGGTGATGGGCTGCTCTCCGAAGCCGCCATGTGCCCCGGAACCGCCCCCCTGCCCGCCATGTCCGCCGCCCTCTCCCCCGTGTCCGCCCTGCCCCCCGGAACCCTGCAAGGAGGTGTGCGAAGCGGCGGCACAGATTATGGGAAGCATCGCGCTGGGAGAAGCCGCGCTGGCGCATATCATGAATGCGGAAGGGGAAAAAATCCAGGCGGCGATCGCGAACACCAACGACATCGATAAAATGCTGGAGGTCAACGCAAGCGTGGCAGATATGCTGAAGAATGTCAATATGCTGGAGCAGACACTGCTGGCCAAACTGCAACTGGTTGTGGATTTGCTGCATAAAGAAAAAGAATAGTCTCCGTCTGCCAAGATATAAAAATCGGGGGCCCCGCAGGATACCCGCGGGGCCTTTGCAAAATCATCTGATGCGCAATCCTTTTATCTCCCCGCTGCCATAGGCGGCGTCCGCCGGCAGGCTCATCAGCGCCAGGTAGGACTCCGCCGAATGGGCCACCAGGAAATTCTCCACGATGCTTGCCGGGGAAAAATCGCTCCCGATGCCGGCCCAGACGGCGCGTGCCAGGGCGTTAAATGAAATCGGCACGCTGCGCACCAGGTTCATAGGGGTGGGCGGGTTCATGGCAACCTGGACCGCAAGCTGCTGTACAATGCAGGCCACCAGGGTCACCACGCCGGGATCGATGACCTGACCCCGGCCCAGCAGGGCGGCAGGGGCGTTGAGCGGCAGCGTCAGCGCGACGGCGGCCAGGTGCACCGGGGCCCAAAGGGATCCCTCGCCGAAAATGCCGTCATAGGCGTGCCGGTAATTTCCCGTTGAAATATCGGGCATGAGAGTATCCTGCACGAAGAATGCCCGCAGCAGGTTCTGCAGGATGGGCTGGATGCCGCTGAATCCGCCCGAGGTGGTCATGAAAGCCGGGAAAATCTCGTTGATCACATACAGGGTGATGAAATTTTCCCACGTGACAAGATGGGCGCCGAGCTTCACATCCTTGGGAAGGATACCATCGAAAAACTTTGCGTAGACCGCGTCCAGGCGGTCATATTCCGCCCCCTTCTCCAGGAAGGCAAGATATTTTGTCACGCCATAGCGGCGGAAGCCCCATGCGTCAAACGGCACGAGCAGGATTACGTCCACGGGATTGATGATGTTGAATATGTTCGAATACATGGCGCTGCCCGCGTCCGGAGCCTTCGTGTTGGCGGGCACGGCAAAGGCGTAGGCGAACAGACCATCTTTTCGCAGGCGGGACTTGCCTTCGGCGATGGATTTATCCAGGGCGCCCGCGACCAGGTTCAGGATCCCCGCGCCGCGGCTGTAGCCTGTGGCCCAAAGCTTCACGGTCAGATTCTTTGGATAGGCTTGGAGCAGCTTTTCGGCTTCCTTCACAATTTCCTTGGCGGCGGCGTCGAACCCGGCGTGGTTCATGCCGTCGCCCACGTTGCCGTTGCTCACCCACTCGCCGCCGTAGTTGCCCCCCCGGATGACCAAGGCCAGCAGCACGGTGTCCTCGCCGCCCAGCTTCAGCCGCTTTTCGGCAAAGGAAAAGGCGGCCTTGTCCTCCTCGTCATCCATGGGCGCGTCGTAGTGGAAATAGCGCAGCGGCTGGAAGCCCATGGCCCGGTAGGCGTCGCGCAGGTTTTCCGCAGCCCTGGTGTAACCGGTTTTGTCCAGTACCGGGGAATCCTTGTTGTCCGCGTTGTAGGCCTCCGCCGATGTCCATGAGGCGATGTTGAGCCGCAGGCTCATATTGGCCAGGTCATGGTTGAATTGCGTCGACGGCGCGGCAAACCAGGCGTCGCTGTAGCGGAACGCCGTGGTCTGCGCAAGCTCCGTATCGCTCAGGCCCATGATGCCCGCGGAGGAGTTGAAGGTCACGTTTCCTGTGATTACGCCGGGTTGGGCTGCGCCCCAGACCCTCAGCGGCAGCACGCCCACGGCCAGTGCCAAGACCAAAATCAGCGCGAAAATGGATTTGATATGTAGCTTCTTCCTCATAAAACGACCCTCTTTCTTCGTATATGTGCTAATTATAACACATAATTCGACGCTTTACAAATAAAAATAATAGCGATACCGGGTGGATAAATCCCGCTCGAAGGTGACGGGCGGCACGGGGCTGGGGCTGTCCATTGTCAAGCATATTGCCGAGCACCATGGCGGCAGGGTTGAACTGGAAAGCGTCCCCGGCGAGGGGACGACGGTGGCGTGTTATGTTCCGGAGAAATAGCCTCGGGCGAAATCGCGGTAAACAGAATTGACTGGTCCTTCCACGCATGTCAACACCATTATCCAAAATTTGCAAACCTTTCAATTTCTCGCTGTTAACCAACAAATTATTTTTATCCAGCCATTGACTTATTCCTCTTCTGCTGATAAAATAACGGAGCCAGTAGTTTAAACAACTTGAACCTTTATGAAGAAAAAAGCAATGACGTCAAAAAATGAGGAAATGAACATGAACACAACGCTTGCGCCAATAAGCGCGGTCTGCCTGTGTGGCAGACCGGGTTTGGCGCAGGCGTCTTCCTGATACGCAGGGAACAAGAAGAAGGATGTAGAAAGCAAAAACGTTAAACAAGGAGGATCCGGAAATGCAACGCGGGAAGTTAAAATTGAAGCGGCTTTTGCACAGATCGGCAGAAAAAATAAAGGCGGCCAGACAGCGCGTTTTCGTGCGCGCGCTGGTGGGCAGCCTTGTGGTGCTCATGGCCGTTACAGCCATGAGCGTACTGCTTATGTCCGATGGCACTGTCGCGGCGCCGCTGGAAAATGAGTACCTCTTCAACATTCCCTACACCTATATACCGCCCCGGACCCCTGCTGATATGGACTGGACCAAAAAAGTGGATCATGTCGGCTATGACTTCGCTTATACGGATGGGCCGGGTGGGACATCCGCGGAGTTCAATGGCACCGCCACGCCGAACCACGTGGTGATCAACGACAAAAGCATTACCTTCTGCGGCTATGATGTCGAACCTTACATCGATTACTGCTTCACCGACGCCTACCCCACCCTGACGAGCATCAACATCACCATGCGGCCCATGCAGATGATTTTCCATACCTTCTATCAGACCGCCTTCCTGTTCAACGGCATCATGGAGGTCAGCGGCCCAATAAGCTACTATACCGGCTATGCCGTCCTTCTTGAATGCTCCAACTCCGAGGGTATGCTGGAATCGGGCACCGCCACCCTCAAGCTTGTCTATATGGACCACGAGGAATTTGAAACGAACGGGCCGCCCGACAGGAAATCGGCGGAAAAGAGCACCCTGAAGAAGTACACCCTTCTGGCTACGCTGAGATCCGGTATACAAAACCGCCCCACCTCCCTCGATTTCCGCATCACCTTGGACGTTGACCCCGATACCCGCGCGTTCCGGCTGTATATCGATGGCGAGCTGCGCGCGCGCGTGGCCGCGGAAGACGTGAAAAGCGGCGCTGACAGTGTCGGCCTCGGCTTCTTTACGGGATACTATAAGCATAACTGCGATATCCTCACCGTTGTGCGCTATGATGAGCTCAACCTTGAATTTGCCCCCATGGATCCGCCGATGTCCACCGCCACGCTCCGGTTCATGCTCGACACGGGCTCGACCGTTCTGCGGGATCCGGAAACCACGGTGGGCTATACAGCCCTGCAATATTACCGGGCCGAGCAGCCCCCCGAGCTGCAGATAAACGGCGAGACCTATTATCTTGTGGACAGCAACATGCTGTCCCTGGGGTATCCCCTCGATCGCGATATCGTAAGGCGGTACGAAACCACCGCCGTCAACTCCAATGCCAACACCATCATCCTCTATTACTCAAAGGATCCGCCCAACGTCCTTGGAAACAAGCCGAGGAAACTCGGCAGGGTCACGGATTTGCTCAGTAACGTGGGGGACTGGAAAACCGGCTCGCCGGAGCTCCCCGTGCCGGTGGACGGAAACTACGATCTGGAATATAACGTGGTTTCCGGCCCAAAACCGATGACGCCGGACGAAAGCGACCACCTGCCCGTGCTCGCCCAGGGCAATGCCAGCGCCACGACGAACACCACCTGGATGAAACAGCCGCAGACCGAGTCGCCGGTGCCGAACATCACCAAAAACAATGTGGTCACCATCAATACCGTCAGCCTTGAGCAGAACTATCCCGACATTGACGCTTTCAATGCAGAAGTCACCGAATGGCGGGGCGAGGAAATCATCAAGGCCTGGGACGCCACATATTCCCCCAACGACCCTCCCATGAATAACTTGATCAGGACCGCGCAGTGGGCCCAGACCATCCCCTACAATACATATGACTATACCACCATCATTCCCTACCTGGACAGCCTCAATGTGACCAACCTGAACATTGCCGGCGGGGTTTCGACCAACCCCTATTCCAGCACCACCGATTACCTTGCCATCTATCGCCTCACGCTGCTGAACAACACCATGCCCGATGAGATCAGCTGGTATGGGCGCAATGAGAGCAACAGCAACCCCAACATGGTGATGCTGTATACCGGCGGCACATGGGAAGAGATCGCCCAGGTATCGTCAACAACCTATACGAACTACACCTGGACGCTTACCCCGTCGCAGAAGGCCGGGCTTTCCGGCAACACCATTCATATCGCTTTCTTCTCCGTTAAAAACGGAAGCTATTCCGGGCTTTATAACGCCAGTGCGGAGCCCTTCAGCCTGGGATACCCCGCCAGCTCAGGCCCTACCCAGCCAGAACCAATTGAACGCTGCTACATCTGGCTGACGGAACGCACCGAAAGCACCTCCGTCACCAAAAGGTACAACATGTATATCGGCGGCAAGGGCGGCGTCCAGCTTGCCGAAAACGCCGCCCTGCAGTTCGCGAATTTCGGCGCGCTGACCACTATCAATTTTTCGAAGCTCCATACGGACAATACACTCAGCATGGCCTACATGTTCATGAGCTGTACCGGGTTGACAAAGCTTGACGTAAGTTGGTTCTATACGCTCAACGCGCAGAACATGAGCGGCATGTTCTACGGCTGCTCTTACCTGACCAGTGTTGACGTGAAGTACTTTGACACGAGAAACGTGACCAATATGGGCGCCATGTTCTACGGCTGCAACAGGCTGACGTCCCTGGCGCTGCGGGGCTGGGATACCGCCAAAGTCCTTGACATGGGCCAGATGTTCTACAACTGCTCCGCCCTTACCAGCCTGGATCTGCGCGCCTTTGACACAGGCCTTGTCCAGAATATGAACTCCATGTTCTACAGCTGCACGGGCCTTACCAGCCTGGACATCAGCACCTTCAACACGGAAAACGTCACCAACATGGGCTACATGTTCTACAACTGCTACAGGCTGACAAACACGAGCCTGAATGTAACGCATTTCGACACCGCCAATGTGACGCAGATGGCGTTCATGTTTGCCAACTGCTTCAGCTACTCCTCATCCACGTTGAATACCCTGGACTGCAGCAGCTTCGACACCTCCAACCCCGGCCTGGTTTCCTTGGAGAGCATGTTCCAGGGCTGCACGTACCTGCGGGAACTCAACGTATCCAGCTTTGAGACGCAAAACATCGAAATCTTCACGAGCATGTTCAGCGGCTGCCAAAACCTGCAGACCCTTGACGTAACGAATTTCGATACCTCGAGCGCCGTGAATATGTACGCCATGTTCATGAACTGTCGCACCCTGACGGCCCTGGACGTCACCAACTTCAACACTGAGCACGTGATCAACATGAACTACATGTTCTATTACTGCTACAACCTGCGTTCCGCCGCGCCCTACAACTTCAACGTGCTCAATTTCGATACCTCGTCCTGCAAGACCATGTATGGTATGTTCTACTACTGTTACAATCTGACCAATCTGGATTTGCGTTCCTTCAACACCACGAACGTCCAGGGCATTGGCACCTCGCCCACGGCCTCTCTTGTCGATAACTTCTGCGGCATGGCCTACATGTTCTACAACTGCTACAGGCTTGAAACCCTCGACGTGAGCAGCTTCGACACAACCAATGTCGGGACCATGGCCTCTATGTTCGCCTCCATTTCCACCGCCAGCTCCCCCGGCAGCCTGACCCTGGATTTGCGCAATTTCAATACCGTCAACGTGAAAAACATGTCCAGTATGTTCAGCGGCAACAACAAAACGACCTTGGGTGCCGAATTCAACCCCAGCAAGCTGCTCATCAGCACCTGGGATACCTCCGGCGTGACCGACATGAGCTCCATGTTCAGCTCCTGCACGGGCTTTACGGGCAACGAATTCGACGCCCTCCTGGCGCACTTCAACACCTCCAGCGTCATCAATATGGCAAGCATGTTCTCTGGTTGCACCAGGATTACGAGCATTGCCCTGACCGGCTTCGACACCTCAAGCGTCGCAGGCACCAGCAACAGCACCGGGATGGCGTTGATGTTCTACAACTGCATCGCGCTTACCTCCGTGGACCTGAGCAGCTTCGACACATCACATGTCTACTCCTTTTACAGCATGTTCGATGGCTGCAAGGATCTGACTACCACGGGCCTGGCCCCCAGCCTCGCCTATTTCAACACCGTCTCCTCCCGTTCCTTCGAAGCCATGTTCCAGAATTGTTCGTCCCTGACGGGCACCCTGGACCTGCGCAATTTCAGTACGGGCAACGCCAGCAGTTTTTCCGGCATGTTTAATGGCTGCACAAACCTGCAGGGCATCAACCTGCGCAGCTTCAACACCGCCAACGCCACCACCTTCGCGTCCATGTTCCGGGACTGCGCGGCGTTGACAGCCCTTGACCTGCGCAGCTTCAACACCGAGAATGCCTATTACTTCAACAACATGTTCCAGGGCTGTACGCTCCTGGCAGCCATTGATCTCAGCAGCTTCAACACCATCCGCGCCACCACTTCCAAAACCTTTGCCGCCATGTTCAAGGACTGCCCGGCGCTGACCAGCCTGGATCTCAGTACCTTCACAACCACCTATGCCAGCAGCTTTTCCGAAATGTTTTCTGGCTGCACAGGGCTGACAACCCTTAACCTGAGCAACTTTGATACCGGATATGCAACCAACTTCTATCGTATGTTCTATAACTGCAGCAGCCTTACCGCCATCAACGGAATCAGCCACTTCAATACCGCGAGAGTGACGGATATGCGGGAGATGTTCTACGGCTGCAGGCTTCTGTCAAGCCTCGATATCCGCTGGTGGGAAACGCCCGCGCTGCTGTATCTCGGCGAGATGTTCAATACGGATCCCGATGGACTCGGCAGCAGCTTGACCACGGTTCATCTGGAAAGCATGGACTTTGTGAAAATCAACGCCATCAGCCCGGCTTACACTTACTCAGTTGGCAAGATGTTCTACAACGTAAATCCCAACACAGGCGTAGACATCTATGTGGGCACCATTGATATGATGACCTGGTTTGACAACGCGGAGCCGAACATTGACCAGACGGCCATGGATTTGGTCACCCGCCACCTCGTCGACCCGTGGCCTGGCGCAAATGTGAACCCCGGCCCCACCACCCCAACCGCAGCGGTGGTTTTACCCGTTGATTATCAAGCGCCGCCGGGGAATGAGACACCGACCCCCACCACCCCCGCGACGCCGCCGCCCGTCGTGCAGCCGCAGCCGCCCTCCATCACGCCGATTACGCCGCCCACGCCTGCCAATCCGGGCCAGCCGGACCCCAACCCGCCCAAGACCATCACGGATACCATACCCGAGGGGCTGCAAATCATCAGCGTGTCCGGCGGCGGCGTGCAAAGCGGGCTGGATTTGCATGATATCACATGGACCGTGGATTCCTTCACCTTTGATTTCTATATCATGACCAAGGTGACGCCCCGGGTGGACGACGACGGCTTCATGTACGAAAACTTCGCCACCGTCCACATCGGCCCGGACGAAGACACCAACCACACCTACCATTCCTACGGGCTGTACTGGCTTGTCACCGAGCAGTACTACTACTTCGACGACGATGGCGCCCACACCAGGATCGCGTCCAACAACGCGTTCAACAACGGGTTCCCGGTTGTTGTCAGGAACGGCAAAAATTTCGACCTCAACCAGACCCATATCCCGGAGGAGCTCTACGGGCTGTATTACTACGGCTATCAGTATATTGATGACGCCACCAACACGCCTATCGGCAGCGTCGTCCTCGGCCCGCCGCCCGAGCCCCCCGCCATGATTTTCAGCAATGTCCAGGAAAACAAGAGGATCCGGTATTACTACCGCTCCTTCCCCATCGCGGTATACGTGCACTTTGTTGACGCGAGCGGCAACGAGATACAGGAGACCGTCGTCTGGGCGGCGAACAAGGGCAACAACTACTACCTGCCCGTCAGTTACCTCGATCCCATCACGTTCAACGCCGCCCTGTATAACTACTATGGCTACAAGCTGACGGAGCCGACGGACGGGCCGCCTGTTCCGCGCGGCACCCAGCCCGATTACTCGATTCTGAACACTACAGGGGCGCCGCAATTTGCGAACATCCAGGAAGACAAGCATCTCACGCTGTATTTCGACGTGGCTCCCATTGTCACGGTCTATTTCCTGGACGACTACAAGCCATCCAACGTGATCAAGGGCAGCCTGAGCTACTTTGTCACGAACGGGAGCACCTTTACCCCGGCCTCGGGCCTGTTTGACGACATCATCTCCGCGGGCAACACCTACGAGTATGCCGACAACTGGTCCTTCGACGACGGCGCGCGTGTGACGTCCCCGTCCATGCCGGCCCCCTTCACCGTGACCGGCAACGTCGATCTCAATCTCTTCTTCAAGACCAATTACAACATTCTCGAAAAATTCCACAAGGATACCGAGCCGCGCTACGACCACCTGCACAACAGGTTGCCTCCCGATGAACTCAGCCCCGACGTCCTCAGGGAGCGGCTGCCCGCCGGGACCCCCTATACCGGGGAGCCCCCCACCGTCCTTGTCGATGGCAGCGATGTTTGGAGCTATATCGGCTATAAATTGAACGACGACGCCAACGTGATTTACCTGGGGATCCCGGAGGTTGTGGGCCTTGAGGAGCACCTGTGCATCATCTTCGTCTATGAGAAGACACCCACCGCGCCGGCAATCCAGAAGCAATCCAGCGTCCCGACCGAGACCGCGCTGATCCCCGGGGAGGAATTCACCTACACGATTTCGGTGGAATACCCGTCGGCGAAGTCCGGGACGATGGTCTTCGAGGATTTGCTCCCAGAGGGGCTGCAGTTCGTCAGCAGCGACCCCCCGGCTGCCACTACGAATGTAGGCGGCAGGACGAAGGTCACCGCCTCGGTATCCCTGGTGAACAATCAGGCGCAGCTGGAGATCACAGTCCGGGTTGTGGCGGAGGAGGCGGTGTTCCGCAACTACGCCGACGTGACCGACCCGAGCAGCGAGGTTTACCGGACGAACACCGTAATCAACCATTCGGGCGGCGCCCTGGATTCCATAACAATCGAGAAGAGCGCGTCGCCGGCCTCGGGCACGGAGGACGCCCCCGCGATAGTCGCCAAGGACAGCGAGATCACTTACACTATTACCGTTACCAATGACAACGAGGGCAGGGGCCCCAATGTCGTCATCACTGACGTGCTCCCCCTGGGGCTGGTGTGCACCGACACGGAGGACGGCGGCGTCTACACCAATCTGAACCGGACCGTCACCTGGAATGTGTCGCAGCTGCCCAACGGCGTCAGCACCTACAGCTTCACCGCCAGGGCGGAAGAGGCGGTCATTTACGAGAACACCGCCACCATGTATCTGCTGGGCGTGGACATCGAGACCAACTCCACCTGGCACGCCGTGGCGACCCCAATCCCGGCTGAATTGAACATCCCGGTGAAAAAGGCCTTTTTGAACGACGCCGAGGAGTTCGACAACGGCTCCGCCGAGGATCCCGTGGTGGTCAGGCTGGGAGAGACGCTCAAGTACACCATCGAATTCGAAAAGCCCGCGCTGCTCACCGTGGCAAACCCCACGTTCAAGCCGCAGGCAACCCCGCCCGAGAAGATTGAGTTCGAAAACGGCAGCTTTGAGTTGCCGGTGATAGGCAGCATTCCCGGAGTGAATAATAACGCAATGGGGGGCTACAATGGTATAGGAAATCCCAGCTGGGGAGCTTATTGGCAGGAAGATGTGCCGGGCTGGAACACTAGGCCAACTTATCCAGATTCTCTTGGGGTTTATGGTGAATATGCAAATTCCATAGAAGTGCAACTACCGAATGGTGGTGTCGGTTACGCCACAAGCTGCCCTGATGGAAACCAATATGCCGAATTGAACTCCTATGTGGAAGGAACGCTCTATCAAAACTGTACTACAGTACCGGGCACAAAGGTATATTATGAATTTTGGCACACCGCAAAACGAGTTGGCGTAAGCAACGGCCCAGATGTGATGAACTTTTATCTGCGTGCGGCGGACGAAACCACAGGTGGATTACAACGTGTTTGCAGTGATAGCTATCCAACTTGGGGACATTATACAGGCAGCTACATGGTTCCAATAGGACAAACGCTGACTGAATTCTCCTTTGAATCGGTATCCACAACGCATAACGATAAGACCCTTGGCAACTATCTCGACGGTATCCGCCTTTTCACCAGCAGCTACATCGAGCTGACCAAGAGCAACGACGCGCCGCTTGTTGCAGGCGTCCAGACCGCCGACGCGGGTAGCACAGTGACCTATACCATCGAGGTGCAGAACACCGGCGAATCCGACGCCGACAACGTCGTCATCCGGGATATCCTGCCCGCCGGCGCCAGCCTCGTGGCCGGCAGCGTGAAGATCGACGGCACGGCGACAAGCAATTACACCTATAACGCGGTGACGCGCATGTTGAAGCTCCATGTCGGCGCGGGGGCCACCAGCAGCCAGGGCGGCATGGTCGCGGGCGACGGTTCCTTCTCGGAGGACTGCGAAAACCTGTACACCGTCACCTTCGAGGTATATGTGGACGGCAGGGTCATCGCCCAGAACAGGAAGTACGAGAACCAGGCCAAGGTGAACTATACCGACCGCTATGACGAAGAGGAGTATTTGTTCACCAACTACTCCAACGTGGACGAATTCGTCCCGGGCAAGGGCCTGCGCGACATCATCACCGACAAGGTGCCCACCGGCCTGACCGTGGACACGGGCAGCATCAAAGTCAATGACAATCTCGACGGCGCCTACAACGCCGTCACGCACACCGTCACCTGGGATATCTACAACAAAACGCCGGGGGCAATCACCCTCTCGTTCGAGGTCACCGTCACCGACACGTCGGAGGATGGCCTGTACGTCAACCGGGCCTTGGTTGGCACGGAGCCCACCAACCGCACCTACCATGAACTGCTCATCCCCGAACCTGTCAAAACTGCCCGCGTGAGCAGCGACGGCGGCGCAACCTGGGTGGACAGCAACGACGGCACGGAGGAGGAGCCCACGGAGGTCAAGCCGGGCGACCAGATCGAGTACACGATTGACCTGTATAACCCGGCCACGGCGGGCGCGGTCTCCGACGCGGTGTATGACATCGTTTTCGCCCTCGATTGGTCGGGTTCGATGGGGCGGAACAGTCTAGGATATATGCTCAACGGCACGGATGGCGTTCCACAGCAGGCACGCCTATACGCCAGAAATATCATCATGGACATGAGTGAGCATATATTCGCCAATTATCCCGGCAGCAAAATCTCGCTTATGGGCTGCAATCTGGCAGGGGTGACTTCGCCGTCAGGTTCTAATACATCTTCGAGAGATGCCGGTTGGCTATGCATACAGGTTGACACGCCTTTTGTTGGCCCGGAGTCATACGAATCCGTGGTTCAAGCCACCTTCGCGCAGGATCCTTTGTTTATCAGCGACGACAACGCGATGTTCCTGCGTGCGGCCATCGATAAGATGTCAGGCAACCAGGGCATCACCCCAGTGCAATATGGTGGCTACCTGCCGACAGACCTTAGAGCTAGTATAGCTGGAGTACCAGTGGGAGAGCCAGCATATGTGATACCCCGCGACACAAGCGATCCCAGCCGTATCCCTGTCATTGTCATGATTGCTGACTTCCATTACTACGATTCTGACAATTTCTTCCAGTATGTGCTGCAGCCCCAGGCCGCCCGGTTCCATGCGTTATATCCAGATGGGCGTCTGCTGGTTATCCGGACGGACCACGCTGAGAACGATGCGAGTATAGAACGCTCCGGCCCGCCCGCCGATTGGCGCATGACCAAGTTCCTCTCTCCCCAAACCGTGGCGGCCCCGCCGGATGGCCGCGCGAACTGGGCGTTCGCCAAGATTGGATATGCCGAAGCCTATATGACCGCGCTGAGCAAAATCACCAGCTTGTTCGAGGAAATCGTACCGCCGACGGCATTGGGCGGCACCCTTACCGACCAAATCCCCGAGGGCCTTGAGCTTATACCAGGCAGCATCAGCGATGACGGCGTATATGACGAGATAACCCGCACCATCACCTGGGATCTGATGGAGCTGCCCATAGGCGAGACGTCGGTGTCGTTCAAAACGACGGTGAAGAACGCGGGCGTATACGCGAACACGGCATACCAGAACGGGGTGCCGAGCAACACCACCTGGCACCAGATGCTGCAATATTCCCTGCACATTCGCCAGCTGGTTATCAACCCGATCAGCCCGCTGTCGCGCCCGGTTATGGGGTACTACACCCTGCTCAACGACGGCATGACCCTGCCCCTGACCAGCGACAGTGTGACGCCGGGCTACCCCTTCACGGAGTATACCCTAATCCCCGGCGAGGATCCAATCTACACGCTGACGGATATTGTGCCGCAGTACTACGAGTTCGCAGGCCACAAGCAGAACGACGGGCCCAGCGCCGTGGGGCATCCCGTGACAAACCTGGTCGGCGCCGTCCTGCCCGGCCCCGGCACCGCTGCCAACGGCTCCATCGAGCTGGACTACTCGGCGACGGGCGAGATCTGGATCACGGTGTACATCACCCCCAAGGGCTCGCCGGGCAACCAGCAGACCGGCGTAGAGACCAACCGCTTCGGCACGGTGTACCCGCCTGCCCCCCTGGTTGTCACCGGCAACTGTGTGATGGCCGGTTATTCGACAGCGAACGTGATCGGCAGCGCCTACGCAAATATTCCCGGTACGGTTACTGAGACAGGCGTCATCTACGCGAAAGACGATCCGAGCCTGGAGGGCAGCGTCAGCAGCGCGTCCGTTACCTCGGCTTTCGCGACTCCCTACGACACCATGTTGACAGGGATCAGCAACGGCATGTGGTATTACCGCGCATTCGTGAAAAACGGCGCAGGCACTACCTTCTACGGCGACATCAAGAGTTATGACCACCAGATTATCATTACGTAAAAAACACTGGGCAAGGCTCCCCGGACGGGCCAAAAAAGAACTTCGCGGCGTGATGGAGCGCCGCGAAGTTTTCTTTTTAAAGGTTGATTTTTTCGGGAAGACATGATAAAATGATGCTTCAGGTGATATTTTGGAAATGAGGAGGTCCTTCCCATGGCAAATGAAACAATCCCCGGCGCCGGCTCGCACCACATCGCGCTTTCCTCGGCCGACTTCGACAAGTCCGTCCAATTCTACACCGAAGGCCTGGGCATGCGGCCCGTCGCCTTCTGGGGCGAGGGCGCGGGGCGGGCGGCCCTGCTGGACATCGGTGACGGCTCGCACTTCGAAATCTTCGCCAATGGCAGTCCACAGGTCCAGAAGAACGAGCGCTTCGTGCATTTCGCCATCCGCACCACCGATCCCGATAAGGCCTTCGCAGCCGCGATTGCCGCAGGCGCGAAAGAGAAAATGCCCCCCAAAACCCTCGATATCCCCGCCACGCCGCCCCTGCCCGTGCGCATCGCGTTCGTGTTCGGGCCAGATGGCGAGGTGCTGGAGTTTTTTCAGGAGCTGTGAGGGCAGTACAGGCAAATAGCGCGTCTTTGACTTGGAATAAGCGGCAACGCATTGACGTTGCCGCTCTAACCTCAGAAAGGATTCTCACCATGCCCTTCTCTCCCTTCAAATTCGCCTGGACCTTCCGCGACTACCAGCAGAAGGTCCTCGACCAGTGCACACAATACATGGCCGATAAGCGCGTGCACATCGTGGCCGCCCCGGGCAGCGGCAAGACCATCCTGGGCTTGGAGCTCATCCGGCGGTTCAACGCGCCCGCGCTGGTGCTCTCCCCCAGCGTGACCATCCGCCAGCAGTGGGGCGAGCGCTTCGCCGAGGGCTTCATGGCCGATCCGGCCAGGGTGGACGAGGTGGTCTCCTACACCTTGAAGGCCCCGAAGCTCATCACCTCGGTCACCTACCAGGCCCTTCATGCGGCGTATAACCGGCGCGTCTCCGACGAGGAAATCGAGACCGACGACGAGGCCCCGGGTCACGCGGAGAAGGACGACTACACCGCCTTCGACCTTCTCAAAACGGTGAAGAAGGCTGGCATCAAGACCATCTGCCTGGACGAGGCGCATCATCTCAAGAGCGAGTGGCAGCGCGCCCTGGAGGGCTTCATCGAGGCCTTCAAGGGCGATGTGGCCGTCATCGCCCTCACCGCCACCCCGCCCTATGACAGCACCGTCGCCGAGTGGAACCGCTACATCTCCCTGTGCGGCGACATCGACGCCGAGATCTTCATCCCACAGCTGGTGAAGCAGAAGACGCTCTGCCCCCACCAGGATTACGTCTGGTTTTCCTACCCCACCAAGGAGGAGAGCGAGACCCTCGCGGCCTTCCAGACCCGCGCCCTGGTCTGCGTCAATGAGATCATCGCGGGCCCGGCCTTCGCCAATTCGGTAAAGATCCTGCAAAATCACGGGGCCATGGAGGAGCAAATCTTCAACAGCCCCGGTGAGTTCGCCGCCATCCTCTCCCTGGCGGAAAGGGCGAAGCTACCCGTGCCGAAGCAGCTGGTGAAGCTGCTCCCCCCGCCAAAATTCTCCCTCGAAACCGCCCAGGCCGCCCTCGGCTTCATCGCGGTGAACCCGGCGATTTTTGGCGAAAAAGAGTCGGGCGAAATCAAATCGGCATTGCAAAAAAACGGCTTTCTGAGCGGCTCCCAGGCCTGCCTGACCGGCGACAACAAGATTCGGAAGATGCTCGCCTCCTCCATGGGCAAGCTGTCGGGCATCGACAACATTGCCCGGGCCGAATTTGGCACCCTCGGCGAGAACCTGCGTATGCTCATCCTGACCGACTTCATCAAGAAAGAGGCCCTTCCTCAGGTGGGGAGCGACGCAGCGCTGAACGTCATGGGCACTGTGCCCATCTTCGAATCTGTGCGCCGCGCCGTAGGCGATAGGGCAAAAGTAGCGCTCCTGGCGGGCACACTGGTTTTGGTGCCCAATGAGATTGTCGACAAAATCCAGGGCGATTTCAAGGCCAAACCCCTGCCGAACGCCCCCTACGCCGAGCTTGTCTTCACCGGCTCCAACAAGAACAAGGTCGCCGCCCTCACACAAGCATTTGAAGGCGGTCTGATCCATATTTTGATCGGCACGAAATCCCTCCTCGGTGAGGGCTGGGACTCCCCGGGCATCAACGCGCTGATCCTCGCCAGCTTCGTGGGCAGCTTCATGCTCTCCAACCAGATGCGCGGCCGCGC
>JGI24702J35022_10000410_pt1 | contig 25605 bp, 22 predicted proteins | sample TergutTh196P4_FD_35022 | JGI IMG/M metagenome (IMG submission 35022)
CCCGTCCAGCCCATCTGAGCCTGTGCTAACGTGACGATTTGTTGCGCCTGTTGAAAGAAAGGCGTTCCGCCTTTGGGCGAAAAACTGTCAAAATCAAGTCCTAAAATTGTATAGATATAAAAAATGATCGTCGCGGTCAGGTTACTGTTTACAATATTTTCAGTATATTCAAGCGGCTCAAATTCAGTATATTCAAAATCAAACTGGGTATCGCGGAAATTAATTAATGTGGTCGTATAGGTAGCGTTATAAANNGGNCGNCGCGCCTGTATCTGNATTTCACCTTTGAATGAATTATCCGTCACTTCACTGAGGATAATGGTAAACGTGCAATCAATCCGTTCATTCGTCGCAAAGGTNGCATTTGTCCATTTCTTGTTATTGATAAATGCGTTCAATGCCGTTTGTAATGTATTATACACCTGTGTATTAGTTCCTTGAATNCTGTCGGCATTGATAGTGACACGGGCGTTCAGCTCCGAATTTTGTGCTTCGGTCATCCATGCCATCAAGGCGAATATCGCTCCCAGCAGCCATTTTCTATTCATATCCTGTCTATTAACATTGTCAATTTATTTACGATATCCGTTGCCACCTCACGCTTCGATTTCAACGGAAAATGTTGCATATTACCTTCACGGTCTATAATAGTAATTTGATTGGTATCACCCCTGAATCCGGCGCCGCTGTCTTCAAGTGAATTTAACACAATCATATCCAAATTCTTCCGCACCAATTTTTCCTTCGCATGTTTTACGCCATCATGCGTTTCCAATGCAAAACCGGCCAGTATCTGATCGGGACGTTTCATCCCGCCTAAAGTCCGTGCTATATCTTGGGTCTGAACAAGCGATAGCGTCATCGTTGGGGTTTTTTCCCGTTTCATTTTGCTGTCAGCCTGTTGTTCAGGTCGGTAATCCGATACTGCTGCACAAAGAATAGCCGCATCAACATCAGGAAACGCTTCTATGGCTGCGCGGTACATTTCATCAGCCGACTCCACATCGGTACGTCTGATGTTCGGGTGAATTGTTTGTAACGCGACCGGTCCCGTTATCAATCTCACCTCCGCTCCTTGTTGAGCGCATGTTTCAGCCAGCGCAAAACCCATTTTCCCTGACGAATAGTTTCCAATAAAACGAACAGGATCAATCTTTTCGTATGTCGGACCGGCTGTTATCAGTATTTTTTTTTTTCGCAGGTCGTTTGACGGCGTAAAAAAGTCCTCCAGCACACGCACAATGCAATCGGGTTCTTCCATACGTCCTTTCCCGATCAACCGGCTGGCTAACTCGCCTTCGGCGGGTTCGATGATATGGTTGCCGAACGAACGCAACCGTTCCAAGTTTTGCTGCGTGGCGGGATGTGCATACATATCCATATCCATGGCCGGTGCGACAAAAACAGGCGATTTACAGGATAGATACGTCGTAATCAACATATTATCAGCTATTCCATTGGCCATCTTCGCGATGGTCGAAGCCGTTGCCGGTGCGATCAGCATGGCATCTGCCCATAATCCCAAATCGACATGGCTATTCCACGATCCGTCGCGCTGCGAGAAAAATTCGCTGATGACAGGTTTGCAACTTAGCGTTGAAAGGGTCAGGGGTGTGATAAACTCTTTAGCTGCCGCGGTCATCACAACCTGTACTTCGGCGCCTTTTTTAACCAACGCACGAATCAGACAGGCTGCTTTATACGCCGCAATGCTACCGGTTATGCCGAGTATGATTTTTTTGTTTTTCATGTTTTCCGCTGCACCGACCGCAATCGTATTTCCGTCAACATCTTTTTGGTATTCAACGCAAAATCACCATCCATCATCCATGAATAATATCCCGGGTCGGCTTGCAGCACCTCTNTTACCAAGCGTCCTTTGTATTTGCCAAAGTTGAATACTTCTTCGCCTTTNTCATTGTAAATCATACGTCCGGCAAAATCAACGTTATTGCTAAAACTTGAGAACTCGGACAGGTGGTTTACATCATTTTTCAAATCAGGATAGTGTTCCAATTGGGCTTTTAATACTTCATACGTAGCTTTTGTATCAACTTCGGCGCTGTGTGCCTGATCCAAATCCTTATCACAATAAAATTTATAGGCAGCTGCAAGCGTCCGTTGTTCCATCTTGTGATAAATCGTCTGCACATCCACAAATTTTCGTTTGGTCAAATCAATATTCACCCCGGCACGTAAAAATTCTTCCACTAACAAAGGGATATCAAAACGGTTGGAGTTAAAACCCGCCAGATCACAGCCTTCAATAAGAGTTGCCAATGACCTGGCTATCGCTTGAAACCTCGGACAATCCTTCACATCTTCATCTGTAATTCCGTGAATGGCTGTTGCTTCAGCAGGAATTGGAATTTCAGGATTGATACGTCGCGTCTTGCTTTCCTCTTTTCCGTTCGGAAAAACCTTCAAAACAGAAATCTCTACGATCCGGTCTTTGCTGATATTGATCCCTGTCGTTTCCAGATCAATAAAGACTAAAGGATTGGTTAAGTTGAGTTGCATCAGTTATTTTTATTCGTTTAATACCATTGGCATCAACAGCATTAACAGTTCTTCGTTTTCTTCTTCTTCACCGGGAGTGATGACACCCGAACGCGATGGATCTGCCAATGACAGTATGATTTCGTTCGAATTGAAATTAGTCAGCATTTCAATCAGGAATGTCCCTTTGAAGCCCATACATAAATCCATGCCATTGTATCGGCAATTGATTTTTTCCTCTGCTGAAGTAGAAAAATCAATGTCCTGGGCGGAAACAACGATCAAATCATTCGATAATTGTAACTTAATCAAACTGCTTGCCTGATTGGAAAAAACGATGACTCTCTCCAAAGCATACAGGAAAGAAGAACGGTCAATGGTTAATTTATTGGGATTATCCTGCGGAATGACGCTATTGTAATTGGGATAACGACCCTCAATTAATCTGCAGACCATGATAAAGTTGTCTGTTGTTATATGGGCGCTTTTCTCGTCAAATTGAATATTAACGATATCCGAAGTTTTGGGCAATAAAGATTTTAACAGATTAGCCGGTTTTTTCGGTAAAATAAAAGAAGCTCTTTCTGCTGATTTCACGTTATGGTGGCACAATCTGACTAATTTATGCCCGTCGGATGCTGCAAATGTCAAATTATCAGTCTGAATGTCAAAAAATACGCCATTCATCACAGGACGCAGTTCGTCGTCGGCTGTTGCAAAAAGGGTACGATTCACTCCGCCAAGCAAAATCTGTGATTCCATGGAAACAGAGATAGTCGCTTCACCCAATGGCTTTTGTTGGGGATAGGTATCTCCTTTTTGTCCGATAAAATTATATTTCCCGTTTTCGAAGTAAATAAAAATCTCCAGATTGTCATCATTGATGTCAAAGGATAAAGGTTGCTCAGGCAATTTCTTGAGCGGTTCGAGCAGCATTTTGGCGGAAACGGCAAACAAACCTTCTCCGGCTACATTCATTACATCAAGCGTCGTCGTCAATCGCGTCTCAATGTCTGAAGCCGTGACTGTCAACTTGTTATCCTGTAATTGAAAAAGGAAACTGTCTAAGATTGGCAACGTGTTCTTTGAGGCAATTACTTTACTGATAGATTGCAAACGTGTTAATAATGCGGAACTTGATACGACAAATTTCATACGGTTTCTATTTTTTTGTTATTACTAATTAATCCTGTTTGAAAAGGACAAAAATACAACTTTTTTTTGATTTATCGTTTTCTATACCCAATAAAAAAAGGTGTATCATTTTCGACACACCTTCAGCTATTTTTGTTGTATCTTGCCAAACAGTTGTTATTTAGAAAAATAATCTTTCACTTCATCATTGGGAATCATTTCTTCCTTAAAAATATAAGCTCCCGTCTTGGGCGACTTCACCATTCTAATCACTTTTGTATGAGATTTTCCTTCACCTTTTCGAAAGGTTGCTACTGCTTTTTTTGCCATGACTTGATTGTATTACTTGGTTTCTTTATGCACTGTCATCTTTTTCAATACAGGGTTGTATTTCTTTATCTCTAAGCGCTGGGTCGTGTTTTTTCTGTTTTTGGTGGTTATGTAACGCGACGTTCCCGGCATACCGCTTGCTTTATGTTCGGTACACTCCAGAATAACCTGGATTCTATTCCCTTTTACTTTTTTTGCCATTTGCTGTTTCCTCCCGTTATTATACGACTAAATAACCATTATTGGCTGCATCTTTTATCGCTGCATCCAAGCCAACTTTATTAATCAACCGCAAACCGGCAGCCGATACTTTCAGGTTGACCCAACAATCCTGTTCTACCCAATAAAAATCCTTTGCAAACAAATTGACATTGAATTTGCGTTTGGTGCGTTTATTTGAGTGCGCAACATTGTTTCCAACCATTGCTTTCTTTCCTGTAATTTGACAAATCTTTGACATCGCTTTATTTTTTTAAAAGTTTAACGGTCGAAGTTTAAGGGACAATCCTCAACATGCAAACCATTTTTTTGAAATCAGGGCGCAAAGGTACATATATATTTTTTCCCCTGCAAATTATTTTTCAATTTTTATTTTTCGTAAAGACGGGGCACGCCCCGTCTCTACAAATTTTGTACGCAGGATGAGATTTGAACTCACACACCGTAACCGGCACTACCCCCTCAAAGTAGCGTGTCTACCAATTCCACCACCTGCGCAAAAAAATTCCTCAATCTTTTATCTTTAATTTTTTAAATCTTTAAATTCTTAACTTCTTTCAATTTGAAATTTGAGATTTCAAATTGAAAGATTGTGCCCAGAACAGGACTCGAACCTGCACAGCTGTTAACCACTCGCACCTGAAACGAGCGCGTCTACCAATTCCGCCACCTGGGCTACAAACCTTACAAATTTCTTTGGCCCTACTTGAACCCTAACAGGGTTCAAAACCCTGTTAGGGTTTTGAAACATTCAAGCAAAATGAGCGGAAGACGGGACTCGAACCCGCGACCCTAACCTTGGCAAGGTTATGCTCTACCAACTGAGCTACTTTCGCAATAAAATTTGTTGTCAGACATTCATTCTTAACTCTCCTGCTCCCCCCTCGTTTCCTAACGAGGGGAAATAGAGACGCAATCTCTTTTCGCAAATAACGGCCGCAAATATAGGCGTTTTTTTAAAAACCACAAAGAAAATCTTGATTTTTTTTACCAAGCCATTGGAACGCATATTTTGCAAGGCAACCACATAAGAAATCTTAGAAACTGTTTTAATTTTATTGATGATAGATGTTATGAGTTATTTTAAACAGTTTCTTATTATCCCCTGTTAATTTTGTAATAATACAAATATGTATGAAAAACATATTGTATCTTTGTGGCTGCACTTAAAAATGAATCATTATGCGTAAAAATTATTAACATATAGGAGGCAAACTGATGAAAGTAAAGTTGTTTTTAGTGGCCGTTTTTTTTATTTCAACCCATTTGGTTTGGGCACAATATCCTGAAATAAAAACAGATTTGGACAAAAAAGTAAAGGCTTTTCTTGAAGCCAATATGAGAAACTGGAGGGATCTGAATGTTCCCTTGTCGGATGGTAAGGTTTTGTATGACATTATTGTTGAAAACAATTACCAATCGGTCGTAGAGATAGGCACTTCTACCGGACATTCCGGCATTTGGATTGCCTGGGCGCTGAGTAAAACGGGAGGTAAGATGATAACTTTTGAAATTGACCGCGACAGGCATCTGAAGGCAAAGGCCAATTTTGAACAGGCTGGATTAGCGGGTTATATTGATGCCCGACTTGGCGATGCCCACGAATTAGTTCCCGCACTAAACGGCCAATATGATTTTGTGTTCAGCGATGCTGATAAGGACTGGTATAAGAATTATTTTATCGGCATGGATCCTAAAATTGTTACCAGCGGATGTTTCGTTGCCCACAATGTCAATCAACGTACACGCGATATTCGTGATTTTCTTGATTACATTGAAAGCCGGAATAATTACAAAACGACCATTAACGGCGCAGTGTCAATCAGTTACAAGATAAAACCGTAAGACCGTTCAACGGCATTACAAATGCCGACACTCACACCATCGGCATTACAAATGCCGATGAACGGAGACAATAAGTGGATATTATTCGCATCGTTTAATCAGCACGGTGGCATAGGCGGCGATGCCTTCTTCGCGGCCGGTGAAGCCAAGTCGCTCGGTGGTGGTGGCTTTGATGGAGATGGCTTCGGGGGCGACGCTCATCACACCGGCTAATGTTTGTGTCATAGCAGGAATGTAAGGGCTGAGTTTGGGTTTTTCGGCTACGATCGTGGAATCGATATTACATAGTTCATAGCCTGCTTCACGGAGTAATGCCATGGTTTGTTGCAACATGAATTTGCTGTCTATATCTTTACAGGCATCGGATGAGTCGGGGAAGTGAAATCCGATATCACGCATATTGGCTGCACCCAGCAAGGCGTCGCAGATGGCATGAATCAACACATCGGCATCGCTATGGCCAAGCAAACCAACAGGATGGTCAATCCTGATGCCGCCTAACCATAACGCCCTGCCTTCGGCAAAAGCGTGTACGTCATATCCAAAGCCAATGCGAATGTTCATAAATTCATAATTTAAAGATTTAAAAAATTAAAGATTTAAAATAATCTCACGGGCTTACGACATTGAATNATTGAACATTGATTTCTACCGAGCGTAAATCCCTGACGGGATTGTGGAACATTGAACATTGATTTCTACCGAGCGTAAATCCCTGACGGGATTGTGGAACTCTCAACTCTCAACTCTCAACTCTCAACTTTTATTGAAACAAACTCTTCAGCCCGTCCATATCGAATGACAGGGAGAAACGAAGGGTTTGGTCTAACGGGTTACTTTGCACCGTACTGATCAGGTAGGCGGCATCTAACCGGAAAACACTCATCTTGAAGCCTGCACCGAGAGAGAAATACTGTCGGTTGCCTTTGTAGCGATCTTCGTGGTGATATCCTCCGCGTACAAAGAACTGACTGTTGTAGTTATACTCGGCGCCGATAGAAATATTGACCGACCGTAATTGTTCACTCATAGGATCACCTGAAAACGACTTGATGGCGCCTATCAGTCCGTTACTGATCGAATTATAGTCTTCGCGTCGTTGCTGGAAATCATCTTCACTCTCATCGTCTTTTCTGACAGGAAGACCCGGAACCAAGTATTTGTTGAAATCAAGGTATATACCGAGTTGGTTGTAGTCGTCCAACGGAAAAAGCAACCCCGTGCCAAGCCGCAGGTTGGCAGGCAGAAACTGATTGGTAGCGCCTCCGTCGAATGATACCTTCGTGCCGATATTGGAAATATTGAAACCTCCGCTCCAGAGACATTCGTTGCTACCTAAGTAGACATATCTTTCCGTATAGCCTGATACATCGGCTGCAAAAGCATTGTCGGGCTGTAGTTCTTCTTCCGAGCTGGCCCCCATATCTGCACGGATATAACGGAGCGTTACGCCCATCGACGATGATTCCGACAGTTTCATCGAATAACCCAAGTCGAAAGACATCTCGTAGGGATATATATTTTGGTATGTATTTCCGCCATATTCTGTCAGGGAGATCTCGCCTAAGGTAAAGTAACGGAGCGATGCGCTGATTGCCGAACGGTCGCTTTGCCCGATTTTGTAATAGCCGGCCAAGTAAGCTAACGAAATGTCGGATACTAATTTGCGTAACCAGGGGGTGTAGGAGAGCGAAACGCCTGCCTGACTTTCCATAAAGGCATATTTTGACGGATTCCAATATTGTGAATTGATATCGGGGAGTGTAGATACGCCGATATCACCCATACTTCCTCCGCGTGCATCGGGAGCAATCGAAAGAGAGGGGATGGCTGTCTGGAGCGGACTGAAATCTCTTTTCTCCTGCTGCGCATGGACAGTAGGGCAAACAACTGCTAATAATAAAAGGAAAATACTGTTCCTCAACGTTTTCTTCATATTGATAATCTTATTGTATACGATATATAAACTCATTTTCAGTTGCTTTATTGTATGGGCAGGATGTTAATTATTCATTAATTCAATGATTATTAACAAACAGGCCTTGAATTTTTAAGGTTATTTAACACAAAAAGACTTGACAAACGCTTCAGGATGTATTATCTTTGCATCGTGGTTTTTTCATAATAGTATTAGATTTAAGGTTAACAAAGTTGATTAGGGGTTGTCGTGAGACAGCCTTTAATTTTTTGTGTTTGTTTAAAAATTCTTCTTATATTTGTGGCTGAAAAGTACGTCTAAATTGAAAAAAAATGAAAACCAAGGTAAATGAAAAAATCAACGTTTCGGGCATGTCATGGAAGATAGTCGCCCTATCCATCTGTTGTAATTGGTTGTTGGCTTGTACGGCTAAATCAACGGATATGACGTATGCGGAAATCTCTAATGGTCTGATAACTGCAAAAATACATCTACCCGATAGCGAAAAAGGTTACTATCAGGCAACCCGTTTCGATTGGGCCGGCGTGATTACTGATCTTGAATTTGAGGGACACACTTATTTTGGTCAGTGGTTTGCGAAATATGATCCCAAGATCCACGACGCCATTTGTGGTCCGGTGGAAAGTTTCACGGAAATCGGTTACGACCAAGCAACTGTTGGCGAAGAATTTCTGCGCATAGGCGTAGGGGGATTGCTCAAGGAGGATGATAGTATATATGATGCGTTCAAATTATATCCAATTTCCAATCCCGGTATATGGAAAGTAAGGAAATCAGCCAACCGGATCATCTTTACCCATAAAGTAAAGGATGCAGCGGGGTACTCTTATCTGTATTCAAAAACAGTACTTTTACCCAAAGGCCAACCTGAACTGATATTGAAACACACATTAAAAAATACGGGGAAAAAGGCTATCGCAACAGATGTGTACAATCATAATTTTTTTATTATCGACCGGGAACCGACCGGGCCGGATATAAAGATCACGTTTCCGTTCGATGTAGTCGGGCAATGGAACAGGGATGACAGCCTGGCTGTAATTGAAGGGAATACAATCAGATATACACGCGACTTCAGACCCAGGGAAACTGTATATATGGATGATATACAAGGGCATACTCGATCAGTCAAGGATTATGATTTCAGCATAGAAAATCTAAAAACAAGAGCCGGAGTTCGCATTACATGCGATCGCCCCATATCCAAAATAGTCTTCTGGGCATCGGCTACTACCTCATGCCCCGAACCGTATATTGATATAAATGTGCCTCCGGGGGAACAGATGGAATGGACAAATACGTATACATTTTATTAACGGCATTACAAATGCCGATGAACGGAGCTTAATTGCAAATTAAGCAATACAGAGCCGATGAACGGAGGATTATCAATTCAACTTATATATCCCTCCCGGAAGCGCTTTGATATGTCCGGCTAATTCGAGTTCGAACAGCATGGGGGAGAGTTGATGGATGGGAAGATTCATCAATAATGACAGTTCGTTGATATGAAACTCACTTTTTTCGGCGAGCAGTGATAAGATAGGATGATCAGGTTTTTCTGCAAACGGGAGTGTCATCTGTTCGGGTTTGTCCGACTTCACATCCCAACAAAGCGCGTTGACTAAATCTGTCGCCGAAGTGATCAATCCCGCTTTATTGAGTTGCACCAACCTGTTACAGCCTTTCGAGTATTTGTCGGCTACCCTGCCCGGGAACGTATATACATCGCGTCCATACGAAAATGCAATATCTGCCGTGACTAATGATCCTCCTTTTTCGGCCGACTCGACTACGATGGTAACATCTGCCAATCCGGCGATTAACCTGTTTCGTCGCAAAAAATTCTCGCGATCGGGATTTGTCTCACTCATAAAATCGGTTAACAGACCACCTGTTTGGAGCATTTCGACTGCCGTATTCCGGTGCGAAGCCGGATAGATACGGTCTAATCCATGGGCTAACACCCCAACAGTAGGCAGTCCGTATTTCAACGCATTCCGGTGGGCACATATATCAATCCCGTAGGCGAGTCCGCTGACAATCAACGTGTCAGGTAACATACCTGCTAAGTCTTTGATTAGCGATTCGGTCAGGTTGCGTCCGTATTCCGTTGCATTGCGCGTTCCGACAATGCTGACGATATGCGATGCTTGCAGATCGGCATGACCCTTGTAATAAAATACCACCGGAGCATCCTGACATTCGCTTAGCCGTACCGGATAATGTTCGTCGGTAATGGAATAGACTGTAATTTTGTTTTTCTCGACGAATAACAGTTCTTTTTCGGCACGTTTGAGCGCTGCCGCTTCCGATTCTTTGATCTTGGCCGCCGTATATTCACCGATGCCGGGCACCTTTTCCAATAGCTGTCCGGGGGCGGCAAAGACAGGTTTGGCGCCGCCAAAATATTGGATTAACTGACGGGCTATGACACTGCCTACTCCTTTGATTAAGGTTAGTCCTATCAGGTAGATATGTTCGTCGTTAGTCATGGATCGTTTAAATCACTGTGTAGACTCCCATACCTCCGCATCTTCAATCCCTAACTTACGGGGATGGAATACAGGATCTTTGATGCCCGACTTATACTGTGTCTCAAAGTCTTTAAAGACCTTGAAGGCTACCTTGCGTAATAACAGGATGGCAATCAGGTTGAGCCACGCCATCGTTCCGAATCCTATATCTGCCATATTCCATGCCAATGTCATCGTATTGATGGCGGCGAAAAAGGTGACGGCCAACATGGCTATCCGAAGCAGATGGATCATGTAAAATGCCGTTTTCTTCTTGCGGAAAAGGAAATAGAGGTTGGTCTCCGCCTGAAAATAATAATTCATAATCGTTGTAAAGGCAAAGAGGAAAAGTGCAACGGCAACAAAGCCCGACCCGAACCCGGGGACTATCGAATCAATGGCTAATTGTGTGTTGACCGGCCCGTATTCGGCAACAGGAATGGATTCGGGCATCCCATGACCGCTGTAAACCACCTGTACCTGTTGTTCGGGTGATGTGCCGGGGATAATCACGCGGTAAGTGCCTGTGACTAAGATAACCAATGCGGTGGCCGAACAAACCAATATCGTGTCGACATATACGGAAAAGGCTTGCACCAAACCTTGTTTGGCAGGGTGGGGCACTTCGGCTGCCGCTGCTGCATGGGGAGCGCTTCCCTGTCCGGCTTCGTTGGAAAAAATACCGCGTTTCACGCCCATGCTGACGGCTGAGCCAATCATTCCGCCAAGCGCCTGGTCGAATCCGAATGCGCTTTTGAAAATCAATGCGAAGACACCGGGGATATATTGATAATTGAATGCAAGGATGACAATCACTAACAGGATATAACCCATCGCCATGAAAGGCGTAACAATCTCTGCTACACGGGCAATGCGTTTCACGCCGCCGTAGATAATCAAAGCCAATAATGCGACAACAATTCCGGCAGAGATGCGGACATCTATGCTGAACGAATGTTGAACGGCTAAACCGATGGCGTTCGACTGAACCCCGGGCAGTAATAAACCCATCGATAACACTGTGGCGACAGCAAAAACAATGGCATAAGGTTTGTTTCGCAGTCCCTTTAAGATATAATATGCCGGCCCGCCGCGGTAGTTTCCGTCGATATTCTCCTTATATACCTGGGCAAGAGATGATTCGACAAACGATGAGCAGGCGCCAAGAAATGCAATAGCCCACATCCAGAAAACGGCGCCGGGGCCGCCAAGCGCTATGGCGGTAGCCACGCCTGCAATATTACCTGTCCCAACCCGTCCGGCTAAGGCTAAGTTAAAGGCTTGAAACGAGGAGATGCCTTGCGACGACGATTTACCGGTGAACAGCATCGTCACCATCTCCTTGATATAACGCAGTTGCAAAAAACGCATTTTCCAGGAGAAATACAAACCTGTCGCCAAACAAAAACAAATGAACGGCATACTCCATATCCAGTCTCGTAATGTTGCGGTAATTTCAGTTATATTCATACGTCAAAATTTATTTGTGTTTTATGGAGGGCAAAGGTAAATAAAAAGTTCAAAGTTCAAAGTTCAAAGTTCAAGATTTTTCAATTATTCAATTAATCGTAATTGACTCCGTCGATTCTTCGAATTCATAATTGATTTTTCAATTATTCAATTAATCGTAATTCATAATTGATTTTTTTTGTATCTTTGCCTGTGTAAATGTAATAATGTGGATGGGCAATTGTAAACGAATAACTTTCCGGTGGTTTTTTTGTATTGTCGGTTTGTGGACAATACAGGCAATCACTATGGCACAAATCAGTGAAGGGGGCATTCCTCCAAGTTTTCAATTTCATTTCACACTGAGAAGCCGGGCGGCAACCATTCAGGTTCCTGTAACCTTCAATGCCAGTCAATTGAAAATGGCCGATGAGCAAAAAGCAGCGCAAGGCGCACCATTATTAGCTGTAGCAACATTGATAGATGTGAATTATAATCCGACAAATAGCGGGGTTTGGAGCATGCTACCCGACGGAAACAGCCTGTGGCAACTGAATATTCAGGCGAAAGGAGCCATCGCCCTGATGGTTTATTATGCCGATTTCTATATTCCCGAAGGCGGCAGACTCTTCATTTACAATGCGGCAAAAACACAAATATTAGGCGCTTATACACAACGAACCTATCCCACAGGAGGTCGTTTTGCGACCGAATTTGTGATTGGCGACGACATCACACTCGAATATGTGGCAGCACCCGGCATCGATATGCCACGTATTGATATTGAAGCTATTGGATACGGTTATAACCATCTGTCGGCTCAAAGCGGGTCGGTCGTCTTACGCCGTGCATCCGGTTCGTGCGAAGTGAATATCAATTGCGAAGAAGGCGACGCCTGGCAAAATCAAAAAAAAGGGGTATGTTCTATGACACAACGCATTGGTAACACAGCTTATCTCTGCACCGGCTCGTTGATGAACAACACAGCGATGGATCTGCAACCCTATATCCTTACGGCTCAACACTGTGCATGCGACGACAATGGAGAAGCCTCGTCAGACGATATGAATCAATGGATTTTCTATTTTAACTACGAGTTGGAAGGATGCAACAATAGCGCTACGGCTGTCACATCCAAATCAATTGTCGGATGCCGGAAAGTGGCCGCCACTACCATCAATAAAGAGTCTGACGGCTTGCTCTTATTAGCCAATACGCCTATTCCTGCCGATTACAATGTGTATTACAACGGATGGGACCGTCGGGATACACCTGCCAACTCAGGGGTGTCAATTCATCATCCCCAAGGCGATTATAAAAAAATATCCACCTTTTACAGTCCGGCCATTCATTATACGTTAAAAACGAGCGACGGCTATACAGGCGACACCAATGCACATTGGTGTGTGTTTTTTGATGAAACGCTGAACGGTTTCGGCGTGACTGAAGACGGCTCATCAGGCTCTCCTTTATTCAATGAAAACAAATTGATTGTCGGTACACTGTCGGGAGGAAATTCTTCATGCACTTACCCTGAAGGCGTTAACTTGTATGGAAAGATGAGTTATCATTGGGATAAATACAAAAATGACGATTCGACACGGTTGGATCGCTGGCTTGATCCTGTCAATTCAGGTGTCGGGTTTCTAAACGGCCGTTTTCATCAGGATCAAATACACCCCCCGACCAACCTGAAGGTTGTTTTTCAAAATCAAACCGTAGTGTTGACCTGGGAAGCGCCTGCCTCCGCCAAACCGGTCAAATATTATGTGTTTAACAATAACCTCAGAATAGGCGAGTCCACAGGATTGACATATACGGACAGTAATCCGCAATACGGAATGAGAACATACAGTGTATCAGCTGTATATGAAGAAGGTAACGAATCGGAATTTGTCAGTACCTCAATTGAGATTATTGAATATAAAGCGCCGGAAGAAGTATCGGTAACTTATATATCTTCCCAACAGCAGGTAGCCGTGCAATGGGAACCGCCTTATTATGAACAGACGATTTACTGGGGAGAAAGCAACGCCATGTATCAGGTTACGGTGAATATATCCATACCGTTCTATTTCGGCCAACGATGGACTTCAAATTTCATACAGCCCTTGCATCGAAAGACAATCACTGCCGTTAAGTTTATCCCTATACGAAACAATTCATACGATATTTATATAACGCAGGGCGGCAGGACATACAGGCAGGAAGTAACCGATGTNATTTACGGACAAACCAATACCATTCCATTGGACAATTCATTTGTGATAGATGGTGGTGAGGATTTAATCGTAGCGTTGCATGTCACGAAACAGTCTTCCGCCACGAATGAATATCCGGCTGTTTGTGATGGCGGACCTGCCGTGCAGGGAAGAGGAGATATTTATTCGTTTGATGGACAAAACTGGTCGAGCCTGTACGATGAAAATGATGGCCCTGATGCATTAAATTATAACTTCTTTTTGGCTGCTGTTGTATGTTCGATTGAAAAAGATTTGCCGTTGACGACGTCGTCAACGAATACGCGAAGCCTGACTTCTTTGTGGCATGCAACACCGCAAAACGGACAGAACAATCTGCTGAAAGTCAATGTTGACCTGCTCCGTTATCGCACCTTGTTACCAGCGGAAATTTCCCTGCGAAGCTATATCCCTTCCGCATTTCCAGAAGCAACAGGTTATTATATTTACCGCGATAATATGAAAATAGCAACCGTCGGACTTGTTCCCAGACGATTTTTGGATCATGTGCCTGTTAAAAAAACAATCTACCAGGTATCGGCATTATATGGTACGTATGAAGGACAGCTGAGTGATTCCGTGTCAATTATGCCAATGGGGAATCTGCCTGATGGCCAAATTGTTATCGGGTTTTATCCGCGACTTTTCACGAATCAGATAGAACTTATGGGGCATGAATGGATCAGCAAGGTCGAAGTATTTGCCGCAACCGGTCAATTGATGCGCAGGATAGATAAGCCTGACAATATCATCCATACCGAATCGCTTCGGCCGGGCGTTTATTTCTTCAGGTTCTACACGGAGACACGCGATGTTATCGTACTGCGGGGGGTCAGGAAATAATACCTCACCCCACTGTATTGCTTAAGCGGGAGCGGAAAGGATGCATCGGCATTACAAATGCCTACACTCACACCATCGGCATTACAAATGCCGATGAACGAAGCATTATAAATCCTGATATTCAAGACATTTGGATTGCAAATCCAAATGGACGGGTGGGCTGTGCCTCGTTATCGCCGTATGCTGCGGGCGGCGGATGATGATGATGCCTTTTCTGCTTTGGGGGCGGCTGCTTTAGGTGCGGATGCTTTGGGTTGCTTAGGGGCTTTGGGCTGTTTTGTGGAACTTTTCAGGGCTTTCTTATTCGATGATCCTGCCATTTGCATCGAATCAAGGTCTAACCATAATGCTTTTTCGAAAGCCACCAACTGTTCTTCGATACGCTGCTGCTCTTCAGCCAATTCTTCGTCGGAATCGACGAGCATGACTAACGGCATATTCATCAGATTCTCAGTCTGGATAATATCTCCGTCATACATTCGGCGACGGAAATAATCATCCATCGTATAGGTCTTGGCATTGTTGAGGCTCGATGTCATGATATAATTACTCTTGATATACGGGCTGATATCTTCGTATTTGACCCAAAACAAACCATCGGTACGCTCTTCGCCTGTTGTCATGGTGAAGTTGGCTAACGGACATATAGCCAACGTCTTAACATCGAAAACGGAATTATTCTGGTCAAAATACCAGGCTTCTTTCACATACAGTCTATTTACTTCACGTGATGGGATATCACTCGAATTGACGATATAGCGGACAGGACGTCCGCCTCCGGCAGGTACAGTTTCGTGATAGATATTGAATTTATCGAGCATCTCTTTAAAAGACATGATGTTATCATCTTCAAAAGACTCGGAATTCAGCAAATATTCATATACCTTGATTTTATCTTCGCTGAGCAGTTGAAACAGGGAAGTAAAAAGATTCTTGCTTCCATTCGTCTCTTGAACAGGATAATACAACGGCGCATTTTTCTCTTTGGTCAGATCGAGTTCACGAATAATATTACGTATCCAGCGGGCATTACCCACTTCCTGTGTCAGTTGCTCGTTCATAATCTGGGCGCGCACCGTCAGTTCGGTTGTACTGTTATCCGTTGCCTGTTGTGCGGCACGATCACTTCCACGCGTTACGGTAGGCCGCGTATTTTGCGCCTGAACTGTGATTGTCAGCGCTATCAGGATAACGCTTATATAATATTTTTTCATCTTACGTTTAAATTATTCATTGTTCATTATTCATTGTTCAAAATTCAAAATTTAATTGTCAATTATCAATTGTCCATTGTCAATTAATTCGTTACCAATACTTCTATCGGATACATAAGCGTTATCGGGCTACCTGCCGGGTTAAGCGCTTTCACATCAGAGATATAAAAACGTGTCTGGCTTGACATATTCTTGATCAACTCTTTCTGTCGTGGCGTAAACTCACCGCTGTTCGATTGTTCGGGGATGGAAATACCCCTGTTGTCTGTTATCCGCAGCGTAAATCCCGTTACGGTATAAGGCACATTTAACACACCATCGTCAATGGCCGCCCCGATACCTGTCGATTCGACAAGAAATCGCTTGGGTATACCTCCGGTCGTATGTTTACGTGCTCGTCCGTCTGCATCTTTGTAGGCAATAAACGGTAACGGATCGGGCAATGCACGGACTCTGAATGGTTGGCTTGCCGAAACCGTTCGCCCTCCTACATTGGCGGTAAGCACGATCTCGACATTTTCAGAAGCGGTACTTAGTCCGGTGACCGTCCATATATTGCGTTCTTTCGGCCTGATATTTCCTGTGCCTTTCAGGCTTGCCGATACGGCGGCGCTCGGTACGCCGGGCATTGCAATTTCGAGGTCGTTATCAATCGTTTCATACAGGAATTTCATCAGGATAGGCGCAATTGTTGCCGACGATTCGGTCACCGAATATTTGGCTTCATAAAAATAGGTCTGTCCATCGGCTATCACCTTGCCTGATACGTTACGGTCGCCCGTACCGCTTGTTCCGACAGAAAATGTATTGCCTGCCAACAATGTCTCACCTAAGTAAAACTCCGGTTGCTTGGTTGAATCGACGGCTGCCAGCACGATTTGCCCTTCATAAGGCATACCACTTGTTACGATCTGGCTGTTCGGGATGACAAAAGGAACTATCCGGTTGACGCGGTAATCACCGACATCGACATTGGTGAGCAATGTCGACAGTGTTTCACCTTCCACAAAGCGAACATCGCTCTGTATTTTGGTAAGTAACGTGACGGCAGCGGCTACCGGCATATTTTCAAACAAAGCCGTCTCCCACGACTGCGCAATCACACCGGCTTTCCTGGGCGCTTCGGTACTTAAGATGACTTCGAACATGGATTTTTTGCCTTGGTCGCCGACCATATCTGACATATTGGCGCGGTAACTGTCTAAACGTTCTCTTAATTTTTTTCCCTCGCCTACGATAGGTGCCAGCATCACCCGCGATGCTGCCTCCAAGTTTTCTTTCTGGATGATATGATCAACATCGCCTTTTTTGCCGTCGGACTCTTGAACGATGCGAAGTTTTAACTCGTCGATGTATGCATATAAATCGTCAGACTGCTCTTTTACCTTCACTCCTTTTTCATGCCATTCGCCTACCTTGGCTTCATTTTCCTGAAAGGCACGATCGAGATTCGCCTTGACTTCAGCGTTCCGAAGGGTTGAATTCCGGGTGGAAGTGCGCAGACTGTTTTCAACCAATTCGAAGCCATCCAACACCTCCGTTGAGACGTTGAGCGCCAACATGGCGATGAACACCAAATACATCAGGTTGATCATCTTCTGACGCGGCGAATTGGGATTACTTGCTACTCCTGCCATTTTATATTAATTGAATAACTGAATAATTGAATAATTGAAAGGGGGAAACATAATTCTTAATTCTTAATTCCTGATTATCTAAATCCTTGATACGGTGGTTGTTGAAATCCGGGCTGTGGCGGATAGCCTCCCTGTACATTGACGGTCATGGCCTGTAACATACGGCTGTAGACCTGATTCAACTGGGCAAGCAATTGTGCCATGCGTTCGTTTTCGTTGCGGAAAGCGGCGCTATCAACGATCGAGCTATCGTACAAATCGCGGATGCGATTCAGTCCGGCGTTGATATGCAGGATGGTATCCATTTGCGATTTGATGCCTGACAGTTGTGTCTCGTAGAATTGATTCAAACCCGACAAGTTTTCGTTGAGTTTGGTCATATTCTCCACATAACTAACAGGTGTTTGCTCCGACCCTTCTTCCGTATGTCCGGCAATGACTTTGCACGAAGAGATCAACGAACCGGATACTTCGCCGAGCGAACCGGTCACCTCACTGAATTTCTCCAAATTTTGCGAGGCGACAGCGATCTGATCGATATACGATTTGGTCACATCGGACAGGTCTGCCATCTTGGCGATTTGTTCGGCTGCGCTATTCAGTTTTTTGATACTCTCCGTCAGCATTTCCGCATCTTTTTCGGACAGATCGATTCCCATAGCTGCCATACCAGAGCTGACCCTTGCCTGAGGCGTTGGAGGAGAGGCCTGATAAACGCCGCTACCCGATGGTACGGCACCGGCATTGGCGCCGGCATTGGCTCCGCTCATATCACCGATTACAATTGTTCCACCGCCTAATCCACCTTGGATAGCGCCCTCCAAATTAACACCTCCGCCTTTGGAGAAATCGGGACGGTCTAACGGATTCATTGATTTGAGCACAGGAAAGACATCTTCCCAATGATAGTTGCTCATCGGCAGTTCAAATCCCGACAACATAAACACAAGCGCCTCGAAGCTCAATGATACGCCTAATATCAGATTGGCTTGGGGCAAGTGTAATATTTTAAACAGCGCACCGATAATCACGACTGCTGCGCCCCAACTGTAACACCTTGTGAGCCAACGTCTTCCTCTTTCGCTTGAAAGCAACATCTCAAGGCTGTTTTTATATCTTTGATACTTTCCCATATTTTTTTAATTATGAATTGCGATTAATTGAATAATTGAATAATTGAATTATGATTTATGAATTACGATTTTTTTAAATCTTTGAATTTTTAAATTTTTAAATAGGTAGAAACATGGCATGCCGCGTTTCTACTTTTTCTTCCCTTTCACATTCGAAAATCCGACCTGCGTACGTACGGTACGAAAGCCGATATACGAACGTGTTTCATTCTGGTATTCAAATGAACGCATATCCGAACGGATAAATTGCGTCACGTCTTTCCACGACCCTCCACGTACCACTTTCTTTTTCATGGCATAAGGATCTTCTTTGGCTGCATTGTAGTTCAGGTCGGGGTTCAGGTCGCTTGCCTGGTTTTGTCCCGATTCCGTATAAATCGATGATGTCCATTCGGCTACATTCCCCGCCATATCGTACAACCCGAATGCATTCGGAGGAAAAGACGCCACACGTGCAGTGATCAGGTGTCCGTCCTGTGGATAATTACCATCGCCCGGCTTGAAATTGGCCATAAAGCAAAATTGATCATCCAATATTTCTGACGACCAGGGGAATTTGTTTTCACTGATCCCTGCCCTGGCGGCAAATTCCCATTCGCCTTCGGTCGGCAGGCGAAACGGTTCGATGGCCATGCCTTCGGGCATATTCGATGCCGATTTGTAATATTCAGTGCGCCAGACACAAAAGGCGGTTGCCTGTTCCCACGACACACCGACAACGGGATAGTCATCATAACCCGGATGTTCGAAATACAGCCTGAGGTAAGGTTCGTTGTAGGCATTTTTAAAGTCATTGACCCAGGTCGTTTCGTCGGGATAAATATTCACAATGCGGGTATGCAGGAAGTCGAACGGCGAACTGAGCGGACGGGTGATTGTCTCGTTGACCACACGTCCGTTGGCGTCAATGTAAGCCGTATCTTTGGAGATCATGACAATGGCATCGGGATTGATTTCAATATCCGTATTGCGCTCCCGTGCATAGGGGTCGGGATTGTTCCGGCGCAATGCTTCGGCTGTATAGTCAAACCATTCATAGCGATACACCATCTGTCGATAATCGAGACTTCGTTCGCCTGTCACCGGATGAATATAATACACACTTTCGATGGCGCGTTGCTCGTCTTCATTGGCACGTCGCCAGGGTATCGGACGTTTCCAGTCCAAATGCGGGGTTACGGGATCGCCATACTTGTCTTCGGTAATCTTAAAAAGATCGTTTCCGCCGTAAGCCGGATCAGCCAGCCGCTCACGGATAATCGAATCGCGCACCCAATAGACAAACTGGCGATATTGCGCATTGGTGATTTCGGTAGCGTCCATCCAAAAAGACTCAAACGAGACACCTTTCGTTTCGGCATTGAATCCCCACAGGCTGTCTTGCTCAGCAGGCCCCATGCGAAACGAGCCTCTTTTAATCAAGATCATTCCATGCGGGGCAGGCTCGTTGTAGGATGCCATCCTGGCGCCGACCAATTCGCCTCCATCACCTGAAAACAGATTTCCACATGAAGTCAACAAAGTGATTGCCATAAGAATACACATAAAACCCACAGGTTGAAACCTGTGTTTCATAAAGTATCGTCTCTGAGAGACTTGTTGGATACCGTTTATTTGTTTCATCATTGACATTTTCTGCAATTTTTTTATCCTCTACTAATATGTATGTATCATAAGATACGAATACTTTTATGTTTATTTCTCTTTCCTTTGGGTTTCTCCAATTCGACTTTATACGACAGCATCAATTCATGGCTTCCTATTTTTGAGATGACCGAAGTGGGAAAATCATAAGCGTATCCGAAACGGAACTGTTTGTAATCTGCTCCCAGATAAATGATTACCGCATTCACGCCGGCCATGTCATTGATTCGAATTCCTAAACCTCCATTATACATTTCATTATATACCACTCTTGCCGTTATGTCGCCTGCCGCCATTTGTAAGTTGGTCTGCACAAAAAGCGAAGGCTGCAAATCAAACAACGGATTCCCTGTCGGAATATTGTATCCTGCCATAAAATTATATATACGTTCGACTTGCATTTCCATATTTTCATCTAACTTTAACTTAGGCGCCAATACATGGGCGGATGCGATACCGGCATAAAAATTGTCCGTAAAATAATACAGTCCGAAAGCCAGATCGAGCGATTTTCCGTTTACCGTTGATCGGGCGATAATCAGGTCCTCGCCTTCGCTTTCGTTCAATCTCACCGAATCGCCCCGGAATGTCTCGCTGATTAATCCTGCCTGCAGGCCGATACTCAATATACCTTTCCCCATTTTGCGTTTATAGGCATATTGGGCGGAGAAGTTGATTCGTTGAAATAGACTGCTTGCCCGGTCGTAACTTCCGACGATACCGATTCCCTGCGTTATCTTGCGGTAATTCCATGGCATGTCGGCAGCCACAAAAGCTGAGGCCGGTGCGTTATTGATTGCTCCGAACCATTGTAAACGGCTTTGCGTCAGGACGTTCATATCGCCCGACGTCCCTGCATAAGCCGGATTGTAATATCCCATCGCCGTAAAATACTGACTGAACCCGACCTCCTGTTGAGATCGAACGAGCAAACAACAACAACAACTTATAATAATTAACCCTAATCTTTTCATTTCCTGTTTGACGGAACACAATATGTGAGTATGTATAACTCTTTTACCCGCCGATTTATTGTGTGGAGCGCAGGGAAAAACAAGGAATATAAAGACTTGTAACTATAAGGAATGAAGGATTTAGCCACAAAGGACACAAAGTAAACACATTACTTCTGTTTCAGTTTGCGTGATAAATCAATATTCATTTGTTGCCTTGCCGGATGTAGATCTATGGAAGAGCCAACCGTCGTCGCTTTCTCATTGATGACTTTCCTTCTTACTGTTGTGGTTCCAAATATCAAATCCAAGGTTGTCGCCAAAAGCAATTCATTCGTTTCTCCAAGTTGTTTCATGAGTAAAACCTGTGTTTCATGTATTTGAACATCAGGCGTAAAACCGTTTTCGTAATTTGAATTTTGCTGCGAATTTGACAGTTTACATACAATCGGTTGCATCCCCCAATTGTTTGTTTTTTGCTTCACCGGGTCGTCTTCATAGATGGTAAATGAACCGACATTTTTCCCTGTTGTTGACCAGCCGACAAGCACGACATTATGATCTCCCATATACGGTCTGATGCCATTGATAAGCAATTCGCTTGCAGAGGCGGTTCGATCCGAAACAATCATATAAACGCGGGTAAGACCTGCTAATTTATGAATGGCCACCTGTTCCACTACCCTGTTGTTCGGGTCGGTACGTTCAATATAATCGGGGAAATAATCTACATTATAATTTGCACCGTATGTCCTTCTATAATAGGTGTCAAGGATCGCATTAAACTCCATAAATCCGAATATATCTGCCGAAGAACGGTTTGCGATCATACTTGCCAGCACCATAGCCGTGTTAGTCGTTCCGCCTGAATTATACCGCAAATCAACGATCAGTTCGTCTATTCCTTCAGTCTTAAACTTCAGGAAGAGGTTATTCAACTCTTTTTCGTAGGTGATACCGTATTCTTCGCTATCATTGGCAAAAAAATTGTATACGAAATACCCGATTTTCTTACCCTGTATCTGATAAATCGTATCAAGCAATATCGGATTTTCCTTATATACAATGACCGAAAGCGGAATATGGGTTATCCCGGAAATTCTATTTCCCTCAATATCGACTAATCCTAATGTGTGTGGATTTGACATTTCCTGTATCAATGTACGGTAATTGTCTATGGTCAGTTGCGTATTATTTATCTCTAAAAAATAATCGCCATGTTTTAACCCCGCTGCTTCGGCAGGTGTTCCGGGTTTGGTGTAAGTGATATAACCTATCACATCCGAACTGTTTTCGGACAGTCGCAACAAATCAAAATCATACCCCGCTTCGGTGTTCACCCCCATTAATGACGCCATCAGTTCCTGAAAATTATCCTGTATCCATGAAAACCGGTCATCTTTAAATAACAAAGCGTTGAAATATTCATCGGGTTTTAATTTGGGGCTGATATTGGGAGTCATTTGTGTATTCCAATAATAAAATGTCTCCAAATTATCTAATATCCAGTCATTCACTTCCTGATAGGGGTTTTCCTGATCTTTGTCTTGATCAGGATCAGGATCAGGATCGAGTTCAGGGTCGTGTTGACATCCTTGTATTATCATCAATGCTATTATACCGCAAAAGACCATCAAACGGCCAATCTTCCATCTTTTCCAATGTTTCTTATCCATATTACTTCAAATTTAGATTCAACTGCAAATATTATTTCATATCTAAAACCTCTTAACGTAAGCATGACAATAAGGGGTTTTGCCATTCTTTAAATAATAATCCTGATGATACGATTCTGCGGGATAAAATGTGGTTGCTTTAGTAACGGCTGTCACCACCTTGAAACCTTTGGATTTCAATAATTGAATACATTCGTTCGCTATGCGTAACTGTTCGTCGTTCAGGTAAAAAATTTCCGACCTGTATTGATAACCAATGTCAGGTCCCTGACCACCAACCTGCGTCGGGTCGTGTATCTCAAAAAATAAGCGGACAAGTGTTTCATAACTTGTCTTTTCAGGGTCGTACACCACTTTGACAACCTCGGCATGACCTGTTTGTCCGGTACATACTTCCTGATAGGTTGGATTTTCCACATATCCTCCCGTATATCCCGAAGTGACAGATACAACGCCACCGGCTTGCTGCAAATAATATTCAACGCCCCAAAAACATCCTCCGGCCAACAAAGCGATGCCATATTTGTCCGGCTCAAGAATAACCGGCTCAAAATCAATATTCGGCAGGTTTTCCTCCGATATTACTTGTTGATTTGACTGAGAGACAGAGACCATTTTTCGATTGGATATAAAACCAGCCATCATAATTACTATAATAGAAAAAAACAATATAAATAAACTTTCTCTTTTCATTTGTGTCAAAAGAAGACAGGTAAGAAAATTGATATGAAATCGACGGCGAAGTTACGGTTTTTCATCCAATAATAAATAACAAAAAAAATATCGCACGAAATTTTTTTGTTACAGAAAAAATCGCTTTCTTTGCAATTGATTAATATTATAGCTGTGTGTTTGACCAAATTTACTAAATATGACCATTTTAAAACAATTGAGATATGAATAAAAAAGTATGGATTACATCTATTTTGGCAATTGCATTTTTTGCTTTTGTGATGAGCGGTTATCGGTCTGAAAGTGCTTCAGGCTTAATGAGAACTAACAGTAGTGTTTCAGATTTAATTTTGAACAGTTTTTCACCGCGGAATTTCACAGCCGATCCTGTATCTATGGATGACCTTGAAGTGATTCTCAAATGCGGTATTAAGGCTCCAAGCGCCGCCAACCGGCAGCCTTGGAAGTTTATTGTTGTTCGGGATTTTACTGTTATGCAACAGATGATTACGAACGTTACAGAAGGCAACGTGTTGATTGCTGTTTGCGGCCCGGAGGCGCAGGGAAATTCCACGGCTGACTTTGATTGCGGGTTGACAACCGAAAACATGACTGTCGCGGCTCAAAGTTTAGGTCTTGGGGCGAGAATTTACGGAGGTCCAATCGGAAACATTAATGCTACGATGAAACAAACGCTTCAAATTCCTGACGGATACAGGGCGGTTGTTGTATTAAGAGTTGGACATATAGCCAATATGGCTGATGCAATATCGGCTGCCTCGCCAAGGAACAGTTACGAAGAAGTCGTTACTTTTTTGCAATAAAATTCCCGCATTTTTTAACATAGTGTCCATNCTGAACACTACTTTTTGCCTTCNCAGGNCTTAATTTGTAATTAAGTANTTGGCAATGTCTTAGGGCGTTTGACGTTTAGCAGATAGGAGAATTGTTGGTGTGAAAAGCCAACAAGGTTAGATGTTGGCTGAATTGCAAAAAAATCATAATAATTTTGTCATCTACAATCAATGCATTAAATTTGCATCTGATTTGGAAACAGTTGTTTTCGTTGGTTGGTAAACGGCGAACAATTTAATTATTAATACTTTTAAAATGAAAGCGGTAATAATAGTATGGCTTATGATGATTTTTACGAATATGACAGCGCAGCATCCTGTTGAACGGTTACCGGAACAATTCGGGTCGTACAGCGTGTCGGAGCGATTGGAGTATAATGCCGACAACCTGTTCGATTATATCAACGGCGGTGCGGAAATGTATCGCTCTTATGGTTTGACAGGGATGAAGGGATGCGTGTATGCTGCTGATAATTTGCCTGATGTGACGGTTGAGGTGTATGAAATGACCGAAGCGAAAAATGCGTTCGGCGTGTTTACACAGACCCGCGACAAGGAGGAAGACACGTATGGGCAAGGCTCGCTCAGTTACAGCGACGCCACCATTTTTTGGAAAGACCGGTATTATGTGGTCGTCAACACATCGAAGATAACACCAGAAAGCGAAGAAGCTGTACGTTTATTGGCTTCTGCCGTCGATAAATCCATACCCGATGTGGGGCGACTCCCCGCCATTATCGGTTGTTTGCCTGAAAAGGATTTGGCTGTGGCAGGATATACGTATTTTCACCATTACATCTGGCTCAAT
>JGI24702J35022_10000411_pt1 | contig 25600 bp, 17 predicted proteins | sample TergutTh196P4_FD_35022 | JGI IMG/M metagenome (IMG submission 35022)
ATTCCGCAGAATTTTTTAATTGATCCGAAAGGCGTAATTATTGATAAAAACCTACGCAGCGAGGATTTAATACGGACATTAAGCAATATATTAAAGTAATAACACACTTAAAAACCTAACCTGAAACCGGATTTCTCACTTTATACTCACTTTTTAACTTTGAATAATATACGCTTTTTGATTTTTCTTCGTTATTATCTACATATTAGCTAATAAAAAGACAATATGTTGGATTATATCAAAGGAGAAATAATCGAATTAACTCCTACTTCAGTTGTGATTGAAACCGGCGGTATCGGGTATATCGCTCATATTTCATTAAACACGTACAGCGCACTTAACGGATTGAAAACATGTAAATTATACATCTATGAATCCATTCGAGAAGACGCTCATCAACTGTTCGGATTCATGGAAAAGCGCGAACGGGAAATGTTTTTATACCTGATTTCCGTTTCGGGCGTCGGAGCGAATACGGCCCGAATGGTGCTTTCATCTATTGCGGTGTATGAATTGGAAGGAATCATCGTTTCCGGCAATGCCAATGCCCTGAAAACCGTGAAAGGAATCGGAAGTAAAACTGCGGAACGAATCATTATTGACCTGAAAGACAAGATTAAAGTGAGCGGAAGTTCCTATGCATTACCGTCTCCGGCGGGCGCTCCGAGTGAAGCGGCAAAAGAAGCCGTTGCAGCACTTACGATGTTGGGATTTAATCTTTTAGCTTCTCAAAAAGTGGTTTATAAAATTGAAAAAGAATATCCGGCATACACTGTTGAAGAAATAATCAAATATGCATTAAAAATGCTTTGATGAAATTTTGGAAAAAACACATATTGCTGAGCGGTTTAATTCTTTTGTTAGCCGGAGGAATTCACGGGGTAAACAACCGGTGGTTTTCCGGGAATTTTGAATTTACTGAAACGTCGCTTTTTGGGGAAGCATCTCAACAGGATGTTGTTAACGATACGGTTTCTCCCGCGTTTCCGGTTGCAAAGATTGTTCCCGATGACTACAAAGATTTTGAGCAAGTTCATCCGATTGACTTGAAAACACCGGAATTATTTAATAACATCTATCAATACAATCCATTGACGAACCGTTATGAATTACGTTCGAAAATCGGAGACTCCGACATTACAACTCCCTGGATATTAACGCCTGAAGAGTATTTCCAATACAGTTTACAAAAGAGTATGAATGAATACTACCGGAATAAATATTCGGAAGAATTATTGAAAAGGGATTCTACAGATAAGAAAGACATACTTTCGGTTTTTGATTTTAAATTCGACTTGGGTCCGGCGGATAAAATATTCGGTCCGGGCGGAGTTCAATTAAAAGCAAACGGAAGCATCAACACAAAATTAGGATTTACAAGGAATTCAACCGGCAACCCGACCTTGACCGAAAGACAAAAAAACCGGACCGCTTTTGATTTTGATGCGCAAATTCAAACAAACATTAATGCATCGGTCGGAGATAAACTCAGTTATGATATGAATTACAACACCGAATCAACTTTTGATTTCGATTCGAGAAAAATTAAATTAGCATACGTCGGAAAAGAAGATGAAATCGTTAAAGTGTTGGAAGCGGGTAATGTAAGCATGAATACCTCCAATTCGTTGATTCGGGGCGGCGCTGCGCTTTTCGGAATCAAAACGGAATTACAGTTCGGTAAGCTCACGGTAGGCGCTATATTTTCGCAACAAGAATCGCAATCCCGGACAACTTCCTCAAGAGGAAACGTTCAAACTACTCCGTTTGAAGTCCCTGTTGATAATTACGAAGAGAATACGCATTATTTTCTGGGTCATTATTTTTATGATACATACGATACTGCGATGATTTCATTTCCTTTCATCAGGTCGGGAATTAATATTGACCGCATTGAAGTTTGGGTAACGAATCGTCGTTCCAATTTCAACGAAGCGAGAAATATTGTTGCTTTTTCTGATTTGGGAGAAAATGTACATATTTATAATCAAGATTTTACTCAACCAAACGGTATGGATGCTTTCCCGTCCAATAATGCTAATAATTTATATTCTACTATCGTAAGCTATCAGGAGGCAAGAGACATCAGTAAAGTAAACCAAGTATTTGGAGGAATTTCTTTAGAAGGAGGAAGCGATTATGAAAAGATAGAAAGCGCCCGTAGATTGGAAGCATCCGAATATACCTTTCACCCGCAATTGGGTTATATTTCGTTGCGAGTTCCTTTACAAGCCGACGAAGTATTAGCAGTCGCTTATGCTTATTCTTTTGGCGAGTCAATATATCAAGTAGGTGAATTTTCGACCGATAATCCGACAAATACCAAAGATAATCTGTATGTAAAACTATTAAAAGGAACGACGGTATCTCCCGCTTCCGCCACTTGGCGATTAATGATGAAAAATGTTTATTCCATTACGAACGGACAATATCTTGATAAGGATAGATTCAGGCTCAATATCAAGTATCAGAATGATACGACCGGCGTTTACCTCAATTATATTACAGAAGGCGCGATTGCCAATCAAATGTTGCTGCGCGTAATGAATTTAGACCGGCTTGACTCGCGAAATGAACCGTATCCGGATGGCTTTTTCGACTTTGTAGAAGGACAAACGGTTTTTTCTCAAACCGGAAAAATCATTTTTCCGGTAGTGGAACCTTTCGGTTCACATTTACGAAAAAAAATCAATGACGATGCCATAGCAGAGAAATATATTTTCAGAGAATTGTATGATTCTACTTTAACCGTCGCCCGTCAAACCGCCGAAAAAAATAAATTCATTCTACAGGGAGAATACAAAGGATCAAGCGGTTCGAATATTAATATGGGAGGCTATAATGTTACAAGAGGATCTGCAACTGTTACTGCTAATGGTGTACTTTTAAAAGAAAATGTTGATTATGTTATTGATTATCCCACCGGATCAGTTACTATAATTAATCCGATGTACGAAAATGTCGCCGATATTCGGATTTCTTCCGAAAATCACAGTAATTTCACGATGCAACGAAAAACCATGATGGGCTTAAATCTGAATTATGCATTCAATCCTCAGTTCAATGTCGGAGCTACAATTATGAATCTGAGCGAAATGCCGGTTACGATGAAAACCAATCCGGGAGAAGAATCCATTAACAACACTTTATTTGGTTTTAACACCAATTATGCGACACAGTCGCAAGCTTTGACCAATTTATTAGATAAATTGCCATTGCTCGAACTGACTGCTCCTTCGCAAATTACTTTCAGCGCCGAATACGCTCAATTGATTCCCGGACATTACAAGAGTAAATACGGAGGCGATTATGCTTATATTGAAGATTTCGAACAAGCGAAACGACCATTTGATCTTCGTTCGCCTTATGCCTGGAATTTAGCGGCAACTCCGTCGTTATTCAACGAATCGAAGTATGTCAACGATGTTCAATACGGTTATAACAGGGCTTTACTCGCTTGGTATTACATTGACGGATTGTTTACTCGTAATTCTTCGTTGACGCCTATGCATATTAAAAACGATAAGGATCAGTTATCCAATCACTACGTTAGAGAAGTATTGGAAACCGAACTTTTCCCTAATAAAGACCAGCGGTTTAACGAGTCGGCTACTATTCCCGTCTTTAATCTCGCCTTTTATCCTCAGGAACGGGGACCTTATAACTTGGATTGGGAAGGAATGAATGCCAACGGCCGTATGAATCAACCCGAAAAACGTTGGGGTGGCATTACCCGGCGGATTGATAGCGGAATGACTGATTTTGAGGCAAATAATGTTGAAACTATTGAGTTTTGGTTATTGGATCCTTTTATTTATGATCCTAATTCTGCGGGCGGCGATTTATATTTCAACTTAGGTGAAATTTCGGAAGATATTCTGAAAGATGAAAAAAAATTCTTCGAAAACGGATTGCCAATAGACGGCGATACGACGAAAGTGGAAAAAACCGTTTGGGGATTGGTTCCGAAAATGCAGTCCACCGTGTATGCTTTCGACAATACGGAAGGCGCCCGGAGAATACAGGACGTCGGATTGAACGGCTTAAGTACGGAAGACGAATTTACCTACCCGACTTATGCCGATTATTTGGATAAATTGCGAACTAAACTGCCTGAAGAAACCAAGCAAATGATGATGGACGATCCGTTTTCTCCTTTCAATGATCCCTCAGGAGATACGTATCATTATTTCAGAGGTTCGGATTATGACCGGATGGAAATGCCTATTCTGGGAAGATACAAACGATACAACGGAACGGAAGGGAATTCAGCCGATGCTACCGATTCCCGGGAAAATTACAATACCGCATCCCGGTTAACGCCGGATGTAGAAGATATTAATCAAGACTATACTTTAAATGAAACCGAAAAATATTTTCAATATAAAATCTCGATCCGTCCGAATGATATGCAAGTCGGTCAAAACCATATAGTACAAAAATTAGAAGTAAAACCACCCGACCATGATGAAACGGTAACCTGGTATCAATTCAAAATTCCCATCTCGGAATTCAACGATACATACGGCAACATTCGTGATTTTAAAACCATTCGTTTTATTCGGATGTTCTTAACTAATTTTTCCGATTCGGTAATTTTACGTTTCGCAACCTTTGAATTGGTTCGTGGCGATTGGCGCGTTTATACTAAAGATTTATCCGACCCAAACCGGCCTCCCCTACATAATTCAAGCATCAGTCTATCGGTAGTGAATGTGGAAGAAAGTGGAGAAAAACAACCGGTAAACTACGTGATGCCTCCCGGAGTGAACCGGATTTTAGATCCAGGTCAGCCGCAATTACGACAGCAAAACGAACAGGCTTTGGCAGCTCAAATTACCGATTTGTCACCGGGCGACGCCCGCGCTATTTATAAATCTACCGCATTGGATACGCGACAATACCGCCGGATTCAAATGTTTACCCATGCCGAAAAAATGATAAACGCTCCCAATTTACAGGACAATGAACTTACCATTTTCATGCGTTTGGGTTCAGATTATAAAAATAATTATTATGAATACGAAGTTCCGGTAAAATTGACTCCTCCCGGACGTTACGTCGAAACAAATGCCGATCGGGAAGCCGTTTGGCCCCAGTCTAATATGTTTGATTTTCCCTTCGAATTACTCTCGAATCTCAAGTTGGAACGAAACAGGGAAAAAAGGCAAGCCGATTCCGATGTTACTTATTATACTCCATATACTCTAAATGATCCGCAAAAACCCATGAATATGGTAACCATTGTCGGTAATCCGACCATATCTGATATAAAGGTAATTATGATTGGAGTGCGCAATAAATCGGAAAACACGCAATCGGTGGAAGTCTGGTTTAATGAATTACGATTAACGGAATTCAATGAAGACGGAGGATGGGCGGGCAATGCAAATCTTTTCGTCGGACTTTCCGATTTAGGGTCCGTTAATTTAACGGGAAGAATGGAAACGGCCGGATTTGGAAGTTTAGATCAAGGAATTATGGAACGTAATTTAGATGATAAATACCAATACAGTATCTCTACACAGATCAACCTTGGACGTGTTATCCCGAAAACGACTAAAGTAAGCATACCTTTTTATTATTCCTATCAGGAAGAAGTCATCAGTCCTAAATACAATCCTTTAGATCAGGATGTTTTACTAAGGGAAGCAATAAACTCGGTTGAAACAAAAGCGGAAAAAGATTCCATACGTAATTTTTCACAAGATAAAACTACTTCTAAAACGATTGATTTCAATAATATAAGAATGGATTTCAGGAGTAAAACCCCAATGCCTTATGATCCTGCAAATTTTGGATTCAGTTATTCTTATGCCGAAAATAATTTGCAAAATGCGACTACAGAATATGACCGGATGATTCGTAACCGGCTTAATGCTAATTATGCTTATAACAATCCGATAAAACCTTTGCGTCCCTTTAATAGTTCAACTGGGTCTTCTAATACAAATAAAAAAACAAATGCCGTCACGAAATTCTTCCAAGAGATTGAAATCGGCTATCTGCCTAAAAATATTACGCTTAATTCGGATATTTCGAGAGAATATTATGAATTTCAAATACGAGACATAGAAGACATGGGTGAAAACCGGATGCCGGCTTCTTTCCGGGAAGATTTCTTCTGGAACCGTTCGTTATCGCTCCAATGGGACTTGACAAAAAATTTGAATCTGTCTTTTAATTCCGGCACCAATGCCCGGATTGAATCTCCTCATGTTCAGGTAAATAAACAATTAAATCCGGAAGATTATACGCTGTGGAAAGATTCGGTCTTGCAAAGTATTCGTGATTTGGGAAGGCCGATGGAATATAAACAGGATTTTATGGCCAATTATACCGTTCCTTTCAGAAGTATTCCGGCGTTAAATTTTTTAATCACGACACTTAACTTCAATAGCGGTTATATATGGCAACGGGGAGCTGTTCTCGAAGATCCTACGATCGAATTGGGAAATACAATNAATAATAATCGCACAATAAATATAAAAAATACATTCAACTTACTAACTNTATATTCAAAATCCAAATTCCTCGATGGGGTAAATAAGAAATATACCCTGAGCAGAAACACCACAGGAAGCGCTGTCACCGGTAGGACCAGTACCCTTCAACTGACAGAAAGACAAAATCAAAGAGCTGCAGATGATAAAAGGAAAAAAACCTTTGAAAGCCAAATTACGCTTAATCCGGATTCGGGAACCATCGTAAGCCATCAATTGGATAATAAACGTTTAAGAATAACCGCACGAAATACGAACGGCAGATTATATAATATCAAATACAAAGCAATAGATAATAATTCCATTCAAATAAATAACAAAGACAGTGTCGTACTGAAGTTAACCATTTCACAATTACCCCCCTTAGAAGAAACGAAATGGTATAAAATAGCTCAAGTGATAACCCGCGGATTAATGATGGTACGATCACTCGACTTTTCATACTCACAAAGAACAGACATGATGATTCCGTATTTTCGTCCGGAAATCGGTAACTTTTTCGGTCAAGGCTCAACGCCTTTCGGAAAATCACCCGGTCTGGATTTTGCATTCGGATTAACCGGCAACGACTACATAGAAAAAGCAAACAGCCGCGGTTGGCTAATAAGAAATGAAGAAAATGTTACACCGGCAATGATGAATCAAATGGAGTCCTTTAAATTCTCAGCGCAAATAGAACCTGTAGTCGGCATGCGTATCACCTTAAATGCCGATCATATCAAATCCAAACGAAACCAGTATTATTTCATGTACGATAATATGCCGCCTAAAATATCAGGCGATTTTCAAATGACTACCATCTCAATCGGTTCGGCATTTGAATCTGCAAATTCGTCGAACGGATATTTTTCCAAAGCTTTTGAATCCTTCTTATCAAATAGGGAAATTATTGCCGGACGTTTAGAACAGACATACCGTCAAACCACCTATCCCAATGCCGGCTTTCTTACCGGAAATGACTTAGCCGGAAAACCGTTTGATCCGTCGAACGGTAGCGTAGACTTAAATTCGGTTGATGTATTGATACCGTCATTTATTGCAGCATATTCGGGAAGCAATCCTCATTCCGTGGGTCTATCGGCTTTTCCATCGTTATTGAAACTGCTTCCCAACTGGTTGGTTACATACGATGGCTTAATGCAATTGCCGTTTATCAACAATAATTTCCGTGTTTTTACTTTAGAACATAGATATTCGAGCCTCTATGCGGTTGGCGCTTTTAATTCGTTCAGGAATTGGGTAACAGCTAATGGCAGCGATGAAGTCGGGTTTATTCAAAATATTATGTCTAATAATCCTCTCCCCTCTTCTATTTTTGATATTACTACCGTTAGTATTAACGAAGCGTTTTCTCCATTGTTCGGGGTGACTTCCACACTCTTAAACAATGTCAATTTAACGCTCAAATACAATCGAACGCGCAATGTCAATCTAAATATTACTTCCTATCAAATCACCGAAATGCTTAAAAATGAATTAACAATCGGTACCGGCTATCGTTTTGAAAATTTTAACAGGGTACTTAAAATCAAAAAAACGGGAGGCGATAATTTTAATAATGAATTAAAAGTGGATGCTACCCTGTCATATAATAAAACGCAAAGTTTAATCCGTAAGATTGAAGATAATTTCACTCAAGCCATCAGCGGAGATTCTCAAACCATGATTAAACTTTCGGCTGATTATAATTTAAGTAGAATGATTACGCTGCAAGCCTTCTTCGATAAACAGATCAGTAATCCTTTGGTTTCTTCGACAGCATATCCTCTGACAAAAACCTCTTTTGGGGTTAATGTCAGAGTGAATTTTACACGATAAAAATATAAATATAAATATATTCATAATGAAACGTTTCACTTCTATTCTATTTTTTTTGCTTTTATTCTCTACTTTTGCTATCCATGCAACTCCAGAAACCTCTGAATCCATACCGGAGAAAAAGACCATGATTGAAAAAGTCGTATCTTGGTATATGGATCACATGAATTACGGCACAATCACTATGCTGATGACAGTGGAAAGTTCATTTATTCCTTTCCCTTCGGAAGTCGTTGTGCCGCCTGCAGCTTACAAAGCAAGTCAAGAAAACAGCGATTTGAATATCGTATTAGTAGTTGTATTTGCCACGCTTGGCGCATTGCTCGGAGCCATTATCAATTATTATTTGGCGTTGTTTCTCGGACGACCGGTTATATATCGTTTCGCAGAAAGCAGAATCGGCAGAATGTGTCTGTTAAGCAATGCAGGCGTTAAAAAAGCCGAAGATTATTTTGTGAAGCACGGTAAAATATCAACATTAATAGGCCGCTTAGTCCCGGCAATACGCCAACTGATTTCAATACCTGCAGGCTTGGCAAAGATGCATTTCGGCAGTTTTTTGTTGTATACTTTTATAGGAGCCGGACTGTGGAACATTGTTTTAGCCGTTCTCGGATACGTCGCTCACGGCAATGCCGATCTGATTGACCGTTACAGTAAAGAACTTTCCTATATCCTGCTCGGATTAGGAATCTTGTTTGTTTTGTATTTGGTTTACAACGGACTGATTAAGAAGAGAAAAGAGTAATACAATCAATGCCCTATTTAAACTCATAATAAAAAATGACAGGATTGGCGTCTTCTTCCAATTTAAGCAATTCATCCAATTTATCTAATTCGGGGACTACTTCATTGTTTCTGATAGATTCCAGAAATTTTTTGAAAAACCATGGTTCAACAATTTCATAAGCTCCTTGCTTATCGGAATTTTTAACAATTAAGAATTATTCTGTGACGTCTTAAACGCTTTTATTACTCAGCGCATCAAAGTAGATTCCTCATTTCGCTTCGCTTCATTCGGAATGACATTTTCACCTTTTGAGAGAAAAGGGTAGAGAATTCTGTCATTGCGGGCTTGACCCGCAATCCCCTGTTCTTGTTTTCTGTCATTGCGGGCCTGACCCGCAATCCCCAAAAACATACATCGTAAACAAAAATACAAAGCCAGTAAAGTGAATTTGGAGATAGTGTAGACAAAGCGCGTAGCGCTTCATGCGTATATAGTGTGCGACAGCACGGGGAGAACACATCATTCACAAACCGTGCGCTGTCGCGCACGGCTATAAACATGCGACCTCTTCGAGGTCAATTTTCTAACGTTTATTTTTTAATTTGTTAATTTTCATATAATTACATCTCTTAACCTGGCGGCTATGACGGGACGCTATGCCGAGCGAAAGACACAATACCCTATACGACTACAAAATTATAATTTTTAACTCATAATTCCTAATTCTTAATTCTTAATTCCTAATTCTTATATATCCCATTCCCAAAAACGCCATACTCCCTTTTTTATAGGAACATTGATGTAAATATTCGGGTTTATAGCTTTTAATTCTTCAATAAATTCTTGTTCCCTGACAGGTGAAATCAACCAAAAATCTGGTTTATACCAATTACTACGATTATTCCTATGACTAACATCATAATGAATATACAAAAATTTTAATGAAGCCGATGGGGCTACAAAATATAAGAAAGAGGCCATAGGATATGGGGTAGTAAAATAAGATCGTTCCACCGAAATGATATCATCAATTTTCACAGTTCCAATGGAAATAAACCAAGTCTTCAGATAAAGTACAGTCCCTGATATGGAGTAACGTAATCCGAAAAATAAAAATAAAAAAAATGAAAATATCATAACTGTTGCACCCAATACGCCAAAAATAAATACATTTTCTGATATCATTCCATCTTGATATGCCTTTATTAATCTTGTAACAAGAATTACAAAAATATAAAGAAAAGGTATTATGATCCAAACACTGATGCGTGATCTAAATACTTTGCGTTTCATAATTAATTTGTATTAAAATAGACAATTAACAACACAAAGATATAAAAGATTACGAAATTTAACAAATGCCTATATAAAAATAAGTTAATTGCTGCTCGTAAAGAAAAAAATATGACTCAAAACGATATAGCTGATTTACTATTTATTAGTCAATCGCAATACCAGCGAAGAGAGCAAGGGGAAATTCGTATATCCGATGGTGAATGGATACGTTTAGCAAAACTTCTCGGGAAAGAGGTGGAAGATATAAAGGAAGATGAAAATATTACTACTATTAACAATTATGATAATTGTACGGGAACATATGCAGCAGGCGATAATTATTTCTATAATATCCCCGAATTTATCATGAAAAATCAGCAGGAATATATCGAAATGTTAAAGAAAGAAAGAAATAAAACGGTTGGAAGCTGAAATTAATCGTAGCAAGAAAGACCACCAAGGCAACTAACGACCCCCTCATACTCCGGTTTCCGGCTTTTGCCAAGCTGCAGAAAGCGGCATTTTCCATGTCAGCAGCCGGCCATCGGCCGAATCTTTCTTCAGGTGGTACATACCAAAAATTGCTGCGATTAAAAAAGCACGGCTATAAACATGCGACCTCTTCGAGGTCAATTTTTTAGCGTTTATTTTTTAACTTGTTAATTTTCAAATAATTACATCTCTTAACCTGGCGGCTATGACGGGACGCTACGCCGAAGGGTGAAGGTTGACAGGGTGAGGAGGAAAGAGGTAGAAAACAATAGTCTCACTAAATAGGGGATGGAGAACTTTATTTTATTGAGATTCATTCTGTCAATTCATTCTTAAAATACGCTTTAATAATTATCGGATTGTCATCTTCTTTCAATTTTGATAAAAGTTCTTTATCTTTTTGATTCAAAAGACGTTCATCTACCGAATATTGAATATCGTAAACATTGGATATGCAATATAAAACATCATTTGTCAGGTACTTTATTTGTGGAAATATTTTTTTATTTGAAAAACTGCGATAAGTACGAACCGTTTTTGTTTGTTTATCATAAATTGCGAAGTATCCTTGATTATTGTAGATTGTATATATAAAATAAAATTCATCGTTTTGGAATTTTCCAGAAGAAAAAGCATATGCGCCCGATTCTAATAATTTTCGTGTTTCACCATAGTCCTGATAATCTTTAGCTATATCAGAAGTAAGTGTTTTGTTTCCATAATCTATTTGCATAACAGGAAAAAGTGTGAGATTATTTGGGTTTATCTGGTATTCGATATTCGATACGGATGCTGGACTAAAATAACAACTGTCTTGAAACAAATAGAAAGGCATAGGATTAGAAGTAAAGAGAACACGCGTTCCCATGGGTTGATTCTTTATAATCAGATTATTTTTCAAGGAGTAAAAATAGATTTGATTTATTAAATCGCTTACATTATAGAGAACATATGTGTCATCATTGATGGGAAAAAAATAGTGTATTGCTTTAACTTTGTTATTACTTTCTATTTTCAGACTACGTATAAAATCCATATTATCACCGTAAATACTAATTATTCCCATAGGATTCAAAAATTCATGTGTTGAATGGAATGGATTATAAACAAAATCATAGGGTTGATAATATTCTCCAGGACCATTACCTATCATTTTTTTTGAACTGTACTTAAACTGTCCTTTTTCATTGAAACAAAACATGATTCCTTGTCCTCTATCAAAAATGATAAAATCTCCATTTTTTTCGTCAACGTAAAGTTTTGTTATATATTTAAGTAAAGATTCATCATTAGTTTCCAATGGAATTATTTCAATTTTTGAAAATAAATCAGGATAACCAACTGTTGATAAATCCCCTATATCTATTGAAATCGTTTCTCCCTGGAAAATAGCTCTATTTCTATTACAACATATAAACGTTATGAATAACAGTATGCCTAATAATAATTTACTTGTTATTTGTATTAATAATTGTTTATTGCTTTTCATAAGTAAGCCAAAATAAATCATAATTAAATGTATTAATAAAAATAGTGTCAACAGTGAAATGTAGAGGATAATGAAAAAGCAAATGAATCTTTCTGTCATTGCGGGCTTGAACCGCAATCCCCTGAATAATTTGGGGATACCGCATCAAGTGCGGGATGACAGCCGGTAGGGTTTAAATGATTCGATTGATTTCGCTTAGATGCAGTTCAATATGCCGTAAATAATCAATTATCATTGTGCGGAGCGATATTGATTCCCCCGTTGCCGAAATCCATTCATTATCCAATTTATCGTGATTTACGAGACGGATAATATGGACAATATGTTTATTAATATATTTCCATAATTGAACCAGGTCTTCCCAATTTTCAGTCTGATAGTCTTGTATGGCAACCCACCGGTCGTTATTGCCGAAATTTGCATAATCCGGAAAAGTCAAGGGAGAGGGTTGATACTGTAAATGAATGATACGGTGCGTATTATTCGATGCCGAATCAATCATATGTCCTACCGTTTCTTTAATCGTCCAACTCTCGTTATCCGGCCGGAATGTTATCGTTTCATCCGGTAAAGCTAACAATTTCGGCGCCCATTCATCAATTATTTGCAGCAAAGCTTGGTTGTTTATTTCAAATTCGTTCATTGTAATTTGTTATTTTAGTTATAATCCATTTCATTCATTTTTAGAAATTGATTACAAAGTTAATTAAAAAAACTATAATTTTGCACAATGATATATCCACAGAATTTCGATCAAAAGTTAGGGTTCGATAGAATCAGGGAAATGGTTGCGGCCTGTTGTTTGTCGCCCTTGGGAGAAGAGAAGGTCCGAGAAATGGCTTATTCTTCTCAATACGAAACGATTCGAAAGCAATTGTATCAAACCCATGAATTTCTGCGAATTCTTCAGGAGGAAGACCGGTTTCCTTCCGACCATTTTTTTGATGTACGCGATTCATTGAAAAAAATCAGGGTGGAAGGAAGCTATCTGATCGTTAAGGAACTGTTTGATATTCGCCGCTCTTTGGAAACGATTCATGTTATCGTTCGTTTTTTCCATTCCAAAGAAGAGAATACCTATCCCCACCTTCAAGAATTAGCTGCCAACACAGCAACCTTTCCTCAATTAATCAAACAAATTGATAATATCCTTGATAAATTCGGTGAAATCAAAGACAACGCTTCTTCCGAATTAAGTAACATACGCAAACAATTGTCGCAGACCGTCAACAGTATTTCCAAAATTCTTCACAGCATTTTACGAACGGCGCAATCGGAAGGCTTGGTAGAAAAAGACGTAACGCCTACGATGCGCGATGGACGTTTGGTAATCCCTATTTCCCCGGCTTTCAAACGGAAACTGAGAGGGATAGTCCACGATGAATCGGCTTCCGGAAAAACGGTTTTCATCGAACCTGCCGAAGTCGTTGAAGCCAATAATAAAATCAGAGAATTGGAAAGTGAAGAAAAAAGGGAAATCGTCCGTATACTGACAAATATAACGAATCAAATCCGGCCCGACCTTCCGGAAATAATGCAATCCTATCAATTTCTTGCAGAAATAGATTTTATCCGTGCCAAAGCAATGTTGGCACGAAATATCGAAGCAGTCCTCCCTGTTTTTGAAGACAGACAGCAAATTGTCTGGAATAGAGCAATCCATCCCCTACTCTATCTGTCTCATAAAAAACAAAACAAACCGGTTGTTCCACAGGATATTGATATTAATCCCGACAAAGGCCGTTTGCTTATTATTTCCGGACCTAATGCGGGCGGAAAATCTGTTTTATTGAAAACAGTTGGTTTACTGCAATATATGCTCCAATGCGGAATGTTGATTCCGCTTGACGAACGTTCGAAAACAGGCATTTTTAATAATGTTTTTCTGGATATTGGAGATGAACAATCCATCGAAAACGATTTGAGTACCTATAGTTCGCATTTGAATACTATGAAATTTATGGTAAAAAATGCCGATTCCCAAACTTTAATTTTAATTGATGAATTCGGAAGCGGAACCGAACCGCAAATCGGAGGAGCAATTGCAGAAGCCCTATTGCAGCGTTTCAACGAAAAACAAAGTTTCGGGATTATTACTACACATTACCAAAACCTGAAAACTTTCGCAGAAAACCATGAAGGAGTTATCAACGGGGCAATGTTATTTGACCGGCAAGAGATGCAACCTCTATATAAAATGTCTATCGGACAGCCCGGTTCTTCCTTTGCAATTGAAATCGCCCGGAAAACCGGATTACCGGAAGAAATAATCGCAGACGCTTCGGAAATAGTAGGGAAGAACTACTTAGATATGGACAAATACCTGCAAGATATTATACGCGACAAACGTTACTGGGAATCGAAACGGCAAAACATCCGCCAACAGGAAAAACGTCTGGAAGAACTAAATGAACGTTATCAATCCCGGTTGGAAATAATTGAAAGTCAGCGTAAAGAAATTATCTCCCAAGCGAAAGCCGATGCAGAGCGTATGTTGTCCGATACCAATGCCATCATCGAAAAAACCATACGGGAAATAAAGGAAGCTCAAGCGGAAAAAGAAAAAACAAAAGAAATAAGGAAATCGTTAGAAGACTTCAAAAAATTCATGCAAGATGAAACTCGAAACGCAAACCTCGATTATTTAGTATCAGGGGATTGCGGGTCTTCGCTTCGCTACGCCCGCAATGACAAACAACTTCAGGGGATTGCGGGTCAAGCCCGCAATGACAAACAACTTCAGGGGATTGCGGGTCAAGCCCGCAATGACAAACGACTTCAGGGGATTGCGGGTCAAGCCCGCAATGACAAACGACTTCAGGGGATTGCGGGTCAAGCCCGCAATGACAAATCATCTATCACTCGAAACTCGAAACCCGAAACGCAAATAACGATTGGCGACTTCGTTCGTATGAAAGGACAACGTACCACCGGCCAAGTGATTGAAATCAAAGGAAAAACAGTGATTGTGGCTTTTGGCGTTCTCAAGACTTCAACCCAATTGGAACAATTGGAAAAAGTCGGCAACAATCGTCTGAAAAAGGATACAACTCACACTACGATGATTCTTTCCAACAATGCAGATATGCTTTCGGAAAAGAAATTGCATTTTAAACCGGAAATAGATATCCGGGGGATGCGGGGCGAAGAAGCCTTACAAGCCATCATTTATTATATTGATGACGCTATACAGTGCAATGCCGGAAGAGTGCGTATTTTACACGGCACAGGCACCGGTGCGTTACGACAAATCATTCGCGATTATCTAAAAACCGTGCAAGGTATACATAACTTCCATGACGAACATGTACAGTTCGGCGGGACAGGTGTAACTGTAGTGGAATTATGAATTAGGAATTATGAATTATGAGTGGAATAAAGCGAGGTAAAGGTAAAAGACGGATATATTTGTTAAAAAACAATAAAGTTCAGGAAATATGATAATTTATTGCTTACTTTGCACAAGATTTTCACACAGACATTATATTTTTGATTATAGAAAAAATGAGCAAAAAGAATCAACATGAATCTTATGGTTATCAACGCAAAAGTTTTTTTAAGGGCAGATTTTCATACTTTCTTTTCGGTTCAATAGTTGGTATAGGAATAGCTTTATCCTTGTACCAGACTTCAGTTTACTTTTCTACAGATGAGTCATGCATGATTTGCCATGTACATCCGCATGTCGAAGTAAGTTGGAAATTATCCAAACACTATAATAATACAAGCGGAACAAAAGTTCATTGTGTAGATTGCCATCTGCCGCCAAGGAATAACACTTGGGATCATTATTCATTTAAAGTCAAATTAGGGATGAACGACCTTTGGGCTTACCTAACTAAAGACAGCGCTGATTTCGATTGGGATAAGAAATCGGAAGTCGAGTATGCCGTTAAATATATCCCGAATGAATCATGTAAAGAGTGTCATCACAACCTTTTCCCCGAAAAAATGACCGACGACGCCATTACCGCTCATTTGTATTACGAAGAAAACGAAAAAAAGTTGAATCTGCAATGCATTAGTTGCCATTTGGATGCAGGGCATTATAATCCCAATTATAAGCGAGCTAAATTGGCAATTTCATCTATACTTGATAACCGGGTAGATACCTCCTTATTTTTCAAAACAGCAACTCCTGTTACCGAATTCAAAAATTTTACCGAACAGATACCGCAATCTGCCGTATCTTTTGAAATGATTGCCGTTCCGGGAGGCGTTTTCCAAATGGGAAGTCCGGATAATGAACCGTTTCGTAGACCTGATGAAGGACCGGTGCATAAAGTAACTTTAAGTCCTTTCTTTATGTCTGAAACAGAAGTTACCTGGGATATGTTCTGGGTATTCTATTCCAAAACGATGAGTGAAGGCCGCACACCTCCTGAAACTATTTTTGCAAACAACAGCCGTTCGGATGTAGATGCGGTTTCCGGTCCTACGCCTCCATACGGATCACCCGATCAAGGTTGGGGAGGCGGTAATCGCCCGGCGATAACAATGACGCATTATGCAGCTGAAACTTTCTGTCAATGGTTATCCATGGTTACCGGTAAAAAATACCGTTTGCCGACCGAAGCCGAATGGGAATATGCTGCCCGTGGAGGGACTGAAACTCCATATTTCTTTGATGGAAATCCGAAAGATTTTTCCAATACGGGTTTTTGGCGTAAATTTAAGAAAGCATCTACCAACGAGATAACTTCATATATAATATACGTAAACAATAGTAAAAACCGCACGCAAGAACCGGACGAAGTCAAAGCCAATCCATTCGGTTTAAAAAATATGTTGGGAAATGTATGGGAATATTGCGCAGATAAATATGATCCGGACGCCTATAAAAAAGCAGGTGAAAATAACGTAAATCCTTTGGTTACAGAAGGCGAAGAGTATGTTGTCCGAGGAGGAAATTACGCTTCCGATGCATCCGACCTACGTTCTGCGGCACGTAGTTTTACCAAGCATGAAGATTGGTTGAAAACCGACCCGCAACAACCCAAAAGCATCTGGTGGTATTCCGATATTCGAGGTATCGGTTTTCGCGTTGTTTGTGAATCTGAAAATTGAAAATTACATTAAGTAACATAATACTAAGTTTTAATCATTAATTTATTATGGAAAACAAAATCAACAGAAGGTCTTTCCTCAAAAATTCGGCGCTGGCAGGAGGCGCTTTAACTACGATTGGCGTTGGAGGTAACGCTATGTTAAGTTCATGTAGTAGCAATACCCAGACAAAATTAATTCCGTTGAAAGTACCAGGAACGTATTATATTCCGGAATTACCCGAAAAAGCAACGGACGGCAAACCATTGAAAGCCGGTCTTATCGGTTGCGGCGGACGTGGTAATGGGGCTATAAATAACTTATTGGATGCGGCAAATGGAATAACAATTACCGCTTTGGGGGATACGTTCAAAGACAGAGTAGAAGATGTAGCGAATGATCTTGCAAAGAAAAGAAATATTTTTATACCCGAAGATAAACGTTTCTGGGGTTTGGATGCATACCAAAAAGTCATTGACAGCGATATAGATATTGTAGTTATTGTTACTGCTCCTTTTTTCCGTCCGTTACATTTCAAATATGCGGTGGAAAAAGGGAAACATGCTTTTTTAGAAAAACCGCTTTTTGTAGATGCTGCTGGTTACCGTTCAATAATGGCTACCGCCAAACAGGCTGCTGCTAAGAATCTTGCTGTAGTTACAGGAAATCAGCGCCGTCATCAACGAAATTATGTAGAATCTTATAAGAAAATTATGGAAGGGTATATCGGCGAAATAACCGGAGGTAATGTCTACTGGAATCAAGATCAACTATGGTTCAGAGAACGTAGAAAAGAATGGAGCGACGCCGAATGGATGATACGCGACTGGGTGAACTGGAAATGGTTATCCGGCGACCATATTGTTGAACAGCATTGTCATAACCTCGACGTATTTATGTGGTTCAGCGGTTTGAAACCTGCCGCTGCGCTTGGATTCGGTTCGCGCCAACGACGGGTAACAGGCGATCAATACGATTTTTTCAGTGTGGATTTTGTAATGGAAAACGGCACTCACATGCATAGTATGTGTAGGCAAATAAATGGTTGCGACAACCCTAATTTCGAATTTATTCAAGGGACAAAAGGTTCGTGGTCAACAGCTGATAATGAAACTAAACTCTTAGATTTAGCCGGAAATGAAATCTGGAAATTCGATAAAGAAGCTGAAAAAACAGAGCATGAACAGACCGATCCGTATACCTTGGAACATGTCAATTGGATAAACTGCATCCGGGGCAATCAACCCATCGAAATGGCGTCGGATTTTGCAATAGCGAATATGGCAGCAGTTATGGGACGCGATTCTGCCTACACCGGAAGAAAAATTGAATGGGAAAGAGCAACGGCTATGGAACAGGATTTCACTCCGGTTGATTTGAATTTAACAGGGAAAATGGATATGAGCGGTTTCGTTGTTCCGGTTCCCGGAAGGCCGTAATAGGTTGAATAACATAATATCATCGCGAGAAAACTGTCATCCCGCGCTTGACGCGGGATCCCCTGAAAATAATTACAAACAATAAAGGGGATTGCGGGTCAAGCCCGCAATGACAGGGTTCATCCAAAGGGATTGCGGGTCAAAGCCCGCAATGACAGGGTTCATCCAAAGGGATTGCGGGTCAAAGCCCGCAATGACAGGGTTCATCCAAAGGGATTGCGGATCAAGCCCGCAATGACAGGGTTCATCCAAAGGGGATTGCGGGTCAAGCCCGTAATGACAAACGCACATAAAACAAAGTAATTATAATTTTATGGAATATAATCGAAGGAATTTTTTAAAGATAACTGCTTCCGGTGCAGCATTAGCTGCACTTGGAAGCGCTTCAACAGCTTCCTGTGTTGCACAAACAAGCAAAAATGAACTGAAGAAAAGTTCCGTTGAATTAAAAATATCTTTTCAGGAAGGAACTCCGCCAGGCGACAATCTCAATGCAAAATTCGACTATATGGAGAAATTAGGCGTGGTTGGTTTTGAACCGGGAGGACGGGGTTTAGCCGGTAGAGTAAAAGAATTNAAAGACGCTTTAAACGGAAGAAATATTAAAGTAAGCGCTATTTGCGCAGGATTCAGTGGTTTTATNCTTTCAACGGAACAAGATATTCGCAAGCAGTTTGATGATACGATGCGAGAAATTGTCGCCGCTGCCGGCGAATTGGAATCTACAGGCGTTATCATTGTACCTGCTTTTAATAATCAGAAACCGGTAATGCCTCATACGCAAGAAACTCGTGANTATCTCTGCGAACAATTGAATNCTTTAGGAAATTATGCCGTTGAAAATGGAACAACTATCATTTTGGAACCTTTGAACCGGAGCGAGGCTTTTTACTTGCGTCAGGTAGCCGACGCCGCTTCGATTTGCCGTGACATTAATAATCCGGGCGTTCGTTGTATGGGTGATTTTTGGCACATGACACGTGAAGAAACTTCCGACTACGGCGCATTTATATCTGCCGGAGACTATTTGCAACACGTACATATCGCCAGCCGCAAGCGTCGCAGTATGCCGGGCGAAGACGGGGATGCCGATAACTACATCGAAGGTTTCAAAGCGTTGAAAATAATTAATTATCCGTATTATGTCAGTTTTGAATGCGGATGTCAGGGCGACCGTAACACAGTTGTTTCCGAAGCGGTGAAGTTAATGCGTAACCAGTGGGCTGCCGCCAATGTATGAAACAGTTATTAATACCGGGAATTGCATGGAATAATCCGAAGGCAGAAGAATTATCATTGCAGTTTGATAATTTAGCCATACCGTTCTGCCGGATTGATATAATAAACTGGGAAGCCTATCCTTACTGCCCCGAAGTTTTGTTCCGGATTGCCCATAACGGCGAAGCGATTCTACTCAATTTTCGTATAAACGAATCGGATATAAAAGCGGTTTGCAACCGGGACAATGGAAGAATTTGGGAAGATTCCTGTGTGGAGTTTTTTATTTCTTTCAGTAAAGAATCGTATTATAACATCGAATGTAATTGTATCGGCAAATTGCTGATTGCTGTTGGCTCCGGCAAAGAAATACGAGTGCCCTTACCGGAAGCTTTACTCAAAAATATTGGCCGTTGGTCGAGTTTGGGTAATTCGCCGATAGAAAATCATTCGGGTGATTGGGAAGTTTCATTAGTCATTCCAAAAGAAATCTTTCATCAGGAAATGATAAAAACGTTCAAGTCCGTAAAAGCAAGGGGTAATTTTTATAAATGCGGTGATTGTTTACAAATACCGCATTTTTTATCATGGAATCCAATCCAATGTGACACTCCGAATTTTCACCGTCCCGACTTTTTCGGACAATTGCTGTTTGAGTAAGTTATCTTATATTCCCTTAAATTTGCCGGCAAAGGATTTTGTGCATTAAGAAAATATCCTAATAGTAATTTAGCCGCTTGCCCACACTACACTCCGAAATATATCGTATCTTTGCCAAAAATTTTTTCAGAATAGTCTTAAACTTAGAATAAAAAAAACTGCATGTCGAATTTACGATTCAAAGCCGTTGAAGAAGCCTATAAAAAGAAAGCTGTAGTTGTTTCGGCGCCCGAACGGTTAACTTCCGGGTATTATGGAAAAATGGTTTTTAATAAGGCACAAATGGCGAAATACCTTTCAAAAGATACATTGGAAGCGCTTACAGCCGTTATTGAAAAAGGAGAACCCTTGCACCGCGATTTAGCTGATAGTATAGCGGAAGGAATGAAAATGTGGGCATTGGAAAGAGGTGCTACACATTATTCTCATTGGTTTCAGCCGCTGACGGAAAATACTGCAGAAAAACACGATTCGTTTATCGAATATACCGGAACGCCGGGCGGAACCGTTATTGAAGAGTTTTCCGGAAAATTGTTAACCCAACAAGAACCTGATGCTTCTTCGTTCCCAAGCGGTGGTATTCGTAATACTTTCGAAGCACGTGGTTACACGGCTTGGGACCCTTCTTCTCCTGCTTTTTTGGTAGACGATACGCTTTGTATCCCTTCCGTCTTTATTTCATATACCGGTGAGGCTTTGGATTACAAAACACCATTATTGAAATCGTTATATGCAATTGATAAAGCGGCTGCAGAGGTTTGTCAATATTTCGATCCGGCTGTAAAAAAAGTAATCTCTTATTTAGGATGGGAACAGGAATTTTTCTTGGTGGATGACGGATTGTATGCAACACGCCCCGATTTGATGTTAACCGGCCGCACGTTGTTGGGTCACGAATCGGCTAAAAATCAACAATTGGAAGATCATTATTTCGGTTCCATTCCTACGCGCGTACAAGCCTATATGAAAGATTTGGAATTTGAAGCGTATAAATACGGTATCCCATTGAAAACCAGACATAACGAGTCAGCTCCCAACCAATTTGAATTAGCTCCGCTCTATGGAGAAACCAATTTATCGGTTGATCAAAATCTGCTAATTATGTCGTTGATGAAAAAAATCGCCCGGCGTCATAGTTTTCGTTTGCTATTACACGAAAAACCGTTTGCAGGAATCAACGGTTCCGGAAAGCACAACAATTGGTCATTAGGAACGGATACGGGTATTGGACTATTTACTCCGGGAAAAACTTCCGAAGAAAACCTGCGGTTCATTACTTTTGTTGTCAATGTTTTAATGGCAATTTATAAAAATAATGCATTATTGAAAGCTTCGATAATGACGGCTCAAAATGTCCACCGGCTGGGCCTAAATGAAGCGCCACCGGCAATTATTTCCGTATTTCTCGGTTCACAGGTTTCAGCAGTGCTGGATAAATTGGAAAATAGTACCAGTAAAGAAGCAATTGTAATAGACGATAAGCAGAAAATGAAATTAGGGATAGCTAAAATACCCGAAGTGCTTATTGACAATACCGACCGTAACCGCACCTCACCTTTTGCATTTACCGGAAACCGTTTCGAGTTTCGAGCGGTAGGCGCTTCCGCCAACTGTTCGTCGGCAATGATTGTTATCAATTCGATTGTTGCGGCGCAACTCGCCGAATTTAAGAAAACGGTTGATGCGCAAATTGCAGCAGGAACAAGTAAAGATAAAGCGATTTTTGATGTTTTGAAAGAATATATCAAAGAATCCAAACCGATTTGCTTCGATGGAAACGGATATAGTGGCGAATGGAAGGTAGAAGCCGAAAAACGCGGTTTGGATTGCGAAAACGGCGTTCCTCTATCTATTGATGCTTATCTCAAACCCCGATCCATCGAATTATTCAATCAAACCGGCGTATTCAATGAAAGGGAATTACATGCCCGAAACGAAGTAAAATGGGAAACCTATACAAAGAAAATCCAGATCGAAGCGCGTGTATTAGGAGATATAGTTCTGAATCAAATCATTCCGGCTGCTAAAAAATACCAATCCATTCTTCTTGACACAGTCTACAAGATTCATCAAATATATGATATAGAAAAAGCCCATAAGTTGTCGGAACATGATATGAAAATTATCGAAGAAATCACAAAACATATTTCTATAATCATAAAAAAGACCGATGAAATGGTAGAAGTTCGTAAAATTGCAAATACAATCGAAAATGAACGATCCAAAGCAATCGAATATCACAATAAAGTTGCGCCTTTTCTCGATGAAATCCGCTTTCAGGCCGACCAATTGGAATTGATTACGGACGACGAATTGTGGACTTTACCGAAATATAGAGAATTGCTGTTTATACGATGAAATCCGTATGCAAAAAATTGTACTAAAGAGCATGAACATCTTGCAGATTCTTTGTGGCTATTATAAACAAATTATTTACACAGAAAATTTCAAAATTATAACCCAATGAAAACGAAAACGAAAACTAAACCCTATTTTCAAAAAGAAGAATTAGATGAATCGAAAAGAGAATATGTTGTGAAGGAGCCTCCGGTTGAATACGGTTTACAATCCTCTCCTCATTATACTTACGCCGATTACTTATCGTGGATGGATGTACAACGGAGAGAATTGATTAATGGTATTGCCTATTTATTCTCTGCTCCAAATCGTTTTCATGCCCAAATATCAACAAAATTATCAGTTTGGTTTTACCAATTTATTCAGAAGAGGAAAGGCAAATGTCAAGTATATCATGCTCCTTTTGACGTCCGTTTACCGAAAAACGGCAAAACTGCCAACGAGATGATTGATACGGTCGTACAACCCGATATATGTGTTATCTGCGATGAAAGTAAATTGGATAATGCCGGCTGCATCGGTGCGCCGGATTTGATTGTTGAAGTGCAATCGCCTTCTACGGCCAAACGCGATATGCGGGAAAAATTCGATTTGTACGAACAATCCGGGGTAAAGGAGTACTGGATTGTATATCCGGGCGATAAAGGTCTTACCGTATATATTTTACAAGAAAACGGGAAATATAACGAAGGAACGACTTACGTGTTTTCCGGTAAAGTTCCTGTTGGTATTTTTGATGGTCTTGAAATTGATTTGAAAGAATTATTTTCTTTGGATCAATAAGCGCCCGAATCACGCTCCAAAGCATCTCTTAAATAGTTACCAAGTTCCGGCTCGAAGAAGAATTCTTTTTCTCCAAAAGCAGGCTTTAATTGGTCGAACCAAGTGGCTTTGGGATCGTATTTAGCAAAAAACGGTTTAGCTACCCAATCCGGATTACGACCTTGAATAAAACGTAGTACAAAGAGTTTTTCTCCTCCTGCCTCGCTCACTCCGAGAATCTGGATTTTGCCTGCATGATCGCTCATACTTGGTCCTCTTACCGTGCGGCATATACCGCTTACCTTTTGATACGCTTTACGAAAAATGGTCTGGCATTGGGCCAAAGGAATTTCAAAATAATGCTTGGCTCCGGTATCCCGCGCAACAAACATATAATATGGAATACAACCAAGCCCTACCTGACGTTGCCACATTTCGGCCCAAAGATCCGGTTGGTCATTGATATGATTGAGTACGGGAGACTGTGTACGAATCTGAGCGCCGGTATTACGAACACGTTTAATCGCTTCTTTCACAGCGTCTGTAGATAGTTCTACCGGATGATTAAAATGCCCCATAATAGAGAGATGTTTGCCTGTGCGTATTATATCGTCAAAAAGCCGGAGTATTTCATCGGCGTCNTNNTCGGTGGTAAACCGGTAAGGCCAATTAGCCAGCGCTTTGGTTCCGATCCGNATATGCCTGATTTGCTTCAAGGCAGGGGAAAGNACGGGTTCGATATGGGCGCGTAACAAAGAAGCGCTCATGACCATAGGATCCCCCCCTGTAAAAAGAATATCTGTAACTCTTGGATGAGCTTTAATATATTGTACATAAAGTTCATAATCTTCCTTAATAGAAAATTTCATGTCGGGAAGACTTGAAAATTGAGGCCAGCGAAAACAAAACGTACAATAAGCATGGCATGTTTGTCCGGGACGGGGAAAGAGCAACACCGTCTCGCGGTATTTATGCTGTAATCCGTGAAGACGTACACCCTTGAATTCAGGAACATTATACTCCTGTCCCGACGGATTCGGATTGAGTTTTCTACGAATTTTCTCTATAACGTCTCGAAGTTTACTTTCATCTCCGGCTGCAATCCGGTTTTCTATTTCTTTGTAGTGACGTGATAACAACATTTCTCGACGTGGAAAATTTAACGTATAAATAGGATCGCTTTCCAAATGATCCCATTGAATAAGTTCATCGGTTGCGTAGTTATTCGCCTTAAACGGAAGTACTCGTCCGACGACCTCTATTGCCTCACGATCTTCTTTAGACATTGAAGCGAATTGTGGAATCCGGCGATAATTTTGTAGTGTATACGACAAGTATTCTTTCATGTCTATTTTTCTTTATATTATAAATGCAAAAATAAATATAATTTGCGAATTATTAATAATAATGTAAAGAAAAATTGCATTATTTATACTAAATGATTAATATTTCATGAAAAAGTAGGCGAAATAATATTTTAATATGTTGGAAAATTAAATATAATAGATTTTTTAGCACACTAAGTTTATTGTTGATTTATTCAATATTTTTCCATCATTTCAAAATACTATTTCACCAAAAAATATTATCTTTGTGCGGCAATTTTTGAATTTAATTACAAATGAAAAAAATAGTAATTATGATGGCAGCCGCCTTGAGTTTTTCTTGCATCAATCAAAAAAATGAAAAACAGGACGCAGAACAGACTTCTTTTGATTATAATGTTGAAAGATTTGCTGATTTAGGCATACTCCGTTATCAGGTAACCGGCTGGGAGGATTTATCCCTCAATCAAAAAAAACTTATTTAT
>JGI24702J35022_10000412_pt1 | contig 25593 bp, 21 predicted proteins | sample TergutTh196P4_FD_35022 | JGI IMG/M metagenome (IMG submission 35022)
GCCGTGCGCCGGATAGCGCGCAAGATAATGTGGCAGGCCGCACGCCGGTTAGCGCGCAAGACAGTGTGCCAAGCCGCAAGCCGGATAGCGAGCAAGGCCGCACGCCGGTTAGCGCGCAAGACAGTGTGCCAAGCCGCAAGCCGGATAGCGAGCAAGGCCGCACGCCAGGCCGCGCGCCGGATAGTGAGCAAGGCCGTGCGCCAGGCCGCGCGCCAGATAGCGCGCAAGACAGTATGCCAGGCCGTGAGCCAGATAGCGAGCCACCCTACGCACCATATTTTGCGCCGGACCATGCACAAATTTGTGTGGACGTTGAATATAAGCGGCTTATGTACTTAACAAAAGGGGGGCTTCATACCATATCATGAAACCGGTAAACATAGCCCTCCCCAAGGGCAGACTGGGCGAGCAGGCATACGGGATTTTCGAAGCTTCCGGCTACGAATGTCCGGAAATACATGAAGCCAGCCGCAAACTCATTTTCGAGAATGTGAAGGAGGGCGTGCGCTATTTCTGGGTGAAGCCATCGGATGTAACTATTTATGTCGAGCGTGGCGCCGCGGATATTGGCGTGACGGGCAAGGATACCCTGCTTGAGTGCGCTCCGGACGTCTATGAACTGTTAGACCTCGGAATAGGAGAATGCCGCATGTGTGTTGCGGCTGAAAAAGGATTTACTGACAATGCCGTCGGACTGTTGCGCGTTGCCACGAAATATCCGGCAATCGCGAGAGACTACTATAATAAGCAGGGACGTGAGATTGATATTATTAAGCTCAATGGCTCAATTGAACTGGCGCCGCTATTGGGGTTATCTGACGTTATTGTTGATATAGTTGAGACGGGCAAAACACTGGCGGCGAATAATCTTGAACCGTTTGAGACAATGTTTGGCGTCAGCGCCAGGCTGGTTTCGAACAAGGTTAGCTTTAAGTTTATGCATGAGGAAATAAGCGCCATTTGCGGGCGCATCAGGATGAGTTTGGGTTCCGGATGAACTCCGATACATAGCGAAAACTCATGATAGGCGCCGCGAATACGAAGTAAGCATTCGAGGCGCGCCACGAACATGACGTAAACAACCGCTGAACGCGAAATACAGCGCGACTCATGAAGCCGTGGAAATACGACTAAATTCTCATGAAAGGCGCAAATTTATGATAAAAAAACTCAAATACGCGGATTTTATTGTCCGGGATTATCTCACGAACAGCGACAGGGCTCAGGGAATAGCCGGTGTTGTCGCAGATATATTAGCCGATGTGTCAAGGCGCGGAGACGAGGCGCTTTTCGAATACGGCAAAAGATTTGACAACTGTGAGCTCTCTTCGCTTGAAGTAACGGACGAGGAGATCAAAGCCGCGACTGAGATGGCAGGGGCTGAGTTTTTGGGCGTTATGGAGAGAGCGGCGCGTAATATAGAGGAATTCCATAGGCGTCAAGTGCGGTACGGATATGTAATGAATCGGGAAAGTGGAGTAACGCTCGGACAATTGATACTGCCTTTAGAGCGTGTCGGACTGTATATTCCTGGCGGGACGGCGGTATATCCGTCAACCGTACTGATGAATTGCATTCCCGCAAAGCTGGCGGGGGTTAAAGAGCTGATATTGACAACGCCGCCGTCGCCGGACGGGAGCGTCGATTCGGGTATTATGGCAGCGGCGAAACTAGCCGGCGCGGATAGGATTTTCAAAGTTGGCGGAGCTCAGGCTATCGCGGCGATGGCGTTTGGGACGCAAACTGTGCCTCGGGTCGATAAAATCGTTGGACCCGGAAATGAATACGTAGCCGAGGCAAAGCGACAGGTGTTCGGAATTACCGGCATTGATATTATCGCAGGGCCGAGCGATATATGCATAATTGCAGATGAAGCTTCGGCGGACGCCGCGCTAATAGCCGCCGATATGTTATCTCAGTGCGAGCATGGGAAAACGTCACGCGCTGTACTGGCGACAAACAGCTCCGGATTAGCTGAGAGGGTCGGGGTGGAAATTGAAGCGCAGCTGAAAGACCTTCCTCGCTACGAGATGGCGCGTGCAGCGATAGACAACAATAGCGTTATTGTAATTACAAATTCAATTGAGCAAGCGTTTGACGTCTCAAATGAGCTTGCTCCCGAACATCTTGAGATATTCCTGAACAGTCCGTTTGACTGGCTTTACAAGGTAAAAAACGCGGGTTCCGTATTCCTTGGTAAACACACGCCGGAAGCGTTGGGCGATTACTATGCGGGTACAAACCACACCCTTCCGACTTCAGGAACAGCGCGGTTTTCAAGCCCGCTTTCAGTGGATGATTTTACAAAAAAGACATCATTTACATACTATTCCGAGGACGCGCTGGCTGCTGCCGCGAGCGACGTAGCCACATTCGCTGAAAGGGAGGGATTGCGGGCCCACGCCCTATCGATTTTGAAGCGAACAGATGAAGGAATGAAATGAAGTGAACAGATAATGAAATGAAGCGAACAGGTGAAGGAATGAAATGAAGCAAACAGATGAAGAAATGAAATGAAGCAAACAGGTGAAGGAATGAAATGAAGCGAACAGGTGAAGGAATGAAATGAAGCGAACAGGTGAAGGAATGAAATGAAGCAAACAGATGAAGAAATGAAATGAAACGAAAATGAAATGAAATGAAATGATAGGGAATGAAAGGAAAGTCTTTATGAGCAGATTTTTGTCGCGGCGCCACTCGGGCCTTGTAGCGTACGTGCCTGGTGAACAGCCGGATAGCGTGGAAGAATATATTAAGCTCAATACGAACGAATCCCCCTATCCGCCGTCGCCGGGCGTCATTGCAGCGTTGAACGAAAGAGAGGCGGGAAAACTAAACCTGTATCCCAACCCTGACGGAAAGCGCTTGAAAATGAAGCTCGCCGCGCACTATGGCGTATTGCCGGAAAACGTGATAATAGGCAACGGCTCGGATGAGCTTTTAGCTTTTGCATTTCTTGCTTTTTGTGATGGGGATAGGGGCGTGGCTTTCCCCGACATCACATACGGGTTTTACCCAGTCTACGCGGAGTTGTTTGGGACGCCGTGCGAGCAAATTCCTTTAAATAAAGATCTAACCATTGACTTGGCATGTTATCTGGGTATCAGGAAAAATATTATCATAGCGAACCCAAACGCGCCGACAGGCATTGCGTTGGGACTTTCAGACATTGAAGCCGTCGTGGAGTCAAATCCCGATTTTATAGTTCTTATAGACGAAGCATATGTGGATTTCGGGGCTGAGTCTGCAATCCCTCTCACAAAGGTTTATGACAATTTGCTCGTAATGCACACTTATTCAAAATCCCGTTCCATGGCAGGCGCCCGTCTTGCGTATGCAATAGGGCAGGAGGCTGTTATTGACGACCTCGTCAAAATGAAGTATTCCTTCAATCCATATAATGTGAACAGGCTTACGTTGCTCGCCGGGGAGGCGGCGCTCGACAGTGAGGAATACTACATAGACCGGCGCAGAGAGATAATCGATACGCGGGCATATACTGAGGCGGAGCTTAAAAGACTTGGCTTTGTCATGACAGAATCAAAGGCAAATTTTATCTTCGCAATGCACCCGAAGAAGCGGGGAAATGAGCTCTATCTCGAGCTCAAGGAGAGAGGCGTCCTTGTCAGGCATTTTGACAAACACAGGATTTCGGAGTATCTTAGAATTACAATTGGTTCGCGGGCTCAGATGGACGCGCTGATAAACGCCGCTCGCGGGATACTAAATTAAATGGGCGCAATACACGACGAGTGTGCTGCTCGCGAGATACTCAAAGAGGCGCCATACGCGACGCGGATTTTAGACCGGAGCGGGTGCGCGGAGTTGGACAGGAGCGAGTGCGCGGAGTTGGACAGGAGCGAGTGCGCAGATTTGGCCAGAAGCGGGTGCGTAGATTTGGACAGGAGCGAGCGAGCGGAATCAAAACGAGAGAGGTAGTCAAGGAATGAGAAAGGCTGAGATAACTAGAGAAACCTCTGAAACACAGATCAGGTTGTCACTAAACATTGATGGAGACGGCGGCGGCGGCATAGATACAGGCGTCGGTTTTCTTGATCACATGCTAACGCTTTTTGCCGCTCATGGAAGGTTTGATATCAACATAGAATGCCAGGGCGACACCCGGGTAGACGGTCATCATACCGTTGAGGACGTCGGGCTCTGCCTTGGCGAGGCTTTCAATCAAGCGCTGTCAGACAGGCGAGGCATAAAGCGATACGGCGATGTTGTCATGCCAATGGATGAGGCGTTGGTGCTGTGCGCGGTTGATTTTTCTGGCAGAGGCCATCTCGAGTTTGCAGTTTCGCCCCCAACTGAAAAGGTTGGAGATATGGATACGGAGCTTATAGAGGAATTTTTTATTGCGTTTACGCGCAAAGCCGGAGTAACGGTGCATCTCAGACAATTGAACGGCAGAAATACTCATCACATTTTTGAGGCTTGTTTTAAAGCCCTGGCAAGGGCGCTCTCGGCTGCGGCGCAGATTGAGAGTGGGCGAGAGGATGAGATACCGTCAACTAAGGGCGTGATATAGCCGCCTTGAGGATGAGATGCCGTTAATAAAAGGTGTGATATGGTCACCTTAAGGATGAGATTTCGTCAGTAAAAGGTGTGATATAGCCGCCTTAAGGATGAGATACCATCAACAAATGGCGTGATATAGCCGCCTCAAGTATGAGATACCGTCAACGAAGTGCGTGATATAGCCGCCTTAAATATGAGATACCGCCAACGAAGGGTGTGATATGGCAGCCTTAAGGATGAGATACCGTCAACAAATGGCTTGATGCGAAGGTTTATTTGCGATTGTTTATTGTTTAGAAAGGTATAGTTATCACATATGGTGATTTTCCCTGCAATAGATTTATATGAGGGCAAGGTCGTCCGCCTTTTACAAGGGGACTACTCAAGGATGACAGTCTATAGCGACGACCCTGTGACCACCGCCCTCTCGTTTGCGTCGGCCGGCGCGCAACATCTGCACATTGTTGACCTTGAGGGCGCCCGTGATGGAAATACCGCAAATTACAAATCAGTGGAGGGCATAGTAAACGGCTCGGGGCTGAAGTTTCAAATTGGCGGCGGCGTTCGCGACATACGCGTCATTGAAAAATACGCGCATATGGGCGCTGAACGAGTAATTCTTGGAACCGCGGCAATAACGCGCCCGGGTTTCATAAAGGAGTCAGTGCGCGCCTACGGTGATTTAATTGCGATTGGCGTTGATATTAAGGATGATCGCGTGGCGATAAAGGGCTGGACGGAGACGTCGGACAGAGACGCGTTTGAATTCTGCCGCGAACTTGTCGACGTCGGAGTTAAAACAATCATATGCACAAATATTTCTAAAGACGGCGCTCTCGCCGGCGCAGATACCGATTTATATAGGGCGCTCACTGCAGAATTTGCGGTCAACATCATTGCGTCAGGTGGTGTAACGACTATTAACGAGTTAATCACGTTGCGATCATTAGGTGTTTTTGGCGTGATTCTTGGAAATGCGTTATATCGGGGAAGAATCAACCTTAAGGAAGCAATAGAGCTTGTCAGTGGGCACAGTGAATAATAATTTAGGCGCTCAATAATGCAAAGAAGTATACAAAGAAAAGAAAAATAAAAGGAAGGGATAGAGGATAATGAGTTCAAAGCGAATAATCCCATGTCTTGATGTGAAGGATGGCAGGGTTGTAAAGGGAGTGAAGTTTGAAGGCCTTAGCGACGTCTCGTCACCTGTCGAACTCGGAAAATATTACTCTGAAAGCGGGGCGGACGAGCTGGTCTTTTATGACATTACTGCGTCAATAGAAGGAAGGAAGCTGTTTACTGAAGTCCTCGTCAAAGCTGTTGCTAATATATCCGTACCATTGACAGTCGGCGGAGGGATATCGACGCTTGATGATTTTGAAACAGTCATTAAATGTGGGGCGGATAAGGTTAGCGTGAATTCCGGAGCGATCAAAAATCCGGAAATCATCGAAAAAGCTGCTCATAGGTATGGAAGCCAGCGTGTTGTATTATCGGTTGATATTAAAAAGACTGAAGGCATTTACCATGTTTTTACGAGCGGAGGACGGGACGATACGGGAATGGACGCGATAGAGTGGATAAAGCGTGGGGAGGACGCCGGCGCCGGTGAAGTTGTTGTCAATAGCATTGATACCGACGGCGTTAAGGGTGGATTTGATATAGACATGCTTGAAGTGGTGTGTAACGCGGTTTCTATACCAGTTATTGCTTCCGGAGGCGCAGGGTGTATACAGGATTTTGTCGAACTGTTCCAACGTGTGCCGAAAATTGACGCGGGATTGGCAGCTTCTGTTTTTCATTTTGGAGAAGTCAATATAAGGGAATTAAAGAAAGAGCTGACTAGGAACGGCATAGAAGTCAACCTGTGAAAACCAGGCACGGAGTAAAACACAACAAGAGAAACTCGGTGCGGCGCGAAAGACAGCCAGAGAAACCAGGCACGGAGTAAAACACGGCGAGAGAAACCAGGTGCAGCGCGAAAGACAGCCAGAGAAACTCGGTGTGGCGCGAAAGACAGCCAGAGAAACATGGTATTGAGTAAAACGCAGCCTGCAAAGTCAGGCTTGACATAAAAGTTAGTCGGCAATTTGGAAGCGGGGTAAAAGCAAATGGCAAAAAGTATTAGTATAGATGAACTGGTATTTGATGAAAAAGGACTTATTCCAACTGTTGTTGTCGACGCCTCGACAGGGAAAGTCCTTACGCTTGCATTTATGAACAAAGAAAGCCTGAAGATAAGTGTTGACGAGGGGAGGACATGCTTTTGGTCCCGCTCCCGGGGGGAACTCTGGCGCAAAGGCGAGACTTCAGGAAACGTCCAGCATATCGTTAATATCATGACTGACTGTGACAGAGATGCACTGACTGTGACTGTAAAAAAGGAAGGCCCGGCATGTCATACCGGAGCGGAATCATGCTTTTTCAATGAGGTGCATGTGGCATATGCAGGCGATACAAGTGATAATGGCGATGCTGGTGTGACCGATGATACAAGTGATAATGGCGATGCAGGTGTGACCGATGATACAAACGATAAAGGCGATGCCGGTGTGACCGATGATACAAGCGATAAAAATGAAGGCGCTGCGAGCGTCCCCCCCAAGAAAGAAACTCAGTGCGATGACGACTTCTCTATAGACGGGCTGTATAGTCTGATAATGGATAGGCGGGAAAATAGAAAAGAAGGTTCTTATACGGCGTATTTGTTTGATAAAGGCGTTGACAAGATCTTAAAGAAGATTGGGGAGGAGTCCGCTGAGGTGATTATTGCGGGGAAATCGGGTGTCCGTGACGACACTGTCTATGAAATCGCCGACCTCGTATATCACACAATGGTGTTAATGGCTGAAGCCGCCATCTCGCCAGAGGACATCAGGATGGAGCTTAAAGCCAGGTATGTAGCCGGACAAAAAGAAAAAAACCACAAATGATATGCTGTACTTAACGCAACGCGCGTTTCGCTTCCCAAAGATGAAGTGTATTTTGCAGGCATTCCGATGTGATTGTGTATATTCGCTACCAATATATAAGAACTGGAATTCTAAGCGCCAAGTTTTCAGAGGTTTTCAGAACTTATCAGTAATTTCGGATCAATACGCAATAGCTGTGAGTATTATGACTTTTAACTCCTTACCCGATTTTAATGTCGCCACTCAAATACTTGACCGCCCTTCCGCCAATTTTCACACGCTCGCCACAGTCCTGGCAAAATAACAAACCGCCGCGTTTTGATAATTGTTTTGCCGTCAATATGGTTTTGCCAAGTTTTTCGCTCCAGAAAGGTATCAAAGAGCAATGAGCGCGACCGGTTACCGGGTCTTCGTCAACACCGGCGTTAGGCGCGAAGAATCGGGAAACAAAATCACAATCACTACCGGCGGCGGTAACAATGACGCCAAAATTATCACTATCAATCCTCGCGTCGCTTTTAATCTGTCTTAGGATTGAAAATTCGGGGTTGATACTCCTTAGTGTTTCCTCACTGTTCACTAAAACCAAAAAATCTGCGGCTCTATAAACGGCGGCAGGCTTAACGCCGAGCCCTTTTTCAAATGTTTGATAAATCGGGCTCGAAGCTACAGGCCGTGAAGGGAAATCAAGATAAAGCAAGTCTTCGCTTTTTGAGACCGCAAGCATGCCGCTCATGGTTTTGAATTTTATCTCGCGGGCGAGTTTTTCCTCATCCTCGAAAAGCACAAATGCGCTTGCTAACGTGGCGTGTCCACAGAGATCGACTTCTATGGCGGGAGTGAACCAACGCAAGTCATAATAACCGCTTTGTTTAACTAAGAATGCTGTTTCAGATAAATTGTTTTCTGCTGCGATATTTTGCAAAAGGTTGTCGGGCAGCCACGCGTCGAGCAGGCATACCCCGGCAGGGTTGCCACAGAACAGCTTGTCGGTAAATACGTCTATAACATGGTAATGCATACGTCGATCTCCCTTCACGAATTTATCATCACTGATACTCTATTTTACGAACAACTCGTTTTGTAATTCATAAAGGCCCAAAACACTTTATGGTTGCCATTCTATACTCCAATTCCAAATTCGTCAAATCAGCCGGCGAATTCAGTTGTGGTATAATTTGGGTGGTTTTGTTATAGGTTTTTGGCTTTTTTAGCTTATCAAAAAAGTTACGATTTTGTTATTGCTTCTCCCTCTACAGGAGGATGTAGAATCAAATTACAAGAGAGGAGGGTTAAGTTATGTTTCGTATTGGCGAGTTCTCGAAAATGAGCAAAACCACAATAAAAACACTTCGATATTACGATGAAATCGGTCTGTTGAAACCTGAAGAAACTGACAAATATACAAGCCATCGGTTTTACTCGACAGAGCAATTATTCCGACTTCACCGAATACAAGAGCTACGGCAGATAGGACTATCAATCAATGAAATCAATTTGATTTTGTCCGGACATGATTTCGAGCCTATTTTGCAGAAGCGAAAAGCGGAACTTGTTTGTGGGCTTGCAGAGGGACAGAATCAACTCTCTCGACTTGAATTCATTTTACAAGGAGAAAACGTTATGAATTATTCCGCAACAATCAAGGAATTACCGGAGTGTGTTGTCTATTCCAAAAAGATGACTGTACCGAACTATGACGCCTATTTTGAGGTTATACCTGAAATCGGAAAAACCATCGTAACAAAATACCCCGAACTAAAATGCACAGTGCCCGAATACTGCTTTATTATTTACCTTGACGGAGAACACAAGGAAAAAGACATTAACATTGAGTTTTGCGAAGCTGTTGATAAGGTTTATCCTGATTTTGACGATTTTAAATTCAAAATAATGAAAGCTGTAGCCGCCGTATCGGTTATGCACAAGGGCGCATATTCAAGCCTCGGTAAAGCCTATGCCTATATTTTTGAGTGGATTGAAGAAAATGGCTATGCCGCCGCCGATAATCCGCGTGAAAGTTACATTGACGGTATCTGGAATAAAGAAAATGAAGATGATTGGCTAACTGAAGTTCAAGTACCAATAGCGAAAAAATAATTATTTCCGTGTTCCGGAGGAAATATATAAGAAAAAATACATCAGAGAAAATACGTCAAGCGTATCTATAAGCGCATGTTGATGTCAAAATGTCAAAATTATTATAATAATTAATAAATATAGTGACAAAATTGATAAATTATGGTCTTATATGTATAGTAACTGAAACTTAACACATATAAAATGTACATAGACCTTTAAAAATTAAATAGTGCCCCACTATAATTGTCTATTACACTCAATTTTGCACTGGAGTCTGCCGGGATACAGGGCATCTGATGTGAGATGGCAGTGACGTAGTGACATGACAGTGACATAGTAACGTAGTGACGTGACATAGCGGCATAGTGACGTGACATAGTGACATGGCATAGTGACGCGACATAGCGGCATAGTGACGTGGCGGCATAGCGGCATAGTGACGTGGCATAGTGACGTGACATAGCGGCATAGTGACGCGACATAGCGGCATAGCGGCATAATGACGTGGCATAGCGACATAGTGACATGGCATAGTGACGCGACATAGCGGCATAGTGACATGAAGGACTCATTTATCAGTTCTCGGGCTTCGTTGTCTTCATGTAATGAATTTTCAAGGTTCTTATTGCTTTTGTAACTGTTAAGTTTTTAGTAAATATTTCAATTGAGGTGACGTTATGAAAAAACTGAAGGTTTCGATTCTATTACTGGCGCTATCTTTTCTGCTCATTATCCCGTCTGGCATATCCGCTTTAGATGATATGCCCCCAAGCCCTGATATGTTCATGATTGAAAACTTTCTTGTGTTTGTGAAAGATCAGGCGTCCGCGAAGCTCTATGTACGAAGCGTTAATCCGGGGCAGATTGATTTTACTAAAGAGCCGCTTACTTTTGCATTAGAGGATCCTGCGGTTGTGGGACTCCCAAGATTTTATGTGACGCAGGCGGGTTTATCACCTGACGTTGTCGAACTTACTTTTACTCCAATCACTCCAATAACCCCAGGCTCGTATATCATGCATATTGAGATCCGATTATCGGATGATGGGGCGCAATATCCTATCAGTCTTTACGCATTTGACTGCAAAGGCGCACAGGACGATCCTTTTATTATCCATAACGACGGCGAGTATATCGCAATGAGGCAAAGCCTGGATGATTTAGAGAAAGATGTTTACTTCTTTGAAGAGGTTGGCGAGGGCGTAAACATTGTGAAAAATAGCTCTTTCTACCCGGTATACTCCCGTATGATTTTTCAATATAAAGGCGCGGAGGTGGGCTACGTTGATTGTATATGGCGTGAATTTGAAAGGGATATAGTTTCAGGTTTCATTAGCCAGCGCGAGGGCTTTTCGTTTTCAGTTGCTCTGCCGGAAGGGTATATAAGGCGCGGCGCTACCAATCTTAATTTTGGACGATACTTTGGCTATGAAATGGATTTGCCTGCTCTTCCCGATCGAGGCGATAACATTTTTGCGGTTCTCCCCAAAGGCCAATTGCAGGGCGATGGTTCCCAGCAGAGCCCCTATATTATTACAAACGATGATGATGTAGAGTGGCTAAATGATCTTATAGCGGGGCATCAGGATTTTTATTACTGTACGGAGCCTTCCGCCCGGATATGGGATCCGTTATATGGTTACAATGTTACGCTGGTTCTCGATGAAACCGGCGCCAGCAAACAAGTATTTGGTTTTCACAGATTTGAGGGGTGGAACGCTGCTATTCCGGATGCGTATATGTTGAAATTGCCAAATGGTTATACTGTTGACGGGTATGACAGTATTATGATACCTGCCCAAGGCGCCTGGCAATCTGATTGGGTCGAAGGAGAGGCGATAACTATTGAGTGGTTGGGGACGGCGCCCATATTTAAAAACCACGCTACAGTTAAATTGGATGATATGCCCCCAAGCCCTGATATGTTCATGATTGAAAACTTTCTTGTGTTTGTGAAAGATCAGGCGTCCGCGAAGCTCTTGGTACGAAGCGTTAATCCGGGGCGGATTGATTTTACTAAAGAGCCGCTTACTTTTACATTAGAGGATCCTACGGTTGTGGGACTCCCAAGATTCTATGTGACGCAGGCAGGTTTATCACCTGACGTTGTCGAACTTACTTTTACTCCAATCACTCCAATAACCCCAGGCTCGTATATCACGTATATTGAGATCCGATTATCGGATGATGGGGCTCAATACCCTATCAGTCTTTACGCATTTGACTGCAAAGGTACACAGGACGATCCTTTTATTATCCATAATGACGGTGAGTATATAGCAATGAGGCAAAGCCTGGATGATTTAGAGAGAGATGTTTACTTCTTTGAAGAGGTTAGCGAGGGCGTAAACATTTTGAAAAATAGCTCTTTCTACCCGGCGTATTCCCGTATTATTTTTCAATATAAAGGCGAAGAGGTTGGCTATGTTGATTGTATATGGCGCGAATATGAAAGGGATATAGTTTCAGGTTTCGTTAACCAGCGCGAGGGCTTTTCGTTTTCAGTTGCTCTGCCGGAAGGGTATATCAGACGCGGTGTTTCCAGTATTAGTTTTGGACGATACGTTGCCTATGAAATGGACGTGCCTGCTCTTCCCGATCGAGGCGATAACATTTTTGCGGTTCTCCCCAAAAACCAACTGCATGGCAATGGGTCACAGCAGAGCCCTTATTTTATTACAAACGATGATGATGTAGAATGGCTAAATGATCTTATAAGAGGGCATCAGGATTTTTATTACTACACGGAGCCTTCCGCCCGGATATGGGAACCGTTATTTGGTTATAATGTGACACTGGTTCTCGATGAAACCGGCGCCAGCAAACAAGTATTTGGTTTTCACAGGTTTGAGGGGTGGAACGCTTTTATTCCGGATGCGTATATGTTGAAATTGCCAAATGGTTATACTGTTGACGGGTATGACAGCATTATGATACCAGCCCAAGGCGGCTGGCAATCTGATTGGATCGAAGGAAAGGCGATAACTATTGAGTGGGTGGGGACGGCGCCCATATTTAAAAATCACGCGACAGTTAAAATCGATTTGGATTCCACGAAGCCTCCTGTCGATGTAGAACCGACGAGTATATCAATTTTGCCAGGCTATCCGACTATCCGGGTTGGCGAGACTGTACAGCTCACGGCTATAGTGCTGCCGGAAGACGCAACTGAGAAAACCGTCACATGGAAGAGCGGGAACCCTGGCGTAGCATCGGTGGACAGTAATGGGTCCGTTACGGGTATAAAACCATATCAGGAGATTATTACCGTATACACTGCCAATGGGTTGAAGGCGAATTGCATTATTGACGTTCAACCAAATCCGGATTTGATCATACTTGAAAAAACAACATTCGATTATGATCCGAATGGATACAACCTGAAATTTACAAGTATAAGCGGAATATCCGGGGTGCTGATTTTTGATGAAACCGGGCGCCGTATTTTTGGGGATATTGATAAAGACGGTGTAATAACAGTTTTTGACGCCCTGCTATTTGAAAAATCAGATAGAACCGTTGCAATTAGGTCGGATGCGCTGCCTCCGGGAGAGCATAATCTAAGTATTCATGATACCCTGAGATATATCAAGGGGGATTTGAGCCCGATTAAGTATATTTCCATTACAATTAACCCTCCCACAACGGCAACCGTCCCTAACGGTAATAACGGTAATGGCAACAGCAGTAATGGCAATAATGGTAATAACGGGAACAATGGCAATAATGGCAACAGCAGTAATGGTAATAACGGGAACAACGGCAATAATGGCAACGGCAATAACGGCAACAGCAATAATGGCAACGGCAATAACGGCAACGGAAACAACGGCAACGGCAATAATGGCAACGGCAATAACGGCAACGGCAATAACGGCAACGGCAATAACGGCAACGGCAATAACGGCAACGGCAATAACGGCAACGGCAATAACGGTAATAACGGAAATAACGGTAATAGTGGTAATAACGGAAACAACGGCAATGGTAACAACGGGAATCAAAACAATCAAGGCAATACCAATAACGGCAACAACGGCAACAGCAGTAACGGCAATAGCGGCGATGGCGGCAGCGGCAACGGCAACCTCGCGCCGATTGCAACACAGACGAGTAATAATACCCTTACGCTAGCTTCTATTCCTGCGTCTACGCGGGCTGATGGCGCAGAACCCGCCTCTTCAGCTAAGAATAGTGGTGATTGGTCAATACCTGGCGTTGAAAAAAGAGAACGCTATTTTACTGATATGAGTCCGGATCATTGGGCATATGAATACTCAAAAAAACTTGCCGAGTATCAGATCATCGACGGATACCCTCAAGCAGACGGAACCTATACATTTGACCCTGAAGGTGATATTACCAGGGCGGAGATATTCAAATTTATCGCCGCGTCCCTGTCATTAGAACTTGATGAGGACTTTGACGGATCTGCTTTTGCGGATTGGCAAAACACTGATGATTGGGCAAAACCGTATATTGGCGCGTTGATTAGCGCCGGGGTATTAAAAGGCTCTCAAGAGGGCGACAAGCTTTTGATAAACACCAGTGACTACATAACACGTCAGGAGATGAGCGTTATGGTGGTTCGGGCGCTTGGCGTTGAAATACCTCTGGGTGGAGGTATTTTATTCGACGCGCCTGATAAAGACCAGATCGCCGAGTGGGCGCTCGACGCCGTAGCATTTGTTTTCCATAACGATATGATTAATGTCAACAATAGATTATTGAGGCCAACAGAGAACGCCAAACGGGATGAAGCCGCAATGATGATTTACAGAATGCTCGAATTCCGGATGAGTAACTGAGGATTTCTACCGCTACAACGGCAATGCTTTCGAATGCCGCAATGCCTGAGTTTCCTCACTATCCACTAAAACCAGAAAATCCATTGCTCAATAAACGGCAAAGGGCTTAACGCCGAGCGCTTTTAAATTGTACAGCCGACCGGGATGATGATTAAAACGGCGCTCACCCCGCCGGTTGTTGGACCGTGAATATATGAGCCATCTTCATTGGCCTGAACTCTGAAATAACAGCCTTGACTTCTGTATCAGGGGAGCTGTTCCCTTAACCTCAATTAATAAATTCAATTTATTGTTGGACTGACAGTAATGCAGTTTTCCGATGGCGGAGAGATTCACCGTATCTCGTCCTTCAAACGATAAACCTTATTTCTGTTTGCGCCCGATGGAATAACGACGCCATCGGCTACAAGCTGTAGCAATGCGCGCCGCGCCGTACTGTGTGAGCGTCCTATTACTTGCGCAGCCTGCGCTGTACTAATCACCCGTTTAATCGACATATAGGCAAGGATACGGCTGCCGTTTTCGTTATCGTTCAAATTATCGTTCAGGTTTTCGTTATCGTTCAAATTATCGTTCATGTTTTTGTTATCGTTCAAATTATCGTTCAAATTATCGTTCAAATTATCGTTCAAACTGTCGCTCATGATTCCGTTATCGTTCAAATTGTCGCTCAAACTGTCGCTTATGATCCCGCTATTGTTCAAATTATCGTTCATGTTTTTGTTATCGTTTAAATTATCGTTCAAACTGTCGTTCATGATCCCGTTATCGTTCATTCCGTTGACCGATAGACCTAGCGGCACTATTGTTTTAAAAATGTCACCGTCGAAAAGTTCCGGCTCCCCTCCGGAGTATATTCTTGCGTACTTATATAGGTTTCTGACGCCTGAGCTCGGAATTTCGGGTAATATCCATATCGCCGTCTTCAGCACGGTCAAAGATTCTACTGCCAAACATAACGACTTGAGAGTTGGGAGGAACGTAACACCATAACACGTTCTTATCGTTAATCACTTTATCTTTTAATGCGAGATAGAGCGTCGGAGCAAATCGTTGCGGGTTGCTCAAAGAACTGGAAAATACTTTTTTCATTTTTTGCACAGCCTCCGGATCGACGCCACTGACTTCGCCATTGTCCTCATCGCCAAGCAGGATGTAACCGCCATATCGGTTTGAGAAAGCCGATACGGTTTCATATACATTGTCTGCGAGATCTCTTTTGCAGCGTTTAAACTCAACGGTTAATCCTTCGCCGTCACGGATTAGTTGTTTGAGTTTTTCAAGCACTTACAACACCCCCCTTTTTAGCATACGCAATGAAATCTCCAGATAAAGCCTGTCGTCAGGATTATCAATGTCTAAGTCGATGTATCTCATGATCCTTTCACAACGCGCTAAAAATGTATTGCGTTGAATGTTTAATCTGCGTGCGGTTTCCGCCAGGTTCCTGCCTGTTTCCAGATAGACTCTCAAACTATCGCAATAGGAAACAGCGGATTTTTTATCTCGTTCAGCTAATCTTTTTATGCAACCCGCGCATAATAAATGAGCCGGGATAGTACTGTAACCGTATTGGAAAAAGAATTCCAGCGCATAATCCGCGAAATGAAACAAGATCTGATTTTCGTTTTTGACTGATCCCATTTTTAAGGCTGCGATAGCCTCCTCAAAAAAGTCTGATAAAGCAAAAAAGTCTTCGAAGGAGTTACTGCATCCGGCTTTCAAAGATAGCCTGCGCAGAATGCTCTCAGTGTGCTCGAAGAATTCATTGCGTTTTTCAGCAGCCTTTTCACAAATCAAAGCTATGATTAATGATTCATATGGAACTGCCACTATTCCCGGCATATTGAGTTCGAGCCGCGAAGCAAATAGCTTTGATGTGAACTGGTTAGGTAGGCTGCTCACTACTACCAGACAGTATAGCCGTTTACCATTTACCCAAGATGTTATCAATCTGCTTAATTGATGTCTTTCTCCATGATTGAACTTCTTTTTGTTTACTAAATCAAGAATGGCAATTTTCAGCTGATTTAGATTTCTGCCCGTATATGCGTTATATCTAATGGATGTATTCATATATCGAGTCATATGCCTAACCAATGATGGATCTTGTTCACGAAAAGGCATGTAGTAATTGCATACCATCAATACGCCTGTTACTATATTTTTGTCAAATAGGTTGACAGCCAAATACTCTCTGTGATTGTCAGTTATATGTAAATGGTTGACATCTTTTGAATCATGTAAAGCACTTATTATTTCATCCGTTAGAACCATTGGAATTGGTTCATAAAACTCCGGATCCTTCCCCGGTTGCAGCTGTTTTTTTGAGTGTGGGGCTATTTCTGAGCGAGCTATACAGTGGTAATTACAGTCATATAGAATTAGAGGATTCAGCAATAAAGAAAACCCGTACCTTAAGTAATCGGTTAACGGAGCATCATTAATAATGAGCTCCTTCATCGCATCATCCCAAGAGTTATATTTATCAAATATAGCGACAACTCTATTATAAAGTTTGATTAAATCACACTTTATATTTTTAGAGAGGATAAAGGTAGCCCGCCTAAGATATACTTCCGGTGGCCGCGCGTTACATATAATGACGTATTCTTCAGTCTGACCAGGGTGTTCGGGAAGGTCTTCCGAATCCACAACATAGATGTGATGGCTTTCGAATGCCTGTCCCCCGTCATACAACACCGGTGCTCGCAATGTAAGTTCATTTAAATTACAGTTTTTGCCATATAAATCAACCTCCTGAAAGAGTTTTCTTAACTCGTAAAGGATGATAGAAATACTCAGATTCATATTTTTTAGCTCCCGTGCATATTCCCGCGCGTACCCCCGCGCATACTCGCATGCGTATACCCGCGCGTACTCCGGCGCATACTCGCATGCGTATACCCGCGCACCCCGCGCGTACTCCCGTAGGTCTCCTGAGCGTACTCCGGCGCGTGCGTACCTGCTTGCGCACCCCCCGTGCGTACTCCCCGTGTGCACTCGCGTGTGTACTAGCGTGCGCACCCCCCGTGCATATAAACGCGCGTAATATGTGGCTACGATTTTGTAGCTATTGTACCACAAAAATTGGAATTTATGCAATCTTTCGCCCACAGTGAAAATTTGTTAAATTATACATATTAAATTCAATTTAGGAGGGGTTTTATGGGAATTCTGAGCAATAAAATAGCAATTATGACTGGAGCAAGTTCAGGTGTTGGCTATGGGTGCGCATTGCGTTTCGCAATGGAGGGCGCAAAAGTTGTAGCATGTGCGAGGAGGACAGAACTTTTAGAAAAATTACGAGAAGAAGCAGAAGCGTCAAAATTCAGCGGAGAAATTATTCCGCAAAAATGTGACGTTGGCGTAGAAGCAGACATGGATACAACGGTAAAGAAGTGTGTGGAGATGTTTGGCACGGTACATATTCTTGCAAACATTGCCCAAAGTCTCAGCGGTTTAGTAAGCCTTGAGAAAACTACAGTGGAGATTGTACAGGAGTTGTTTGATACTGGTCCGATTGCAAGCATGCTGATGATGCAGAAATGCTTTCCCTACATGAAAGAACAACATTATGGCAGGATCATTAATACAGGTTCGCCAGCTATGATTGAAGGAGGCGTGAACCTTGCGGGATACAACATGGCAAAATCAGCGATTCTTGGACTGACCCGAACTGCCTCCCAAGAATGGGGACAATATGGGATAACAACTAACATATACCTTCCTACCGTGTGGACAGAAAATTTTGACAAGACTGAACGCGGAAGAGAGTACGCGAGAAGAATGACAGAAGAAAACCCAATGCGCTTTTTTGGGAGGCCTTATGAAGACTGCGCCCCAATGTTGGCGTTTCTTGCCAGTGAAGCAGCCGGGTATGTCAATGGTCAGGTAATTGGCCTTGACGGAGGCACAACACTTATAGCCTAAGCATAGCAAGAATTGCTGAACACAGTTTAGCAAAGCATGACGAGAATAGTTGAAAATAGCCGAGAATGGCAGGGAAGGCTTAACATAGAAAGAATACCCGAGAATAGCCAAGATCAATGATGAGGAGGCGAGAAAGGGTTAGAAAAGGTCAGAAAGGACGAGAAGGAGACAAGGAAGGGTTAGAAAGGGCCAGTAAGGACGAGAATGAGGCGGGAAAAGGTTAGAAAAGGCCAGAAAAGACGAAGGAGGGCGAGAAAGAGGCGATAAAGGGCGAGAAGGGCCAGTAAGGGGCGGAGAAGATTAGAAGGGGGGCTAGAAGGGAGCTAGAAAGGGGCTAGAAAGCAAGGAAAGCATGATCAAAAAACAAAAAGGGCAGGCAAAAGGTCAAAAGGGCAGGCAAAAGGTCAAAAGGGCAGGCAAAAGGGCAAAAGAGCAAAAGAGAAAAAGAGCACGTATCGCGAAGTTCATTGAACGACGCCGTGTTTTGTGATATTCTTTCAATCGAGGATCAACTTTGAGAGGGTGGTTTCGTGTGTTATTTCGTGGTCTGATGTATTTGTTATGCGGGCCGCCGCCGCTTCTTTAGCTTTATGCCACAAAGGGTTTATTCGTGTGGATAATCTGAGTTTGCTATACAAAATAGGCTTGAGTTTCCACAGGTACACGCACAGGGAAATGGTAAAAAGGAGACGACTATAGATGATCGAGTTATGTAATTTCCACACGCACACATCATATTGCGACGGAAAATTGACTCCTGAGGAGATGGTAGAGGCGGCAATCGCTCGAGGTTGCGTTGCGCTTGGTTTTTCCGGACACTCATATACGCCGTTTGATTTAGAATACTGCATGACGCGTGAAGAAATCCGCATGTATATAGATGAAGTCAACAGGCTAAAAGAAAAGTATGCCGGGGTAATAGAGATTTACCTCGGTATAGAGCAAGATTATATGTCGGATGATAAACCGGTCGGATACGATTTTGTCATTGGTTCTGCACATTACCTGAGCAAAGATGGAGAGGTTTTCACGATCGACGCCGGGATAGATGATCAGAGATCTGTTGTCGATAAGTATTACGGCGGGGATTATTACGCCCTAGCGGAGGATTATTTCGCTGTTGCGGCGAATATCGCCACAACCTTTAATGTAGATATAATCGGGCATTTTGATCTTATTGCAAAGTATAATATAAACAATAGCCTGTTTGACGAGACGCACCCTCGTTATGTAACCGCAGCCCTTAGCGCGATGGAGCGCTTACTCGAGAACTGTAAGTTGTTTGAGGTCAACACAGGCGCGATGTACAAGGTCGGCAGGTCACAGCCGTATCCTCCGTTTTTTCTGCTCGAGGAACTTCAAAAACGTGGCGGTGAGGTTATTCTTTCAAGCGACAGTCATGACGCGCAATCTATCTGTTTTGCTTTCCGGGAGATGGAGGAACGGCTTAAAGAGTGTGGATTTCGATATGTAAAGCGGCTTTCCGCGACTGGGTTTGTTGACGTAGAGTTGTAGATAAATGCATGATTTTCAACATTCACAACACTCAAAATATGACCATTTATGATGAAGGAGAGGCCCATGCATTGCCCTGCACATGCCAGCGCCTTGCGCTCGTGAGGCGAGGGGAACCGCGCTTCGCCGAGCCGAGTTGGGTTGCGGGCGAAGCCCGCTGTGGCTGTTTATAGGCTTCTGGTGCAAACCCTGTTTTTATACCTTAATGTATCCGCCGTGATAACACACAAAAGCTGTTGGGCCGGTTGCCATCATCTTTTGGAACGAAGCGTCCGCTTTGCCCATATCCTTTGTAAAATGCGGGTCTGCGCCAATCAATTTGTTGTTGCCAATATTTGCGGAGTCACCCGCAATTATAATGCCGCTTTCTTCCAGAAACAAAGAAATATGCCCCGGCATGTGTCCGGGCGTGTGTATAATTCTGATACCGCCGCAAATATCGAGCTTTTCACCGTCCTTTAGAGATTTATCGACATGGACGAAGAAATCTGGCGCTCCTTTTTTTACCCGCTCATAAAAGGCTCGCTCACCCTCGTCAAGTTTGTCAAGGCGGCTTTCCATATCCGACAGTCGTATGGAAGTCTTTTCACCTTGAATATACGGCGCTTCCAATTCGTGGGCAAGTATCTTTGCGCCCATATCGGACAAGGTTTTCGCACTGCCGATATGGTCTAAGTCCTGATGCGTAAGAATCACTTTTGTTATTCCGTCAAATGAGTGTCCCGCTTCTTTGACGGCCTCACGTAATGCATCTGTCTGGCCGGGAAGCGCGGTGTCGATCAGCACAAGCTCATTGTCACCCCACGTCAAAACAGGATACAGGTATCCGCGCTCACCTTTAATTTCAAGCATTTCCACATTATTAGTAAGCCTCATAATATTTATTCTCCATTTCCCCATGGCTTCTTTGGCGCTAATGTAGCCCTCCATTGTGAGTCCCCTTTTGCGCCTGCCGCTTTTATTATACTACGAACAGGTGAATAACGACAAACAATGAAAAATTCACACAAAAATTCACACAAAAATTTCACCGAATATACAACAGAATTTCACCGAATTCTAATTGTTCTACTTGTTGACGCGGATGAGCAAAAACTTGTATAATGCAAAGTAAAGCCTTGCACAGTGTAGACGAATGCTTTACATAATGTAGAGGAACGGCTTGCACAATGGTGAAGGGACGCTTTACATAATGTAGAGGAGCGCCATGCACAATGTGAAGGAGCGCCTTGCACAATGTGAAGGCAAACATAGTTTGAGTTTTTTTGGAGGCAATATGGCAAAGGGATATACCGGAGGCGGTTTCGGTGGCGGCAATATGAACCAGCTAATGAAACAAGCCCAAAAAATGCAAAAGGATATGGAGAAACTAAAGGCGGAATTGGCGGACAAGACGGTTGAAGCTACAGTCGGCGGCGGCGCTGTTACTGTAGTTGCCACTTGCGGCAAGGAGATAAAAGAAATAACAATTAAGCCTGAGGTCATAAACCCGGACGATGCGGAAATGCTTCAGGATTTGGTTGTAGCTGCCGTCAATGAGGCTCTTCGGATTGCGGATGAGACGTCGGAATCCCACATGTCCAAGTTAACAGGCGGCGCGGGAGGAATGCCGGGGTTTTTCTAGCCAACCGGCGGATGCGGAACATATAGATGGAGTTTTTTGCCGCGCCGATAACAAAGCTCATAGAAGAATTTGAAAAATTGCCGGGTATAGGATATAAAACAGCGCAGCGCTTGGCTTTTTATATCCTGAATATGCCAGAGGATATGGCTATTGGTTTTGCGCGCGCTATAGTTGAATCAAAAAAGAAGATACACTTCTGTGCGGAGTGCTATAATCTGACCGATCTTGAAATTTGCGCAATCTGTTCTGATCCGAAGAGGGACGCTTCGGCAATTTGCGTCGTTGAAGAACCAAAAGACATTGTCTCAATGGAGCGCACCCGTGAGTTCAAAGGGTTGTATCATGTGCTACACGGCGCGATTTCACCTATAAATGAAATTGGTCCCGACGATATTAAGATCCGAGAACTATTGAGCAGACTTTCAAGTTCTAACGTCAAAGAAGTGATCCTCGCCACAAACCCAAACATTGAAGGGGAGGCTACGGCCGTCTATTTATCCCGGCTGATCAAGCCTTTTGGGATCAAGACAACCAGGCTTGCACACGGCATCCCGGTTGGAGGGAATCTGGAATATGCGGATGATGTAACACTGGCTAGATCTCTTGAAGGTCGTCGTGAAATTTGAATGATGCGCGATAAGCCCCCGATCGGACGAGGTGGAGGGCTTCTATTTATCCACCCCACCTACAGAGGCGGGGGTCTTGAGTTAAGACTTCCGCCTCTTCAGGCGGAACATATTCATGTGGAGTACAATCTCCATCTGAAGTCTGGATGCTTTACGACTTATAGAAGCCGTAAAGCGATTTGAATTATTGTTATATTTTGCGCAAACGAAAGAGTTTGTTAAAAGAGAAGATGAAGAAAGAGTAGGAAGAATAGCAGATAATGAAAGAATAGGACGAAGAATAGATAATGAATGAAAAACTATCCGCAATTGTGAATAGATATGAAGAAATAGGACAAAAACTCAGCGATCCCGGAGTTATATCAGACCAGGAAATGTACAGGAAGCTTATGAAGGAGTTGTCTGATATTGAACCTGTGGCGGAAAAGATAAACCTCTGCGAACAACTGAACCGAGACATTCAAGATGCGCTCGATATGCTCGAGGACAAGAGTAACAAGCAGGATAGAGAGTTTAGGGAACTCTTGCAGGAAGAATTGCAGGATGCAAGAGAAAAACTTGAGAATGCGGAAAATGAGCTGCGTGTCTTGCTTCTCCCTAAAGACCCAAATGACGACAGGAGTGTTATTATTGAGATAAGAGCGGGCGCCGGCGGCGAGGAAGCGGCGCTTTTTGCCGGCGTTCTATTCCGGATGTATAGTATGTATGCCGAGAGCAGGGGGTGGAAGCCTGAACTCGTCGATGCAAACGAAACCGAGATTGGCGGTTTCAAAGAAGTTGTTTTTAGTATTGAAGCAAATGGCGCCTACAGCAGATTTAAGTTTGAAAGCGGAGTACACAGGGTTCAGAGAGTCCCAACCACAGAGTCGTCCGGCAGGATACATACGTCTACGGTGACTGTTGCGGTTCTGCCCGAGATGGATGATGTTGATGTGGAAATCGATCCAAATGATTTGGAAATAGATACGTTCAGGGCGTCAGGCGCGGGCGGGCAGCACATTAATAAGACGGATTCGGCCATCAGGATCACGCATAAGCCGTCCGGAATTGTTGTAACATGCCAGGACCAGCGTTCACAGCATAAGAATAAAGATAAAGCGATGGCTGTTTTGCGGACAAGACTTTACGATAAAGCTGTCACCAGTCAGGAGAGCGAAGTCGCCCAGTCGAGGAAGAGCCAGGTTGGCAAGGGCAACAGGAATGAGAGGATAAGGACTTACAATTATCCACAGGGCCGGGTCACAGACCATAGGATTGGACTGACGCTATATAAAATTGAAAGCATTTTAAACGGAGATATTGACGAAGTGATCGACGCGCTTATAACAACCGACCAAACAAGGAAGTTGGGGGGAACGGAAGATTAAAGAAACAAAAAAAGAGAAATGAATAATAGAGAAACGAATAATTATTATAAAGAAACAAAGATACTGAAGATCGACCCTGTCAAACCGGAAGTGAATCTGATATCCGAGATGGCGTCGATTATTCGTAATGGCGGTACAGTGGCGTTTCCCACTGAAACGGTGTACGGATTGGGGGCAAACGCCCTTGACCCGGATGCGGTGGCAGGAATATTTGCAGCCAAGGGCAGGCCGCAGGATAACCCGCTCATCGTACATATTGCCGATAAGCGCCTCGCAATCGAAGAGATCGCGAAAGAGATACCTGACGCAGCATATAAGCTAATGGAGATATTTTGGCCCGGCGCCCTGACACTAATCCTTGTCAAGCAGAGCCGGGTGCCGTTTTCCGTCACAGCGGGGCTTGACACAGTCGCAGTCCGCTTTCCCCTGCACAGGATCGCCTGTGAACTGATTAGGGAATCACGGTTGCCGATAGCGGCCCCCAGCGCTAATATTTCCGGCAAGCCAAGCCCAACAAGCGCTGCGCATGTTATAAGCGATTTATTCGGGAAGGTTGACGGGATAATAGATGGAGGCCGGTCACAGATAGGAATTGAATCGACTGTGATTGATATGACACAGGCTGTGCCGGAAATTCTCAGGCCCGGCGGCGTCACATGGGAACAATTAACGGACGCCATAGGAGAGGTAAGGGTTGCCGGACAGGCTTGTTTGGGAGGCAAAAACAGACTCGTGGGAGGCGCTAAAAGAAAACAGTCGAAAGCCCCAGAGTCACGAGCGGGCAACGATTCAAGCGAGCAACCACTTAAGTCACGAGCGAGCAGCGATTCGAGCGAGCAAACACTTGAGCCACTAGCGGACAGCGATTCCAGCGAGCAACCACCAAAATCTCCGGGTTTAAAATATAAACACTACGCCCCGACGGCGAAAATGATTCTCCTAAAAGGCACGCGGGAACAAATAGCAGCCAGAATAAACCTTATCACATCAGGCTTTTGTACTGCTTCAAGCGGCGGCGGCGCGCGAGGCGTAAGTATGGCTTCAAGCGGGGGCAGCGCACGAGGCGCCGTCAGCGCGCAAGACGCTTGTAATGCGCGAGACGCCTGTAGCGTACGAGACACCGGTAGCGCACAAGGCGTAAGCACAGCTTCAAGCGGGGGCAGCGCGCGAGGCGCCGGCAGCGCACCGAAAAGTATTGACGCAAAAGGCGCTAAAAATTCAACCAAAAACACGAATGCGCATGCGGGAAGAAGGATAGGCGTTCTGGCTTCAGACGAGCTCATCAGAATTCTTAACGTTAACCCTGAGGTGCTTATAACGTCAATGGGGAGTGCAGACTGGCTTCACATGGATGTGGCGGAAAACTTGTTTGACGCATTGAGAAAAATAGATAAAGCTGATGTTGACCTAATTTTAGCTGAGGGTTTCTCATACGAAGGGATTGGGCTTGCGATAATGGACAGACTTACCAGAGCAGCGTCGGGGCGTGTGATTAGTACAGGCGGTTATCGGGAAATCTTGTTTGTGTGCTCGGGCAACACATGTCGAAGTTGTATGGCGGAAGCTCTTTTTAACGATACAATAAAAAAGCTCCGCAATGAAAGAGAGAGCAGCGTGGCAATTTTGCCGTACGCCAGATCGGCTGGTCTTCATGCGTTTGAAGGCGATGGCGCCAGCAAAGGCGCGACAACTGTGATGGCTGACGCATGGGGAATTTCCCTTGAAGATCATAGGGCAAGAAGACTGAATGTCGGGATGGTTGAGGACGCAGACCTCGTTCTGACTATGGAAAAGAAGCATAAAAAAGAAATTTTGAGATCTCTGCCTGACTCTTTTGTAAAAGTTTTTACAATCCTCGAGTTCACAATGAATTCGACGATGAACGTTGAGGACCCATACGGGTGTGAACTTGAGGCGTACTCAAGTTGCGCGGCGCAATTAAAGGAAGCGATCGATGCGTTGACCGGCGCCTGGCTTTGAATTTAGCATTTGCTGCAATTCATTTCGTTCATGGGTATAATACGCGCGACGGGAAAAGAGAGCACCCATACTTATGGCCATGCCTTCCTTCGGAAGTTATAAAACGGCATGGATGTTCTTTATGCAGGTCGCCGCCCCCTACGTAAGCCTACGGTTTTTGGGGTCCAGGGGCTTGCCCCTGGCCGTTTAGGGGTCCGGGGGGACCGGAACCCCCGGCGCCTT
>JGI24702J35022_10000413_pt1 | contig 25589 bp, 26 predicted proteins | sample TergutTh196P4_FD_35022 | JGI IMG/M metagenome (IMG submission 35022)
AGATCGAACGCATCCTTTCTATCACCGCGCCATAATATGCTGTCGAAGCGGAGAGTGCCATCTTGACGCGACGCGCTCCATCCTTCGCCGCTATAATAGTCGAAAACTGCCCCTTTGAGCAGGACAGGGCGTGGCGACCGCACCATCAGAAACAATTCATCAGACAGCGCAACAGGTCCTCCCAGCCTTCCAGTTTCCGTTCCATAGCCCGCCGAAGCCAGGCTGAAACGCGCGCCTGTACCAGGGAATTCGTTATATCTCCCCCTAAATAACGTGCTGATATCCTCCATCCAGTTGCTGAGCATATTTGATTTCCAAGTAGCTGTATCGGCAGGCGTGATCCACATTGAGAAGAGGATTGCCAACGCCGCCACTGGTACAGCGGCAGCTTGCATCCCCGCCCTCGAAAGTTTCGCGTTCCCTATCTTCACGCTATCCGCACCGCCTTGTTTTTCGAAACTGGGGCTGCCAAGCTTTTCGATGTGTTTGGCATAAACCCTTGGCAGCAGCAATATAAGCCCGGCGGCGCTAAGGCAAACGGTAGCCGACAAATCCGCCCGCGTGAATATAGCCACAAGTATTACAGCGCTTACCTGCAGTGATGCAAAAACAGGAAAGTAAAAAAGCCGACGAATCATCGCAAAGATCAGCGCCGTTATCGCAAGCGCGGCTATATAAAAAATTAATGTCGTATAACCTGATTCAGTCGCAACATGTATATATGGCGCGCCGGTAATTATCCAACGGGCGAACCCGCGCAAGTACGATATGCCTCCGGTCAAATCTCCAGCAAGGACGCGAGATGCTAACCAGACCGCTGTTAACGCTATAGCGGCGCAAGGAGATAGCCACCATCGCCGGCTGAGAAGGCATACAATCACCACAGAAGCGGCGCAAACCGATAAACATGTTACCAGACTTCCATCAAGCTCTGTGGCAGCCAGCATTGCCGCGAGCAAACCCGCCGCTAGAGGTACGCACGATGCCGCGTCCATGAGCAGTTCACTGCCCAGTATCCGCGCAAAAACGCTGGGTTTTAAACCCGTTTCCAGGCTGACGCCGCACTTGATTTCCTCCAGTTTTGGACGATGTTTTTCTTTCATAACGTCGCGCTCAAGTGTCCATGCAGCGCCTCCGACACATCGTCTCCAACCATGATTTTCGTTATTTGGACGCCAGGCGCCGAAAGCCATCCCGAATCAGTGGCCATGTTCGACGACACTCTATATCCAATTGCGATCAATTTTATATCTGGCAGCTTTGTTTTCATTTCCGATATAGATTCAACTATATCTCCATCTCCACTCCCGCGCGCTGAGATAATATAGGCGGTTCGCGCATCGAAAAACTGCCTCGCTGTAAATTTGGATGATCTTTCAAAACCTCCGTCTACCGTCTGGAATTCGAGTTCCGCAAGCCTATCATAGAGCTTTTCAAAATCTCCAGTCTTTTCTAGCACAAGTGCTGAATCTAGACCTGAGTCAATATAAACCGCGTGGTATCCGCTTTTTATGCTGTATTGGGCTATCGCGGCGGCGCATTGACAAACAAGGTCGCCCAGATATAGCCCTTCTTCTTCACTTTCGTACGCAGCTACAGTGTCAAGCACGATCAGAACCGACCTTTCCAGAGGCGTGTCATAAGTCCTTACATACCATTCACGTCGACGCGCTGAAACAGCCCTATGCACTCTCTTTAGCGGATCGCCAGGCCTGTATGGGCGAAGGCCGGAGTATGATTCTCCCTGCTCCGCGCGCCACATGCCGGCGCTGCCGATGTGTTCGCAATCGCTGTCGCGCGCCTGTAAAGCGCCGAGGTCGGTCAATTGAGGATATACCTTGAGTTCCATACGGCGGTAGTACGGCAGTTCGGCCATATTGAAAATGTTTTTTACAAGCCCGAAACTGTCGTTTATCTCAAGCGTCGTAATGCCTACGCTGTGGACGCCACGGTAAGGGCATTGTAACGGCGTCTCGAAAATAACGCTATTGCCGGGCGGTAGGCTAAATCTTTCACGGGCTATTTGAGAGCGCGCGACAAGGACCATCGTTATGCGCATGAGCGGGAACGGAAACGGTTTATCGTTGGTTATTGAAACGCGCATGTAAGTCCGCTCCCCCTTGACGCAGGTTTTCTTTTCAAGCTCCTGCAAATAGCAAAACGACCGCGCGATCCAGACGTTGAGGCAAAGCGAGAATAGCGGAACAAAGCACATAATGAGTAGCAACAGAAAAAACTCCCGGCGGCCCGTGACTCGCCCCGCGATCCAGAACGCTGCTATTAGACAGTACCAACAATGCCTTAACGTCTTCATGCGCCGTTTACCACCGGAATTTTTACCGAACGCACAATGTCGTTTACTATTTCCGAAGTGTCCCGCGCGTGTACCCGGGCGTTTTGCGAAAGCCGGTGGCACAGCGTATGGCCCGCCATCTCCCGCACATCATCCGGAAGCACGTAGTCGCGTCCTTTCATCATGGCACGCCCCATCGACGCTCGCATGAGCGCAATAGCGCCTCGCGGGCTTATCCCAAGCGCTATGTCCGCGTTCTCCCTTGTTTTTTGCGCTATGTCTACTATATAGTTAACGACAGGCGCCGCGCAAACGACTGCGTTAAGCATCTTTTGCATAGCCAGCACATCTTGCGCAGTTGCGACTGGCGGGATTTTTACGGTTATGCCGCCCTTCTGGCTACGCTCAAGGATCGCCGCTTCTTCGCGCTTGTTTGGATACCCCATGCTGATCCTCATCAGAAACCGGTCGAGCTGCGCTTCCGGGAGAGGATATGTCCCGGCTTGTTCGACCGGGTTTTGAGTCGCGCACACTATAAACGGTTTTGGCAACTCACACGTCACCCCGTCAACTGTGGCAACCCCTTCCTGCATAGCCTGCAGCAGCGCGGATTGCGTCTTTGGGCTTGTGCGGTTGAGTTCATCAGCCAGCAGCACGTTGCACATGATCGCGCCTGGGGCGAAACGTTCTTCCCCCGTGACAGGGTTAATAACTGTAAACCCCGTTATATCGGAGGGAAGAACGTCAGGCGTAAACTGTATGCGATGAAACGAGCAGTCCACCGAAGACGCCAAAGCGGACACTATTGTGGTTTTGCCCATACCGGGAACATCCTCTATCAGCGCGTGGCCTCCGCAAGCGAGGCAAATCAGCAGCAGTTCTATGGTTTCGTCCTTACCGACGATCACAGACGAGATATTGGATTTTATGGCGGATATGGTTTGAGAACAGTTCATATCGCCCGTCTTTCTTTTTACTTTTACTTTTACTATTTCTGCTAGCGCTGGCGCTTATCCTTTTACGCTGCCGCCCGTAACACCTTCGACATAGTTCTTTTGCATGATCAAAAACAGTACGGAAATAGGAATTGACACCAAAACGGCGCCTGCGCAGAAGGCTGTATACCATTGGTGGACGTTTTCCCGCTCTAGCATCCTGAAAAGTCCGAGCGCTATAGTATAGTTGCTATAATTGTCTTTCATTATTACGCTAGCTACGATAAAATCTACCCAAGGAGCAATAAACGATGTAAGCACTGTGTACGTTATAACCGGTCGAGATAGCGGCATGATTATTTTCGTAAATGTCTGCCACTTCGTGCAGCCGTCCAGATAGGCGGATTCATCAAGAGCCGCCGGTATAGTGTCAAAAAAACCTTTCATGATATAGTAGCTTAGCCCCGCGCCGCCTGAATAAACAAGCACCAAGGCAACCAACGATTGGTCGAGTCCCAGAAGCTTCACTAAATGGTAGACAGCTATTATACTCATAAACCCGGGGAACATGCCCAGAACAAGCACAACGTTCATCAGTGCACGTCGTATTTTAAAACGGAGGCGGGAAAAGGTGTACGACGTGAAAAGAACGAAAATCGTGGATATCGCGCAACTGAAGATCGCTACCACAAACGTGTTTAAAAACCACTTGGGATAATTGAACAGCCCAGTGTCTGTGAATAACCTGGTGTAATTGCCCATCGTCCACTGCCGCGGTATAATGTACCCGTCCAGCCAGGCGCCAGATTCCCCGCGGAAGGATGTGATGACCAGATAGACTATAGGGATGAGCCAGATGACCGACAGCAGCCCTAGTACTGTGTAGACAGTAATATTCGAAACGAGCTTTCTCGTTTTCATACTCTTGATCATCTGAATGTCTCCTCCTTTTTGGATGAGGCCGTGATGTTGAATGTTATAAGGGCGATAAACGCGCTGACTATGAACGTGAGTATCCCAATGACGCTAGCCAAGTTGAAATCCCCGTGGGTTACAGTCAGCTTGTAAAGCCATGTAACAAGCAAGTCGGTTTTACCAGAATTGTAATAGTCGGTGGAGGAGGGGCCTCCAGCCGTCAGAAAGTATATGGCGTTAAAATTATTGATGTTGCCTATAAATTGCGTGATCAGATAAGGCGCGGTGACGATCAACATGTAGGGCAACGTGATCGACCGAAACTGCCGTACCGGCGCCGCGCCGTCTATACGCGCGGCTTCATACAGGTCAGCCGGAATGTTCATCAGTATGCCCGAGGTAATCAGCATTGTATACGGAATGCCGATCCAAAGATTGACGATAATGACCGTAATCCGCGCTATCAAAGGATCTCTGAGGAACGGTACTGGAGCGATTCCAAGATTTTGCAGTATCGTGTTGATCGGCCCCATATCCCCCAACAACTGCCGCATGAACAAAAGCGTCACAAACGCGGGGACGGCTATGGCGATAACAAAACATGTGCGCCATAAAGATTTGAACCGGATCCCCGCCTTGTTTATCATCAGGGAAACAACCATACCAAAAACGTAGTTGAGGAAGGTCGCGAACACTGCCCATATGAGAGTCCAACCCAATATGCGCATAAATGTGTTCCCCATGACTCCCTTCATATTGAAGACATTGGAGAAGTTTTCCATCCCAACCCATGTAAACAGGTTGCCTGGTGGCTGGTGGTACCGGTCGAAGTTCGTGAAAGCCAGCAAGACCATGAAGACAATCGGCAGCACGGTGAACGCGATTACACCGATCGCCGGAGTTGAAAGCATAGTTGCGTGCATATTCTTGTCAAATAGGTTCCGTATGTCTTGCGCGATGTTGGTAGGATGTCTGCCGCGTTCGATGTCGACTTGAGCCGCATACGAAGATTTGATAGCGGTCATGTGGATTATTAAACCAAACGCTAACACGGCGACGGCAAATATTGAGTATAAAAGTATTTGGAGCGAATTGTCTCCAGGTACATTTACGGAAATCTGGAACACCGGATCGATCTCGCTGCGCATAACCTGGGTTCCCAGCGTGGCGAAGTCCTTTATATATTGCCAGCCGAAAGATAAGAAAATAAACCAAGTCAACGCCTGATACGCGAGGAAAACAAGCCCTTTTGCGATCTGCCCGTAAACGAGATTGCCAAAACCAGATATCAAAATCGTGGCCTTTGTGCGCCAGCATCCGTGGACAAGGGCATTCATGATTGTTATTTCATGCTTGTCCCCACACTTTTTTTGCTCGGCTGCCAAGCTGGATCCACCCCCTTCTATTAATCAAGCAAAGTTTTTTACGATTGGATTTGCGCAACCATATTGTCAAGAAGCGCTTGAATGTCGCCGCCGTCCTGATTGACCATCGCGGTTCCGAACGCGCCAGCAGGCGGCCAGAAGCTGGCAAGTACATCGTTTTGCGACGTTGCGTAAGCCGATTGCGCGGCTAGCGCGGCAAGCGCCGTGTTTTCGATGACTGCCGGATTGGAAGCGGCGTTCGTGTTGGATGGACCCATGGCGCGAGCGCTAAAGCGGATAAGCTGGTTTTCTTCGTTGGTCACGAAATCGGCAAAGTCCATCGCGATGACCAGTTTTTCAACTTCAGTGATCATGGAGTTTATCCCAGCTAGTTTATATCCGCCAAACGAACCCATTTGGACTTGTTTGCCGTCCATCGTGAATGTAGGCAGTTTGCTGGCGCCATAGTTGCTCCCAAGTATTGACGCGATGTCTTCCGCGTTCCACGTGCCTGACACGCCTGCCGAGAGCGTACCGCCGATACCGCCTTTGAGTACGTCGTCCTCACCATTGATATACGCAGGGTGTCCAGTGAAAGCATACATAGCTTTCGCAGCTGCTAGCCCGTTGGCGTTATTGAAATCGCATATCTGCTTGCCGTCAGCGCTAATCGTCAGCGTACAACCAGCGCCAAGGAAGAAGGACGCGCAATACCAGCCATTGTCGTAAAGGTTCATAAGCACCTTTTTCCCGGCAGCAGCCGAAACTTCCAAAATCCTATCGAGCGATTTTACGTCTTCCTCAGATAGAACCGACTTGTCATAATATAGAAAATAGCCATTGTCAGCGGTCATCGGATAACCGTAGAGTTTTCCGTCGAGTGTAGCTGATCCAACTGATCCTACGCCGTTTCGGGCAATGATATCTTCTTTGTTGCGGGTAACTTCATACAAACCGCCCGCGCTGACAAAGTCGCGCAATTGGTCGTTCGGGAAGAAAAAAACATCAGCAGCGGCAGCGGGATCCTCGCTGTATCTTGCGTACGCATCAGGTTCTCCAACTACTCCAAGCTCTATTGTAACTTTATATTGGGGATTTCCCGCGATGAACTTGTCGGCAAATTCCTGCATTAAAGTCTGATCTTCTTGAGAAGCCCAAACTTTCAATGTATAGACGGTGTCGCTATCAGTCCCTGCATTCCCTACGCTTATATTGCCTGGATCCACTGCGTTTCCTGCCTGGTTGTTTCCTCCCGAGGTATCATCGTCTCCGGCTGCGCAACCTGCCAGGGACAGTATGAACATGAGAACCGTTAATATGGTAACAAGCTTTTTCAACTTAGTATACTCCTTTTCGAAATATTAATAGTTTCTATGGGATTGCTGCTGATATAACTTCAAAAATGAACCTCCCATTCTTCTGACCTCTAATAATTGTCTGCTGATCTCTTGTTGACAACTCCTGACTTCTTACTGCGAAAGACCGCGTTATTGCGTAGTTTTATACAATCGCCTCTTCCGTGTCAGCATCAAACAAGTGAATCTTGTTCATATCCAGTCCCGTTTTGATATTGTCGCCGATCCTTGAAACCGTTGTTGGGGCGACGCGAGCGGTTAACGTAGAATCCCCATATTTTAAATAAAGGTAAACTTCGTTCCCCATCATCTCCCGCACATCAACGGTCGTCTGAATAATAGAGTCGGGGTTTGACTTGATGAAACGTTCGTCGTCGTAAATATCCTCCGGCCTTATTCCCATCTTTACAGCGCGATCGGCATACTGCTTCAACTCTCCTACGGCTTTCTCCGCCGGTATGTATAAACTGTCTCCGTTCACCTCCAAATAGTATCCTTTTTCATCCTTTTTGAGTACCGCGTCCATAAAGTTCATCTGCGGGCTTCCTATAAACCCCGCCACGAAAATGTTGCATGGCGAGTCATAGAGCTTTTGAGGCGTGTCCACTTGTTGAACTACAGCTTCGCTCATGACAACGATCCTATCGCCCATTGTCATGGCTTCAGTTTGGTCGTGAGTAACATAGACGAACGTCGTCTCCAATTGCTTGTGCAACTTTATTAGCTGCGTACGCATGGATGCGCGCAGTTTCGCGTCAAGATTCGACAGGGGCTCATCGAGCAGAAATACCGCCGGATTCCGAACCATTGCCCTCCCTAGTGCGACGCGCTGCCTTTGTCCACCGGATAGAGCCTTCGGCCTCCTTTTGAGCAAATGCTCGATATCAAGTATTTTTGCCGCCGCCATGACGCGCTTGTCGATCTCGCTTTTCGGCATTTTCCGCAGTTCCAAGGCGAACGCCATGTTTTTATACACGGACATATGCGGGTAAAGCGCATAACTTTGAAATACCATCGCAATATCGCGGTCTTTGGGCGGCACATCGTTGACAAGCTTGTCGCCGATATAGAGCTCGCCCTTCGAAATCTCTTCGAGTCCGGCGATCATCCTAAGCGTCGTCGACTTCCCACAACCTGACGGGCCAACTAATACGACAAACTCTTTGTCGGTAATCTCAAGGTTGCAGTCCTTGACCGCAGCCACATTCCCCGGATAAATCTTATAGATATGCCGAATAGAAATGCTTGCCATTTTTTAACCTCCCAATTTTATTGTGATTCTAGTCTGCGATTCACAGCCTCAGGTGTACTGTGTCGCCCGTAAATTTGCGTCATCCTCGCTATTTTTTCCGACAGCCTGCTTGACAGCGCGCCTCTACTCATCCTCCAGCGCCAATTTTGCCCACCGACCGTGGACGGAGTGTTCATACGCGCGCCGCTTCCAAGTCCCAGCCAGTCCTGTATAGGGATTATTGCCAGATTTGAACCCGACTGGAGCGCCAACCGTATCATCCCGTCCGGAATATCTCTTTTACGCCTTGTCCCCATATATTCCAGCACTTGTCGTATACTGGCGCGGGACGCGCCATGACTCCACCCTTTCACCGTATCGTTGTCGTGGGTTCCGGTGTAAACCACTGTATCCGCCGTGTATTTGTATGGGATGTTGTCGTCGGTCGCGTCATTGCCAAAGGCGTATTGGACTATCTTCATGCCCGGGTATCCGCTGTAGTTCAGAAGTTCGCGCACTCCATCGGTATGAAACCCCAAATCCTCCGCAATGATTTTTGCGTCTTTTACGCTGTTTTCTATGATATCGACGAATTCCCTCCCCGGCCCAGGTTTCCAGCGCCCATTCTCCGCTGTCGCGTCTCCGTATGGGATGGCATAGTAGCTTTCCAAGCCTCGGAAATGATCGATACGCATTACATCAAAAAGGTCGAAACTTTTCCGCAGACGCGAAATCCACCAACCATAACCCGATTCCGACATCGCCTCCCAGTCGTACAGCGGGTTTCCCCAAAGCTGCCCTTCTTTCGAAAAGTAATCTGGCGGGCAGCCGGACACTTCGGTTGGCACGTGGTTTTTGTCCAGTTGGAACAAATTTCGATTTCCCCATATATCAGCGCTGTCAAGCGATACGTATATTGGGATATCTCCAATAATCCTCACGCCATTGGCATTCGCGTAAGCGCGTAAGGCGCTCCATTGACGGTCAAATTGGTATTGCGTGAACGCGTGAAACTGAATGTCCTCGTCAAACTCTACTTTTGCCTTGTTTATTGCGTCTTCATTTTTGTTGCGTAACTGCTCATCCCATTCTAACCATCCCCGAAGCCCTTGGGCGGCTTTGATTGCCATATACAACCCGTATTGCTCAAACCACGGGTTACGTCTGATAAAACTGTCAAGTGACGCTATATCCTGAAAGCGCGAAAAAGCTTTCCTCAAAACTGGTTCCCTGTGCATGTATACCATTTTGTAATCCACAAGCTTATCGCTGTTGCCCCAGTTAAGTTCCTCGTATTCTTCGCGCCTGAGTAAACCTTCCTCACGCAATGTGTCGAAGTCTATAAAAAACTGATTACCCGCGAATGCCGAAAAACTCTGATAAGGACTATCTCCCTCCCCCGTTGGGGAAAGCGGGAGCGTCTGCCAGTAGGTTTGTCCAGCATTTCGCAAAAAATCTACCCAATGCCTAGCGTCTTTCCCAAAGTTGCCAATTCCATAGGGCGAAGGTAGGCTACTTACGGGCAACAGCACGCCTGCCGCACGTTTAAAGCTATGCTTGCCTGCTATCATAAGCGCTCCACGACACTGCGGCTAGCCGCCGCTCTGCTCTAATGAATTCACATACTTATTGTAGAATTCAATCGAATAATCAACTTTATTTTCTACTAATATACATCTTTTCTAATATTACACGGTTTTAACCCTAGAGTCAAGCGTAGAGTAAAATTAATTAATTTTGTAATAGACTTTTCACATTTTAATGTAGACTTAGGCGCAGATTTAGCTTATAATGCTGCTTGGATATAGGCTCCGGTTATGCCGCGTTTTGTTTCGCGCGTAAAACCGACTTTGAAAAACTAGTAAGGAGAGATGATAATGTCAAACTTAAAAGGCACAAAAACTGAAAAAAACCTTATGGAAGCGTTCGCTGGCGAGAGCCAAGCGCGCAATAAGTACACATACTTCGCTTCCAGGGCAAAAAAAGATGGCTACGAGCAAATAGCCGCCGTCTTTGAAGAAACCGCCGCAAATGAAAAGGAACACGCCAAAATTTGGTTCAAGCTACTCTGTGGTGGCGAAGTGCCAGGCACAGCGGAAAACCTCAAATCCGCTGCCGCCGGCGAAAACTACGAGTGGACAGATATGTACAAACGCATGGCCGCCGAGGCTCGCGATGAAGGGTTTAGCGACGTCGCGTACCTGTTTGACGCGGTTGCCGCTATTGAGAAAGAACATGAGGGACGATATCTAAAACTGCTCAGCAATGTTGAGGACGGCTCAGTCTTTTCCAAAAATGAAAAATCTGTTTGGATATGCCGCAACTGCGGTCATATCGTAGACAGCATGAACGCCCCGGCAAAATGCCCTATATGCGCACACCCGCAGGCTTACTTCGAACTGCGGTTAATAAACTATTAAAAGGAGAGACACATTATGTGTGGCAAACAACGATTTTTTATCTGCAAGCACTGCGGCAACATCGCGGGCCTAATAAACGACGAAGGCGTTCCTATGATGTGCTGTGGCGACGAAATGACCGAGCTTATACCCAACACAGTCGAAGCAAGCGCGGAAAAACACCTGCCTGAAATAATCCTGTCAGGCGACACCCTAAGCGTAAAGGTAGGCAGCGTTCCGCACCCTATGGAGGAAGCTCACCACATTGCCTTTATTTATGTGGAAACCGAACGGGGTGGCCAGCGCAAATGCCTAAAGGTAGGAGAAGAGCCAACACAGACTTTTTGCTTTTCGAATGATAAACCGGTAGCTGTTTACGCTTATTGCAATCTGCACGGCTTGTGGAAAACAGAAGTGAAATAGACGCCGACATATACATGCGTCACGCGCGGGAGCAGTAAAGTGGATTTCTTTGGGCGACGGTAAATGACCGTCGCCCTTATTATAGCCTTGTTATAATTTCATCCTTTTCAGTCTAAGCACATTAAGCAACAACGATACATCTGAAAAACACATAGCCGCAGCTGCAATCATTGGATTTAGCAACCCCAGCGCCGCAATGGGGATTCCTAATGTGTTATAGCAGAAAGCCCAAAATAGGTTTTGCTTAATGTTTCTTATGGTTTTTCGGCTTAGAGTGACGACGGTAGGTACATCCATCAGATCAGAATGGATAAGGATAATGTCGGCCGATTCTATTGCCACATCAGTACCGGAGCCGATTGCGATACCGATGTCGGCTTGAGCCAGCGCGGGAGCGTCATTGATGCCATCGCCTACCATTGCCACTATACGGCCTTCTGCCTGCAATTCTTTGACCGCGTTTGCTTTATCTTGCGGCATCACTTCGGCAAGCACTCTATCAATTCCCACTAGCCTTGCAATATTTTCGGCTGTTTCATTGTTGTCTCCGGTGATGATGACAGTTTCAATTCCCATGCCTTTGAGTCTGCTTATTGCCGTTTTGCTTGAATTTCTTGGCTTATCGGAAACCACGATCCGCCCTGCGTATATTCCGTCAATCAAGACTCTACTCCCGCGTGTGATCTCAACTTTTTTGCCTTCAATGAAGCCTTCCACTCCTTGGCCGATAATCGCTTTAAATTGGGTAGCGTCTAAATATACACCCGTGTAATACTCGCAAATCGCTTTTGCTATGGGGTGTTCGGAATAACGCTCCAAAGACGCTGCCAACTGCAACACATCGCCCTCAACCGATATAACTTCCGGCTTGCCTTCGGTAATGGTACCCGTTTTATCAAATATTATAGTATTGATCTTATGCGCAGTTTCAAGCGCCACACCACTTTTTATCAAAATGCCGTTTTCGGCGCCTTTGCCCGTTCCGACCATTACTGCTGTGGGCGTCGCGAGTCCTAAAGCGCATGGGCAGGCAATCACAAGAACAGAAATAAAATTTGTTAACGCGAGCGCTGTGTTCCCATTGCTTACAAACAACCATATGATCCCACTCAGGAGCGCGACGACACACACCACTGGAACGAAATACCCTGACACAATATCAGCCAGTCTTGCAATAGGCGCTTTACTGCCTTGCGCGTCTTCCACCAACTTGATAATATGCGCGAGAACAGTGTCGCTTCCGATTTTTTCCGCCTTAAACTGGATCGTCCCGGTAGTGTTGAGTGTGGCTGTATACACAGGGTCTCCAGCTTTTTTGTCCGCCGGGACGCTTTCACCTGTCAGCATAGATTCATTGATGGAGGTGTATCCGTCAATAACCGTGCCATCCACAGGGATTTTCGCTCCAGGTTTGACTATTATGACGTCTCCAATCTCCACTTCTTCAATAGGAATTTCATGTTCTGCTCCATCTTTCATAATTAAGACGGTTTTTGGCGCGAGGCCCATGAGTTTCTTTATAGCTTCGCCAGTTTTCCCTTTTGCGACCGTTTCCAACGTTTCGCCGAGCAGGATCAATGCGATGATCACAGCCGCAGATTCAAAATACAGTGATTCCACCGCCTCAAAATGCCCTGCCGCGATTTGCAATACATTGTAAACGCTATACAGCATGGCAGCGGTCGTGGAGATAGCGATCAGCGAATCCATGTTGGGAGTCCGTTTCCAAAGCGATTTATAACCAACGGTATAAAACTTATAGCCTACTCCGATCACTGGGAGGGTTAGTAGCAATTCTAATAAAGCGTAAGCCATTGGATTGTTGCTCATCATATGATGGAGCTCGTTTGAAAACGGCAACCACGCGAATTTTATCATTGGCGCCATCGCGATATAGAGCAGGGGCAAGGCAAAAGCGGAGGCAACGGCGAATTTTGCCCAAAGCTTTTTTATCCACTTTTCTTTTCGCTCACTATTCGCGTCCGTCACATCTTCGCTATCGGTCCCCAAAGCCTTATACCCTGCTTTTTCAATTGCCGCTCGAATAGTTGGCAGTCGCGTGGTTTGAGGTTTATAGGTTACAGTTGCCCTTTCAGTCGCCAGGTTAACCGAAACGCTGACCACACCATCAAGTCCCTCTATCGCTTTCTCGACGTTCCGGGCGCATGAGGCACAGTTCATTCCGCCAATTGGTATTGTGACATTTCTGCTGTTGGTCTTTTCCGCTGTCTCTTGATCATTTTTGCCGATAGCTGCTTTATTGTGCGGCTGGTTATCCATTATGTTAACAATCCTTTCCCGCTAAATTTCGGCATGGGAGTTACTTTATGTAGATTCATTTTATGGAGCTGGTCGATTCTATCTTTTGTTATAGTAACATCACAAATACCCTCACGAATATACTTATCCAGGACTTCATAAGTAAATCCTAAATTTTCTTCGTCGGTTTTATCACAAAGGCCATCCGCAGGAACTTTATCTATGAACTTCGACGCAAGCCCAAGCTCGCGCCCGACAGCTTTTATCTCGGCGACGGTCATGTCAGACAGCGGGCTGAAGTCACCAGCCGAGTCGCCAAATTTCGTCGCGTAGCCGACCCAATCCTCACTGAGATTGCTGGTGTTGGCGACCATGCCGCCAACAATGCCAGAAACGGCATAAAGCGTCGCCATACGAATCCGCGCGGGCGTGTTAAATGTCGCAACACTGTTGAGTGTCAGCCTGGTTGCTGTTATCGCGTCATACAACGCCTGCGTCGGCTTGTCAATATTGACCTCTATATATTCAATGTCAAGGACTTTACAAAGGTCAAACGCAATATCAATGTCGTGTTGTTCACCACACGGCATAAGAACGCCCAAAACGCGATTTTTGCCCAGCGCCTCGACGCACAACGCGGCAACTATGGAACTGTCCTTGCCGCCGCTGATGCCGATTATTGCCTTTGTTTCAGGTGAGCCATTGTTTTGAAAAAAGTCCGCTATCCACTTTGTCATCTGTTGTTTTGCCTGTTTTGCGTCAAACACATTATCCGCCCCGCTTCAACGTATGGATCAACATTTTTTATGCCGATATGTTACTACATTTAAACAAAAAACACAAGCAGCCAATGTCAGGTTACAGATTTCACACAGTATCACCCCCCGACTTTGCGAGCGTAGCGACGCAATCCATGCGCCGATTGTCTGGTTTCCGGATGGATTGCCGCGTCGCAAGCTCCTCGCAATGACGGAATTGTGTAGTTTCGTAGTCGGTTCTCGGATGCCCATTGAACTGTAACGTACAAAACAGTCTGTCTAGTCCCAGTATTTTGACTCCTGACTTCTGAATTCTGACACCGCACTTTGGGTTGTAGGCAAAGTCCGCTATATGACATATGACTTTAAATCAGCCATGCTGGAACAAACCAGTTTTTGTTATCCGCCGGTAGTAAGTCATTTGCCATGCATATCACAGCGCCGCCGCCTATTTCGGTTTTGTACTGTTCCAAATCACCAAACCGCTCCGGATCGGCCACGGGGTTAAGGACTTTGAAGGTTTTCACAACCTCCGTACCGGGGGACGCCGCTTTCTTAACTTCGATGGGATACAGCGTACCGCTTTCGTAAATAATGATGTCAACCTCACGCTTTTCCTTGTCGCGGTAATAAAAGAGCGGCGCTTCCTTTCCAGCGTTCAGATAACTTTTGTATATTTCTGAAAATACCCAGCTTTCAAAGAACGCCCCCGACATGGCGCCACGCTCTAATATCTCGGAATTGCCCCATTTGAGAAGGTACGCACAAAGCCCCGTATCAAGGAAGTGCATCAGCGGCATCTTGACTGCGCGCTTTAGTACGTTGTTGTGATATGGCTGTACCAGCGCAATAAGCCCAGACGATACCAAGATGGATAGCCATTTCTTTGCTGTCGGCTGACTGATTCCAGCGTCCTTGGCCAGTTCCTCATAAATGACGGGCTTGGCGGTGCGCGCAGCGACGATAATCATAAAATTGTAGAAAGCGGTCTCATCGGCTACTTGGGACAAAGCCTTTATATCCCTCTGCAAATAAGTGTTTATATAGGANCGGTAAAAATTGGATAAATCGGGCGGGAAATCTTCCTCGTATAANGCCGGGAAAGCGCCGCGAAATATCCGCTCGTAGATTTCGTTGAGCCCTATTTNCCGTACCTGCTTCAACCGCGACAGCAGCCGTTCGGGAGATGTATTGAAAGGCTCAGAGGGTTGGGCGTCGATTTCGCTGCCGGACAAACCCAACAACTGGACAATGCCGACCCTGCCGGCGAGGGATTCGCTGACATTTTTCATCATGTGGAACGCCTGTGAGCCGGTCAGCCAATACTCGCCCTTCTTCCCGGACTTGTCAACATTCATTTTGATGTAGGGAAGAATCTGCGGGGCGTATTGGATTTCATCAATCAGCACAGGCGGCGTGAACCGCTGCATGAATAGCGCGGGATCACTTAGTGCCATATTGCGGATATCCGGATCGTCAAGCGAAACATAACGGCGGGTTTCATCCGCCAGTTGTTTCAGCATAGTGGTTTTCCCTACCTGGCGCGGGCCGGTAACAAGCAAAACGGGGAAGGTTTTAGATATCTTCAAAACCGATTCCTCAATGGCGCGCTTTATATACAAAGTAANTCAACTCCTGACTATTTCAAACTGTTATTTTAGTATAGTCGTTTTCTTTGCTTTGTCAAGAGTAAATTTCNCAAACAATTGTAACACTCGATGTAAATATAGTGTAATTATTGCCAATATGTCCTTGCATATTTCGTGATAAATGGTACAATACTTTATATCAATAAATGAATGCGAGGCTAAAACAATGGTACGTGCCGCCATGAACGATTTGCGTCAATGGAAAAACAGCAAGCATAGAACGCCGCTGATTATCAGAGGCGCTCGTCAGGTCGGAAAAACTTGGTTAATGAAAGAATTTGGCCGAACATCTTATCAGCATACTGTCTACATCAACTTTGACAATAACAAACGAATGGAGGAATTATTCTCTGTTGACTTTAATGTAGAACGTCTAATCACAGGCTTGGAACTCAACGAAGGGCGAAAAATAGATCCGGAAAACACGTTGTTGATATTTGATGAGATACAGGAGGTTCCAAAAGCCTTAACCTNTCTTAANTATTTCAATGAGGACGCCCCNCAGTATCATATCATTTGNGCCGGAAGCCTACTTGGTGTGGCATTACATCCAGGCACATCTTTTCCCGTTGGAAAGGTTGGTTTTCTTGATCTTTATCCGTTATCCTTTTTCGAGTTTATGGAGGCGCTGGGTAAAGGGAGGTTTGCGCAGGCGCTTATAAACAACGATTTTGATATGGCTCGCGCTTTCCAGTATGAATATATAGACCTCTTGAAGCATTATTATTATATTGGAGGTATGCCGGAAGCTGTATTGCGTTTTTCCGAAAACAAGGATTGGGTTGAGGTGCGCGAAGTGCAGGAGCGCATTCTGGCTGCGTATGAACAGGATTTTTCAAAGCACGCGCCCAGCGCGGTTGTTCCTCGAATCCGTATGCTGTGGAACAGCATACCCACACAGCTTGCGAGAGAAAACAAAAAATTCGTCTATGGATTGATACGGGAAGGAGCAAGGGCGAGAGAATATGAGCTTGCCTTGCTGTGGCTCTGTGATTGTGGTTTAGTTTATAAGGTTCACCGCGCGAACTCACCTCAAATCCCGCCCCAGTCCTACATTGACTTATCCGCATTTAAGCTGTTTGTTGTAGATGTAGGGCTACTGTCCTGCATGGCTGGATTGCGTCAGGATATATTGCTTGACGGTAACGCGCTATTTATAGAGTTTAAAGGCGCCTTGAGCGAGCAATATGTTCTCCAACAACTAAAGCCCCAAAAATGTCTTAGCGCGTTTTATTGGACAAACGAACGGAACACTTCAGAGATCGATTTCCTTGTGAGTGACGGGCATTTCGTGATACCGCTCGAAGTTAAGGCAGAGGTCAATCTGCAATCAAAAAGTCTAAAAGCCTATAGGGATAAATTCTCTCCACCAATGTCCGTAAGAACTGCTATGACTGACTACAAAAAAGATGACTGGCTGCTAAATCTACCTTTGTACGCGATAGGGACGCTATCTAAGCAAATATCAGACATACGCTGATCATACCTTGACTATCCCGCGACATGGTAAAGCTTGCATTGACGCCAGCATTCCGACAGATTAAAAGCAACACAGAGTATTTGAGCAAACAAGTACGTGTCGCAGCCAACGACGCGATTTTTTCTTTTGTTTTCTTAGGGGCGTACTTGCGTTAATAATATTTAGGATAAGATAAGAAGATTAAAAGATTTAAGATTGTAGATTTAGCCATAAAGCGGGGCGTACTCCACCCTCAGCATTGCTCACGTGGCTTCCACGCGTGTGGAGGCTGCCTCCAAAGTCGACTCCCGCGGCACGATTAGCAATGATACCAGGAGACCGAAGCCACCACCACCAAGCATCGCAGTTCAATTCAGCGACTCGAGCCCCATCATATGGGAAATATTGCTTTGCCTCATCGATGCTGAGTAGGAACAAAGTGTCCTCCGTGTCGGCACCACCCCGTGTGTCATACTGTTCGTTTTTAGGGTTCACGTTCTCCTTGAGCAAGACCCTTTTTCGCTCCGCAACGGCAAAAATCTGCTCTAAAAGTTGTGGCAACAGTTCTTTTCTAAGAGTGCACGCGTTCCACGTAATCCCTATTAGTTCTTTATGGTAAGGAGCCTTCATCAAGCAGTCCTTCGTGATTAGCAACGTCTTGCCCGGTTGCACATCAAGGATCAGCCATTCCAGAGGTTTACCATTCCAACGGCCTATAGTAGTTGTCTCACCTTTGATGAGTGGGTTCACTGTGGGCTTGGGCGCTTCTGAGGGAAGGTGATTGCGCCCAACACTGGAAACCAACGGCGCGGCGGAATCTGTCACTTTGAGTTGATCCGTATAATCGAAGTATATATACTCCAGAATGTCCGAAACGTAGTGATGCTCACCTTGGGGATACCATATGCAGTGCATGCCCAATTTGTCGCACATAAACTGTCTTCGTTGCTCGAATACATCGTCATTCGCTTTTCCATTCATCTCCAAAATGGCGTAGTGACCGCGCAGATCCCGCTCGCCCAGTAGCTTTACCGTGCGATCCTCATTGAGACCGCATCCGATAAACAGCAGATTGTTCCCACGGAGAATGCCACGGAGACGCTCGATCGACACCGATCCATCAGTGTACAGTTCTTCATATGACTTTTTTGTCATTACCACCTCGTCCGGCGCTGATACGCAACCATGAATTTTGATCAGATAGTGAAGCTTGTTCTTCCGCACGTTTTCAGCTTGCCACTCACTCAGGTGGCGGAGAGTCACTTTTTCGGTAAAATCTTTCTGATCTTTTCGAAACGCCCGTTCGAGGACCTTATCAAAATTTGTCGTGATGACCAAGGATGTCGGGAATAACTCGGGAAGAAACCGTACAGACATTTTTAACAGAGCGTCATCTGTGATTAGATTTTCACTAAACACTTCGACCAACCGATCCCAAAAGGGCGTATCGCGTAATTTGGTTTTGATTCTCTCAGCAGCTTGTTCAAAATGACCGCCTGCGATCTGCTTCATAACCTCTGTAGACTCCTGGCTATTATGATAATAACCAGCCATGATATGCTCCAGCGACGACCCCCAGGAACCGTATATGTCAATAGACATCCCCGCGCCTACGAAAGGGATAATATGATTTTCTTTGATATGCCTGCTCAGTTCTTGCAGTGTCCCGACGTTTCCAAAACGGTTAAATTCTTGATCATTCAAATCCAGCATGTCTCATCCCTCACAAAGCCTTATCATATGCTGCAACTATGCGCTAGCCAGCAACCGGAAGAATTGTATCGCAAACTACCACATAGCGCAAGAATGCAATGGGAATATAACGCAAAAAATCCTTACATAATATAGAAGCGTTCTTTATCACGAAAAAGCAAACACTATGCCATTTGGGATGGTCTTGGCACACGCAATGTCATTGTACTTTTTGATTGAGAGGAACAATAGCGAGAGTCTTACCTAACGGAGCAAGAACCTTTATTACAGTCGATAGTTGAGGGTCTGTACTTCCACGCTCCAATCGCGCAATTACAGGTTGCTTAACCCCGCTTGCGATTTCTAGCTCTTTTTGTGTCATACCGCTCAATTGCCTAGCGTTGATTATTTCTCCCAATAGAGCTATCTTTACGTCTATTGCAGCTCTTTCCTCCGAGGTCAACAGAGTTTCTCTGAGACTATGCCAGTCGTCGCCAACAGGGGAATCGGGCTTATTTTTCATCGTTGTTACAAATCCTTTCAATAAAGTCCTTGAAAATGCTTTTAGCTTTTTGAATTTCCAAAGGAGGAGTTTTTTTCGTTTTTTTCACGAAATGATGAAGCAAGATATACTTATCGCCATCCCAGCCGACGAAGAAAAACCTATCACTTAATGGACGCAGTTCCCATATATCGCCGTCAATATGTTTTACGAACGGTTCACCGACTCTCGTACCGTATTTCCGCAATGCTTCCAAATAGTAGTCGATCTTTCCCAGCTTAACACGACTGTCCTTGTCATCCTTTTCGGCCAAGTCCAACAGATATTTCTTTACGGGCTGATTACCTTGAGCATCTTAATATATCCGTATCGAGTACATGACTATCGCTTCCTCCAACAATAATCAAATAATAACCTGCACGTTAAGTAATGTCAATAACTTTTAAGCATATTTATAGTATAGCTTTTGTCAAGGAAGGGATGTAAATAGCGATAAACGAATTCTCCCAAAAAATCAACGAATTCTCCACTTTAAAAATGCTCTTGTTGGGGCTATGTTATGCAGAGAGCAGAAGGAGTAACGGTGAGAGAAAAACTGGTGGTGAAATCCTGATCGTACCAAGCCGGGTTTAATGATGATGGGTGTAGCAGAAGGTGGTGTTGTTCCTGATCAGGGATTGAAGGAACAGCCAGAAATAAAGTGTATATAAAAGAGGGAATCATGAGTATAGAGGATATATATTCTGAATGGAAAAAGAAACGACTTCCAATTATTAGCGGAATAATATACTGCAACGGAGATATTGACAGCATTGATGCAGATTATATCAAGGTTAATGGGCGATATGAAAGGCTTCTTGTGAACAAGGGAAGAACAAATATTGGCGCGCTATCTCTTGAAAAACCGACATTTGGCTTTTCTTCAATAATAATACACAAAAAAATAACGTGCAATGATCTCAATATTATTGTATATTGTGGTAGCGGTAGTTATGGTGGTGATGGTTTTATTGTCATTGAATCCATTGATTCTAAGACAATAAAATGGATAGCATTTTTTGATGAATCCAATGAGTTCATTAATTGCGAAATAGGAGAAAACAAGATAATTGCTTATAACAACATGGAAGAAAAATGGATATTCGATGTGAATAGACCTTCAGATATGTATGTTATTAATAACAATAATAATAAAATTACAAAGCCAACACAAGAGGTTGTTACAGATATTTAAGCCTTATCTGAAGAAGTTAGTACACCAATGGTTAAAACGTGGAGTAATAACAGTAGTTAGGAGATGTACGAATCTATGAACCAAAAATACGAAACGAAAATTTCAAAGTTTATCAGTTTGGTTTTGCGACATAATCCAGATATAATTAAAATAAAACTAGATGCAAATGGATGGGCGATTACTGACGAGTTGATACAAGGTCTAAATAATCATGGCTATAAAGTCACTGTGGATGATCTTAAGGAAATAGTCTACAATGATGCGAAAGGCAGATATTCATTTTCTAATGACAATACTAAAATACGGGCGAATCAGGGACACAGTATAAAAGTTGATGTTGAATTGGCGGAGTATAAACCGCCGACATATTTGTATCATGGTACTGGCGTGAAAAGTCTATGTGAGATAAAAGAACATGGATTGAGGCCAATGGGACGTTTATATGTACATTTGTCAAAAGACTACAACACAGCAATAGATGTTGGCAAACGACATGGAACGCCCATAGTTTTAAAAATAAAGTCAGCAGAAATGCATAGCAAAGGATTNGTTTTNTATCAATCTGAAAATAACGTTTGGTTAACGAATTCAGTTCCTGTTGAGTATATAGAGTTTCCCGATTCTTCTATAGGAAACAACATTAGGGGAGATGCAGTCATATGAACGAGAAAAACGGTTTGGGTTTTATGATGGCGTTTGTTCTGAAGAACAGCCTAACGTGCGCACGGGTACGAATAGTTACGAATGATTTGTTTAGATATAACTTGAGGAGGTACTCTTATGTCATTAGATATTATTGTTCAATTTGTTGAAAGAAAAATACCCACAGAAGAATTTATTGAGAAACTATACAACAATGAAGAATTAGAGAGGGTTTTATCGGAAAATATTGTTTTATCTCCTTTTACTTACCTTGGGGAGACAGCTTATCTCTATTTACTCAATCAAGATTTGAATACCCCGGGAGGATTGTTAAATTCTCTGAGTGCTTTAGAAGAGTTTTTGCAAAAAAAACATATTGCATTTACAAAGAATAATGAGGCTAGTAAGCTCTACTCTCTTTTGCTAAAAGTGCAGCCAAATTGGATTGACATTCCTAACTGGTATATGAAAAAACTACAAGAAATATCTGATGATAAAAAAGGCAAGGATCTGGAAAGCTTTTTAAAAGAAAAAATAAGACAAGACTTTAGATACTCCAAAAAACCACCTAAATGGTTACAATCGGCTCAGTGGCTATACAGAAAAGAAATACCATTGCTTTTTGTTGGACAAATGGATATTACAGAGATTAGGCACGATACAGCCCAGCTATACATTTTTTACGATGAAATTAATAATGAATTTCACTTTATTGAGCAAACAGCCTAGGCGTATCTGAAGAATTGTTTTTGACAGCATGTCTTATGTTTGACATGACAAACACTAAAACAAAACGTCCAGGGCAGTATTACTCATTTTTATATCAAATTGCGTATTCCGGTCGCATGCGAACAGCAATCGCATAACCATCAAATGAAGGAGGTCTGTATGGTCGAGTATTCAAATCAAAATTATAATGTTATTTTTGCGTGTGACCTAAATGATGAACGCATCCAATTTGAAACTGAATCAAAGGGATGCTTATTTGGTACAGTTATTGAAATCGAGGGTAAGAGTCGATATCAGGTCAATTTTTATAATTCTACAAGATTTAAACAGGATGTAGATGAAGAGCTAAAAAATGATAGCCTATTCTATGAGGAAAATATTGTAATAGTAGAAGAATTTACTAGAGAAAATCTTCTGAATGCCATTAGTTGTATAGTTAACAATAAACTATATGAAAAAATGGTTCCACATTAACATCATAAACGCATTATGATTACTCCTGTGAAACCAATACTTGCGTCACGCGGTGAATAGGGTACACTTAACAAAACCATCCGTTTTGGGGGAATTTTCAATGGAAGTCCAGCATTAGGAGCAACAAAACGAACCTAGGTGCAACACCTAATGTTTATATACTAGTTTATATTTTTATTTTCTTTTCCAATTTCAAAATTCGCGCCAGGCGCGAGCCTTCCGTATGCTCTTTGCGACTGGCAAGCACCTCAAGAAAGGTTTGCGCGTTTTCATTATTCACGCAAATTGCCGCCCTTTCTGCATGTTGAGGCAATTCCCTTGTCCGGCAGGTTATTAAATGTTCCAACAGTATCGGGGTGAGAAAATATGGCGCTGAAATCCAGATTGTATTGAAAACTGATGATACAGAAACGGATCGATTCCTTGTGGTTAAGCACGCTTCGGTCGAAGCTGAGGAAAAAATGCGGAAACTTTATGAGTTGTGTTATGATCGGACGTTGATCTTAACATGACCGTTGGTAATTTTCTTGTTTGGAAACAATTTAATGAGTTCAAAGCCGCTATGTCTGATGGGATATTAGAACCCCGAGAATTATCACTTGTACGATATAGAAAACTTGGCACAAGGAAGAACATTATTGAGCTAGAAAGACATTGAGGAGAAAATGGGAAATAGTTCTACTAATAACGTAAACGAAAAAAGAGATTTGGATATTGACACGCATAGGAGGTATACTGACGAAATTGACAAATTGGGTGATGGCGCTATTATCGCTGGCCAACCGCATGAATACGAACAATTCTTTTGACGATAATGCTATAGTGTGGAATGTAGACAGGCAGAAGTGTTTTGCGGATGCTTATAAGGACAAAACAGCAGAGTTAAACAATGAACAGGGTACAGGTGTTTGCATATGAATAACTTAACTTTATGGAATTGGGAAAAGAAAGAAAGAACAATGCTTCGATATATAAAAGCTGGGGACATATTTTGTTTTCAATACAATGAAAAATTGTATTGCTTTGGACGAATAATCTCAAGATTGAATTTAGGAACACCTGCAGAGATATTTGATTACGTTTCTGATATACCGGTTATATCAAAAGAGGTTATTGACAATGCAAATCGAATGTTCCCACCAATTAATTTAGATATATATACATTGTTTGATAGGAAACTAATGGGAGAGTGGAGAATTATTGGAAGATACGATGATTTCAAGCCGGTAAANATAGANGATGTTAGTTTTACATTTGGTNTAGCGCCCTGTATAAAGATAGATATATATGGGAATGAATCAATTATCACAAAAGAATTGGCGGAAAGAATAATACGTTTTAGCTTTCTGGGTGATACTGAAATTAAGAATTTAGTAAAAGCAAAGATTGAGAAAACTAAACCATATGAAGCGGAGGTTTATGACTTGCTTAAGCATTTGCATTTTGAATATTAAAACACAAAAATCTTTAGCAAAAAAATAAAACGCCATTTAAACGACTGCGGATATGCGATACCTTGGACACCGCTTGCGATTTGTTAAATCATGATTTGACAGTGCAGGGTATGTATTTAATAAAAGAGAGTGATAACATGTCGCTAGATAAAACTATAAGAGAGAATTTAGATGGGAAGTACATCATCATTCATGCCAATCATTTTAACGAGGGTATAGAATATGCCCGTCAAATTCAGATTTCCCAAATTCAACTACGAGGTATATTAGGAAAGGAAAGTATTGAGGTTGATTTCCAAAAGCTGGAAGGTATTTCAGAAACTTTGCGATTCATATCATTTGCTGGGCATATAGAAAACATTGTCAATTTTGAGTGTATTTACTCGCTAAAAAACATTGAAAAAATAGACTTTCAACAAAAACAGTCGTTTACTATTGATATTTCGAAATTCAATAAAATTGTACATTTAGGAAGCGAGTATTGGAAAGGTTTATCTAATGTAGGCCATGCATATTCATTAGAGAGTTTGGTTATTATTAAGCTTCCTAGCATTAACCTCAAATTGGTTTCTGGATTAAAAAAGCTAGAAATACTTCATATATACTCTTCAAAAATAACGACATTAGAGGGAATTGAAGGGCTTCCGATCAAGTATCTATCTCTGGCGATGAATAGACAACTTGAAGACATTAAAGCAATTATGGAGTTATCAGTTTTAGAGCGGTTAAGTATTGAGAAATGCAAAAAAATAGCAGACACCACAATTATTGACTCGTTGCAACATAAAATTAAAGTGGAAATAATTAAATAAACTAAAAGGTTGCTGGTATGGCTAAAACTTGTGTGCGGAACCTGTAACCATTGCGAGTTTTTGGATACCCCACTGAACTGTTATTTTGTAGGTATTTATGGATAAGCACTTAGATTTTTATCAGGTTGACGCGATATTGCAAGTATTAGACAAAGAGTCCTTACAGGAAAAGACGTCAATAATGGAGCATCTTGCCGAGGGCGAGAAAGGAGCGGTGTTTTATGAGAATAGAACAAGCAATTGATACTATTTATAATGGATTGGTTAGTGAGAATTCCGTGCCAGTTAAGCTTCGTACATATAAGAAACTAGATATTGAACAACTCGATCAGGTGCGAAAAGCGTTGGATTTTGCTTTAGAATACTATAAAAACAAGAGTTCTATCCCTAAAAAAATAGCGATTTCTATGGTAGACATTTATGGAGCATTTTCATTTAAAAAAGGTTATTTCGATGATAAAACTTTAATGGAACTTGAAGATATTGGGATTGAATTACAAAAAATAGCATTAAGACTTTTTTCTGGTTAATGTGGTGGTTAGTGTGCTTGTCATCCTGTACGATAGAATGATGAAATGCGAGGGGCTGGGCGTCTTCCACCTAAAGGACAATGTGATATAACTGGTGATAAGTGGAAAAGAAATCGGCTGTCACCCTCCTGTCCTTTGCCGGGACAGAAAAACCACAACAGGGAGGCTGCGCTATAAATGGATTTATGACCTTGTTCAGAGGTAGTCTGATTATCTCTGAACAAGGTCAAGCGTCAACATACAGGCCTATTGGCATATTGCCATTACGCTTTCTAACGGCAACTCTGTACACTCAGCTACTAATTCAGGTTGCAAGCCTTTACCTAGCATTATTTTTGCAGTCTTTGCTTTTTCATCCGTCACACCATCCATGTACGAGCTGTACATTTCCAAATCGTAATCCGCTTGGGCGCGTTCAAGTGATTTTGCCACGGTTCTCTCCTCCTCCGTCAGATTTACGAAATCAATTATCCTGCTTGC
>JGI24702J35022_10000414_pt1 | contig 25563 bp, 19 predicted proteins | sample TergutTh196P4_FD_35022 | JGI IMG/M metagenome (IMG submission 35022)
CTGGGCGTAGTACGTGCCGGCCGTAACCGGAGCATCCGCTCCGGAGTAGAGAAATACGTCAAAAAGATAAAGTTTGTCGCTCAAGGAATTTGTATACAGCTGATCCGCTACGGCAGTGTATGCGCCCGTAAAATCTATGCCGACTTTTATGCCGTTTGCGCCCGCTAAAGACAATCCGTTAAACATTGCGTATGAAGGAGCCGTTCCGTCAGTCAAATCAAAAACGGAATCTTCAAACAAATATGTCAGTCCCGTATAATCGGCAGCAGCCAGAGTTACTATGGAATCTTCAAAAATAATCAGATTGCCGCTGCCGTAATCGTTAAACTTGCCGTTAAGAATATACTGCGCTTGTCTTACCTCTTCTCTGGCTTTACCGAAATAAGCAACCGAATTGTTTCCCATAAACGTAACGTTTGACGGATTCAGAATTGTCGGAGCTACGGTTCTGTTATAAAAATTTTGCCGCGCATTGTTAAACAGATTAACATTATGACCGATATCGGTAACAATATTGCGGGTATAAAAACTCTGGGATACGTTCAGCACGCTGTCATATATATTGTTTATTCCCGTAAACATGGAGCCGTACTCGCCGCGGGCGCTGTGTACGGTAGTTACGCCGGCAAATTGTTCGTAAGTTCCTTGAAAAGTGCTGTTATTGCCGATTATATGAAGCGTTCCCGCGCTCGTTTTAGACGCATACGTAGCGGCATCACCGACCAAACCGGAATTATAAAGATATAAATTTCCCGGAGTCGTTATAAGAAAATCTCTTCCGTTATAAAGCCTGATACTCCCGCTAAGCCCGAACAATGTGCTGCCGGTAGCTTCAACGGTTCCTCCGTAAACGTCTATTGCTTTGTTCAAATAAGCGCCGTCAAGAATTAAAGTGCCTGTTGAAGAAGCCGTTTTTGTCAAAGTTCCTCCGGCATACCCGTCGGGATCTCCAAGGAACTGCCCCGTAAAAACCAAATCATCCGCAGTATCTATATTCATTATGCCGCTTTCGTAAATGCGTATAGTGCCCGAGGTTATGTTTCCGCCCTGCACCAAATCGAGAACCCCGCCGGTTATTTCCGTATAACCCGTGAAGAAATCCGAACTTACTGTTACCTGTCCTTCGGACAAAAAGAAATCCCCGATATATTGGGAACTGTCGCCGTTTATCCAAAGTGTTCCAAAACCGGTTTTAAAAATTCCGTAATCATTCTTAGCGCTGGCAAGCGTCTGACCGGCTATCCCGCCGTTAAAAATGACGCTATTTCCTATAATATTGCCGTTTATGTAAAGCGCGCCCGTTGAATCATTATACACGTCGTTAGGAAGCCCCGCGGCAGTGTTAGCGGTAAATATTATGTCTCCTGAAGAAGAATCAAGATAAAATATTCCTTGATTATAAATTGCGCCGCCGAGCACATCTGCCGAATTTCCGCTGAACTCCGATGGCCCTGCTATATATACGCCGCTGCGTTTATCGGAAGAATCATTATATATGGCTCCTCCGGACGCGGCCGAATTATCCCTGAAAACCGATTCGCCGAGCAAAAGAACGAAATGATTCGGCAAGCTCGAAAATCCCGGCGGAGTAGTTCCGTAAGTGTATATCGCTCCGCCGTTTCCGGCGGACGTATTTGATAAAAACTCGACGTGGCTTCCGGGAAGGCTTATGACGCTGCCTGAAATATTGTATATCGCACCGCCGTAAGTTGACTCGTTGGAATCAAATATCACATACCCCAATTCCAGACGGCTTCCTGCGGCATTATGCACCGCGCCTCCGTTTCCTGACAAAGCTTCATTGCCGGTAAAAGCCGCCGAAGATAAAACCGCAGTTCCGCCGTTGTATAAAGCCCCGCCTGAACCGTTGAGCGTTTTATTTGAATCAAAAGATAAAAACCCGCCGGACAAAACGTTTATTTGACCTTTGTTGTTATAAATTCCCGCTCCGCCGGAATCGGAAATATTATTTTTAATTTCCGCGTTTCCGTAAATATTTATTACGGCGACGGATACCGTGCTCAAACTGAAATTATATACTGCGCCGCCGCTGCCTCCGGACGATTCGTTTGAATCCATAATTACGTCACCGAAATTAAGATTTCCAGAATTATAAACGGCGCCGCCGTTTAAATCCGCAGAATTATTTACAAATTCGGCGGAAGACAAATAAACCGTGCCGGTATTATACAATGCGCCGCCGCTGCCGACAAGAGCATAATTTGAATGAAACAAAGCAAGCCCCGCCGGCAAAACCGTAAAATTACCCGTATTATAGACGGCTCCGCCGTTGGTATTTGCAGAATTTGACTGAAAAACGATATTTCCGGACATATTAAACGCGCCGGTATTGTACAAGGCTCCGCCGTTGGCGGCTGCGTTGGAATCAAAAAGAGAATCGCCTAAATTCACGGTGCCCACATTATATACCGCTCCGCCGCTGCCGGCAGCGGAGTTAGACGAAAACGACATAAAAGAACCTGCTTCCGTCGACGTTATTACGCCTGACGTATTGTTATACACAGCTCCTCCGGAGACGGAAGCAACATTATTGTCAAACAGAACCGTTCCCAAAACGTATATTTTTCCGTTAGCGCCGGTATTATATACTGCTCCGCCGTTGGTACCAGCGGTATTGTTTTGCATAACAACATCGTCCAGACTCAATCCGCCCGCAGTAACATATATTGCTCCGCCGTTTTGGCTTGAAGAATTGTTTTCGATTATCGCATTTGTTATAAGAGCCGAAGAAGCGGCATTGCTAAGAGTAAGAACGGAACCGCTTCCGGTAATATTTGCGCTTGATACGGTTATATCCTGAAGAGTAAAAAAAGTATTTGCATTTGCTATTCTAAAAAACGAACCTCTGGCACCCGGAACCGTTCCGTCGGTGCTTACCAAAATTCCGGAGAGAATATAATCCGACGCCGTTGCACCGCCGCCTTTTACCGTAAAATTTCCGCTTCCGGCGGTTCCCAAAGACTCATCTATATTGTATACGCCCGGAGCTGTAATAGTAAACTCTCTCGGCGTGTCCGTAGACGCGTTAATCAAAACTAAATCGTGATTTGCACTTTGCGAATAAGCGACGGACGCGCACAGAAAAAAGACAAAACTCAAGACGGATAATTTTTTCAACATTTGCTACCCCCATGTTTGATGTTTTTTAATTGCCATATCTATAACGCAAAAAAACATTCGTCCGAATTTTCCATGACGGATGTTTATTTATATAAATCAGGAGCAATATTCCCTATTATTCCTCTCATTAAGGTGTATTTAACTAAATTGGCTAAATTAAATCTGGTGCATATGCACCAATATTAAAATAAAAATTAGACCGAATAAACACGGCAAACGCATGAAAAAAGCGGAAATTTGCCGTATCTTTTTAAAGTCAAGGCGATAAAAAAGACGCTCAGCGCAAATATACGGAAGAGGCAAGACAGATTTCATGCGTCCACACACCCTAGAAAGTATTGCAATTGCACCGGAAATATTATAATCTAAGAGCCATGAAAGAATATATAAAAGTAATATCAAAATGTCATGTTTTTGACGGAATGTCCGATGCGGATATTGAGTCTGTTTTATCTCATATCAAACCCAAAATTTACAGATATAAAAAAGGTTCGTATATAACAATAGAATCCGATCCCGTCACGGATATATTCATAGTTTTGCACGGCTGCGTACAATTGATAAGAGAAGATACTTCTGGTACGCGCTCATTAATAGCGCAGTATACATCAGGAGACAGTTTTTTTGAAGCTTGCGCTTCCGTAAATATGCAAAGCCCTGTCAGCAGTTATGCCAGCGCCGATTCTGTCATAATGATTATTGAATTTGAAAATATTATAAATCTGCCGCGGGCGTTAACTAAGTTTTCCTCAAAAATAATAAAAAACTTGCTTTCGATAACCGTATGTAAACTTTATAATACTTACATCCATCTTATACACGTAAGCAAGCATGAGATCAGAAGAAAGATATTTGCTTATTTGATTTCGCAAAAAAACAAAGCCGGCGCAAACGAATTTGTGATCCCCGTCAGCAAAACGGATCTGGCAGATTATCTTTTTATAAACAGAAGCGCGATGACAAGAGAACTTGCCGCAATGAAAAAAGATAAGCTTATCAGTTTTAAGGGCAGAAAGTTTGCGATTATCACTGAAAAACGATACGTTTAACGGGCGCATCTGCGTCTTTATAAAAGGATCTACGGTGGATAAAAAATATAATATTATCATTATCGGCGCGGGGCACGCGGGCTGCGAAGCGGCTTTGGCTTGCGCGAGAATGGGTTTTAGAACTCTGATAATAACTTTAAACGCGGATTCTATCGCAAGCATGCCGTGCAATCCTGCTATCGGCGGAATCGCAAAGGGACAGATAGTAAGAGAAATCGACGCGATGGGCGGCGAAATGGGCTGGATAACGGATCATGCCGGCATACAATTTAAAATGCTTAACAGTTCAAGAGGTCCGGCGGTATGGTCTCCGAGAGCGCAGTGCGACAAACAGATGTATTCCATTATGATGTCCGGTTCTCTTCAAAAGCAGGCTAATTTGGATATTCTTCAATCCGAAGCAATATCTCTTATAATCAAAAACAACAAAGTATACGGAGTAAAAATATTGACCGGCGAAGAGATTGAAGCAAACGCCGTAGTGATAGCAGCCGGAACTTTTTTAAAAGGGAAGATCCACGTAGGCAAAATAAATTTTGACGGAGGAAGGTTTAACGAAGGAGTGGCTTCATATCTTTCAAAATCTTTGATTGATGACTGCGGTCTTGCGTTAAAAAGATTTAAAACAACAACTCCGCCGAGAATAAACGCAAACTCCGTTGACTATTCAAAAATGACCGAACATCCCGGAGACGAAAAACCGCGGCCTTTTTCCCATTTTACCGAAAAAGAAAACTGGAGAAAAAATCTAAAACAGATTTCATGCTGGCTAACGTATACTAATGCCGTATCTCATCAATACGTTCGGGATAATATTGAATTTTCTTCAATCAACACAGGAGATGCAGACGCTAAAAGTCCTAGATATTGTCCGTCGATCGAAGAAAAAATCCAAAGATATCCGGAAAAAGAAAAACACCAGATCTTTCTTGAACCCGAAGGAAGAAGCACAAATGAAGTATATCTGAACGGTTTATACACCGGTCTGCCTTTTGACGTACAGCAAAAAATGATCAATTCGATCGGCGGCCTTGAAAACGCAAAAGTTATCCGTTACGGATATGCCATAGAATACGATTTTTTATCCCCGCTTCAGATAAAAAAATCTCTGGAAACAAAAAATATTGAAAACCTTTTTCTCGCGGGACAAATCAACGGAACAACCGGATATGAAGAAGCCGCGGCTCAGGGGTTTATGGCGGGCGTTAATGCCGCGCTGAAAATTCAGGAAAAAGAACCGCTTATTCTGGGAAGGCAGGAAGCTTACACGGGCATTCTTATCGACGACATAACAACAAAAGGGATGGACGAGCCTTACAGGATGTTCACTTCGCGCGCAGAATACAGGCTTTCCATAAGAAATGACAATGCCGATTTAAGGCTGATGGATATAGGAAAAAATTTAGGGCTTATATCGGACGCGGCATATAAACGGTTTGACCTTTACAGAAATACTTTGATTGATTTATACGACGGAAAAGAAGACAGTTTAGCGTCTGATAACGATTTGCTGCCGTGGACAATCGAACAGGCAAGAGAAGAAGTCGCGATACATAAAAAATATGAAGGATACATTGAAATCCAAAATAAAACCGCAAAAAAAGTTAAAAAACACGAAGACAGAAGAATCCCCGAAGATTTTGATTATAATGCCATGAGCTCTTTATCTGCGGAAACAAAACAAAGGCTTTCGCAAGTCAAGCCCCAGACTCTGGGACAGGCTTCAAGAATACAGGGAATAAAGCCTTCTGACATAGCAATACTGACGATATATCTTGAGAAAAACAGACGCAGAGATGCATAGAGGCGGCGGGCGAAAGTTTAGCTGAGCGGAAGCTTAGAAGTTTGGCAACAGCTAACGCGTCCGCGCGACAGGCAAAGCCTGACGAGACAACTGCATGAAAGGATGGATTTAAATGAAAAATAAAAACGTTGATATTTATTTTTTCAGCGGCACGGGAAACACTTATCTGGCTGCAAAAAAAATTGAGGAAACTTTTGAGAAAAACGGCTGTTCCGTAAACCTTTTGCCTATAGAAAAGGCTGACCCTGCAAAAATAGATTTATCAAAAACTATCGGACTCGGGTTTACGATAGCGTGCTGGAATACTTATCCTTTCGTAAGGAAGTTTTATGAAAATCTTCCAAAAGCCGAAGGGACCGAAATGTTCATATTTACGACAATGGGCGATTCTTCTTTAAAAACGGCGGCAACCGCAGGATATATTCTTTCAAAAAAAGGGTATTCAGTCATAGCGACAAAGGGATTTCGTATGCCGAATAATTTTATAGCGGTACGCTCGGATGAAAAAAACAGAAAAACAATAAACATGGCTTATCCGAAAATTGAAAGTTTTGCCCTTGATATTTTAAACGGCGTTTCATCTGCAGAAAAAACAAATATCTTTTTAAGATTTTGCTATATGATTTCAAGATTTGTTACAAATACATGGAACTGGAAAATAAACCAGAAGATTATGAGATTAAATCTCAAAAAAGAAAAATGCGTTAAATGCGGACTTTGCGCCAAAATATGCCCCGTAAAAAATATTTCTTATTCGGAATATCCGGCTTTTGACGGAAATAAATGCCAATTTTGTCTAAGGTGTATGTCTTACTGCCCGCCTCAGGCAATAAAAAAATTCTTCGTTTTGAAAACGTATAGAGCCTTAAACGACATAACGGCAATTACGGATAAGGAAAAAGAGTGAAACTCCGTCTTTAAAAAGGAGATGTTAAAATGTCTATTGAAATAGTAGGGCTTGCGGCGGGAGTTTTCGCGACAATAGCGTTTGTGCCGCAGGTATATAAAACGTGGAAATCAAAATCCGCGAAAGACGTTTCAATGCACATGTTTTTGATATTCATAACCGGAGTAACTTTATGGATAATTTACGGCGCCGTAAAAAAAATACCGGCCGTGATGATTTCGAACATAATCATATTTATACTTGCGGCTCTTCAAATTTTCTTAAAAATTAAGTATGATAGAAACAAGACAGCAATGAAGAATGAAAAATGAAAAGTTAAAAATATACAGGTTTTCGCGATGCAAAAACATATAAATTCTTCGTTGTCTAAAAAAAAGGAGAGCAGTATGAAAAAATTTAGTTTTGTTTTAGCGGCAATTTTTGCAGTTTCGGCGGCCAGCGCGTTCGCGCAGAATGAAAACGCTGAATTAGAAACAGGAATTGAAATATCAGCGTCAGTAACTCAGGAAACAAGCGCTCCTGTGGCAGCGCCCGTAACAACAGTATCGGCGCAGCAGCCCGCAGTTGAAAGCAAAGCGCATGTAAACGAACCGAAAACGGATATTCTTACGGATGCGCAGAAAAAAGAATCAAAACAGAATGCAGATATGATAAGAAAACAGGCAAAAGATTTGGTCAATAAGGCAAAAACGGCGAAAAAGAAAGCGGATGCAGACGCTAAAGTTATAAAGAATCAGGCGAAAAATGATGAAAAAACAGTACTCTCAAAAGTAGCGACAATGAAGGAAAAAGCCGCTGCCGAGAAGAAACATTCCGACTCTGAAGCAAAAGCGCTTGAAGACAGAGCAAAATCAATAAGGGAAGCGGCAAAAAATAATCAGAAAGAAACTTTAAATGACGCAAATGCAATGGCGCAAAAAGCTAAAGAAACCAGAGAAGCCGCGTTCAAAAGAGCCGATGATCTTGTGAGTATAGCCGCACAGGATGAAAAAGAAGCTCAAAGACAAGCGGATCTCCTTTTGCAGAGCATACCTAAATAACGGCAGAGAATAGTTAATAGATAGCAGAGAATAAAAAATTCCGGAAGGCAAATCCTTCCGGAATTTTTTATTCTCCGACTTTAAGCGGCTTTCAATAATTCCATTATGTTTCTTGTGTCGTTTTCGGTATTTTGTTCGGTTATGACAGTTTCAGCAGCATACTTAGCAGGCGGCAATAAAGCCTCTATTAAATTTCCTGCCGCGGCCGCGCGCTCTTGCGGAACAGAACTTGACGCCCATGAAGAAGAAGATAATTCCAGCAGTTTTACTGGATTAAAATATCTCGCGCTTTTACTGCTTTTTATAAAAGCCGAAAGTTCTTTGTATTTATCCAGTTTTATAACGCACTGTGCAGTTCGCCAAAAAGCGCGTCCGTATAATCCGTTTTTGCTGACAAATTCATATATTGATTGTAAGTTACGGTATTTTTCAATTCGTTTATAACTGACGCGATCTGAGACGCGACGGTTTTAATATTGATATTATTCCTTCCTGAAACTATTTCCACATATTCCGGTATTTCCTGATAATCGACCAAATCTATTTTTATTTTTTTAAACACTCCGTCTTTTCTTTGCGAAGCCAGCCAATATTTATATCGCCTGCGCCACCTTCGACAAAAATATTTTTGACTTTATACTCTTCACACAGTTGGGAAAGAATCATACTGATATTTTTCTGTACCGCCGGATGACAGTGCAGATCCTGTATGATTACCGCTGAAAAAGATGAGCCTGAATTTTTAAATGAAGTTATATTGGAGTAATTAAGTATTTTTAAACCGTCTTGCATAATACTCTGCCGGCCGGACACTGAGGAAGCAGGCAATGAAGGAAAAACGCCCTGTCCTAAAACAGACGTTTCCAATAAACACAATGCGATGAATACTGAAATAACTTTTTTCATTTCTCTATCGGCTGATTTTACTCTCCTGCCATCATATATTCCGCGACTAACGCATGAAAGCTAAATCAAAAACCATTTACCGTCGAAGCAGTTCTCCATCTCCCTCATCAGGGAGATGGCGCATGCGTTTGCCGTGTCATATCTTCAAGTATTGTTTCTTTTTCAATTAATTTTTGATATTATTCTGAAATGGAAAAAAAAGAGCTTTTCAACAAATTCAAAGACTATGCCGCTTTTAATATTATAGCTGATTTTTCAGAGAAAAACAGTGAGTTATTTAAAAAATACTTTGATGAACTTGTTGAGTGGAATCAAAAATTTAACCTTATATCGTTTAAAAGCGAAACCGATTTGATTTACAGACATTTCTGCGATTCTCTTTACAGCGCAAAAGCAATTTTGGAAAGTCAAAGTGAAAATAACAAGGATCCCGGATTACGGCATTCGGAGGCGGCACGGCAAAGCGTGCCGGATCAGAATTACAGCCAAAAAAAAGCTTGCCGCCCTGAACTTGTTTCAGAGTCTGCCGCTGCCGCTAATTCCGCTTTGCAGCTAAAAGTTGCCGATCTCGGCACAGGTTCCGGAATGCCGGGCATTCCGGTAAAAATAGCCATACCTGAAATTAAACTTACGCTTGTAGAATCTATAACCAAAAAATGCGCGTTTTTAGAAAACGCCGCAAAAAAACTCGGTTTTGATATTGAAATCCTTAATAAAAGAGCGGAAGAAATCGGACAAAATCCGGCTTACAGGCAGAAATATGACATAGTTTTATCGCGCGCCGTAAGCAAGTTTTCGCCGAATCTTGAAATATCTATTCCCTTACTGAAAGTCGGCGGGCGTTTTATCGTACACAAAACAAAAAATTCTGCCGAAAGCAAAGAGGAAGGCCTCCCGTCTGTAGAAAACGCGTTAAGACACTTAGGCGCAAAACTTGAAAATATAATCCCCTACAAACTTCCCGAGCAGGAACTTGATTATTGTATTCTGGTTTTTAAAAAATACAAAGACACGCCCGCACAATTCCCAAGAAAACCCGGAATTCCGGAGAAAAAACCGCTGTGACCGCAGTGAAAATATTATTTCCGATACAAAACAGAAGATATTACCCGCCTGTCAAAAGACCGCCTAAAAAACAGCATAGAACATCTGAATTTTTAAACAATAAAAAAGGGTACATTTTAGATAATGTACCCAAATCATATATAAAAAGTGTCGGGGAGACAGACTAAATTCACTCACATTTGGTCTTGCTTTGGTCTTAATTTTAGCCTTATTGTCCTTTTCCCCGCTGTCTCCTACATACAACTTATCATAGCATATTAGTTCTCTGTTACTCAATATTTAAGATAATGCGCTTAACTGCCTAACAGAGTCCACTGCCATTTGCCAAGTGATGTCTGCAGTGTAAGCATATCTTTTCTGGTATCTCTTCCATAAATCAGCCATAAGAGAACTCGTTTCAATGATTTCTATTATATTGTCCGCATCCGCTACCTGCGGCACTGTGTTGCGATTTTTGGAAGTCTTTTCCAACGCGCTCTTGAATATCTTTTTATCAAAGCTATGGGTTTTGGTTAAGACATAGATGTCGTAGAAATCTCTCATTCTGGTATTAGTGACGTCGCGAGAGAGAATAGTCTCAAGTTTTTCCGCAAGAACCGTCTCCACGTTATACGCCATAACGGGTATGCTTCTATCCTCAAACATTAGTTGAAAGTCATACTTAATTTCTTTGGGCGTTACAAAATCTCCCGTACTGATGTCTATCTTTATTGTCTGTTTCGTTTTATCCAAAACCGTCTCAATAGAAACGCGGTAGCCGGGGTAGTCCGCTTCTTCGTGTATTGCTCCTATTTTCTTAAAGGTAAGCGTAACATTGTCATCAACAGGAATGGTTAAGATTTCCTTAATTACCGCCTCTATGTCTGCTTCCGAGAAATTTCTTTTCTTGAGAACCGTGTCTATATCCATAGTGGCACGCGTTCCTATACCTACCATAGAAGATATAAGCATACCGCCCTTGAGTATGAAATTGTTTTTATACTTTGAAACAGAAATGCGTTCAAGCAAGCGTTCTAACATGAAGTTACGCAAAATGATTTCTGGAGAAATGTTTTTCTTCTCTGCCAAGTTTCTTGTCAGGGCTTTTAACTGAGTAGATGTTTTCACAACAAGACCTCCATATACCCTCGCAAAATCTTCGTTATCTCAAACTCTTCAGCTATTCTCATAAGCAGGCTAAGATTCTTATCTTTGCGTTTTGAATACTCTTTAAGCGCCTGCGTAACAACAGCTATGTCCATTTGGTTGCGGCTTCTTACAGAGTCGCAAATCGTCCTTTCAAGTCCATAGACAGAAACCTTATGCCCGAAAACCGTTTCCATTATTACGATATGTTTTTTGTATAAATCCGACTTCAGTGAAAAAACAGTTAATCCGTCTTTTCTAAGGCTTTTATTGTTATATCCCCTCGGAACCGTAACGCTGTAATTTATAGGGTCTCTGTCGGTAAGGTCATGAAGAAACAATGCTGTTTCGTGGGAGTAAATTAACTTAGGTCTCCGTTTTTGAAAAATGTACATCTTATCTGGCAAAACATCATGCGAAGCATAAACGCCATGAGTAACGCGTTCAAGAGTACCGTTCTTAACAAACAACCGCAGGCGTTCATTGGATATGCCGACGGCATTTGCTTCTGCCGTAGTAAGAATACCGTCCTTCTTTTTAAGCAAAGATTTAAGTTGATTCATAAGTAGCCTTTGATTTTGATACAACTATTATAACTTAAAGTAGTATAAAAATCAAGCCATTGCATTACAGTTGTACAAAGCAAGAATCAATTATAATCTTATGCAGCCATGTAGAATTATCATAAAAAGACCTTTGACTTTAATACGCCTATTGCAACTGAAAGTAGTATGAAAATCAAGTCACAGCAGGCAAATCAGGTTATTTAACAAAGCATAAAGATAAAAATCTATTGGTTTAAAAAAGATTGTCTTTTCGTACTCACAATACGCAAATAATGACTTTTTTAAACTAACAAGCCAGCGCGGGGCACAGTTAGGTTATTCTCTTAATTTTTTTGCTTTTTTCAGGCCGTTGAGGAATTGATTCTTTATGCCGTTTTCTTTTTCTTTGCCGCTTAAGTCTGTCAAAACATCAAAAAGTTTGCCGTTAGCGTATTTCGGAATTTGAATAATCTTTGCGAGCGCGTATGCGCTGCTCCAGCGGATTACCGTGCCTTCGTCTTTCGTGTTTTTCATTACGTCTTTTATCGCCAAATCCAAATCGTTAGGATACAAATGCGCGATATTGCCGACTATTCTTGAAGCCTCTCTCTTTACAGAGTTTGACTTTGATGGAATAAACTCTTGAACAAACTTCAGCCAATCCCTATTTGATATTTCAGGGTTTTTAGATGTGACATCTTCCATTGCTTCAAAAACTAAAGCCATTTTCTTATCGTCAAGCGTATTCTTTAGCTTTTGGATTTCTTTGATTGTAATCGATTTCTTACGTATGGCCTCGACTATTTCCTCTCTTTTTTTGACAGGTTTAATCAATTTGTTATCCAACAGACAATTGATATTCATATTCATTACTCCTATAGGAACTTTTTCAATGGTTAATGATTATCGGATGGTATAAATAAAAAAAGTCGGGGAGACAGGACTTGAACCTGCAGCCTCCTGCTCCCAAAGCAGGCGCGATAGCCAATTACGCTACTCCCCGTTTAACGACAGATAAAAGGTAATATGAAAAAAGTATAACGGCAGTGACTAAAAATTTTTTATATTTTACTTATTACTTTTTACTTGTCTTATTATTTCTTTCGCTTTCTGCAGAGCCTGCGCTCTGTGGCTTATCTTGTTTTTTACTTCGGCGTCAAGTTCCGCGAAAGTTTTATTTTGTTCAGGGACAAAAAAAACAGGGTCATAACCGAACCCTTTGTCTCCGGCTGAATGTCCAAGTATTATACCAAATATTTTACCTTCCGCCAATGATACCTCGCCTTCGGGACTTGAAACCGCGATAACGCATCTGAACTGCGCATTTCTTTTACCGCTTGGCGCGTCTTTAAGAGCTGCCAGCAATTTTTTGTTATTGTCGTCATAGCTACAGCCGTCGCCGGCATAACGGGCTGAATAAACTCCCGGTTCGCCGTTTAAATAATCAACTTCCAAACCGGTATCGTCGGCAAGCGCCCATTTCTTAAAATAAAGCGCGGCCTCTTTAGCTTTTTTTACGGCATTTTCTTCCAATGTTTTCCCGTCTTCGGCCGTTTTGGGATATGATGGAAAACTTGTCATAGGTATGACTTTAATATTAAAATCTTTCAAAATCGCCGAAATTTCTTCGACTTTATGCTTGTTGCCGGTTGCAATGATTATTTCGGTTATCATAAAGCCCCAATTAATATTCTCTATTCTTTATTCTTTGCTGTTTCCCAATGTCTTTTTCTGCGCTGCCGTTATCTGTTTTATGCCTTCATACGCCATATCCAAAAGTTCGTCCATTTCTTTTCTTGAAAACGGTTCGCCTTCGGCGGTTCCCTGGATTTCAATAAATTTTCCGGCTGACGTCATTACTACATTCATATCCAAATCGGCATTATTATCTTCTTTTGCCGACAAATCAAGAACTTTTTTGCCGCCGCCGTAAATGCCGACGCTTACGGCTCCGACAAAATCCTTCAGCGGGATTGCTTTTAAAAGTTTTTTCTTTTTTAAATTTTGAAGAGCAAGCGCAAGCGCGACAAATCCGCCGTTGATCGAAGCCGTTCTCGTACCTCCGTCGGCTCTTATAACGTCGCAGTCAATAGTTATCGTTCTTTTGCCAAGCCTTGATAAATCTACGCAAGCCCTTAATGATCTTCCTATAAGGCGAGAAATTTCCTGCGCTCTTCCGCCTTCAGACAAACGTTTTCTTGGCGAACGCTGGTCGCAAGATCTGGGAAGCATAGCGTACTCGGCGGTTATCCAGCCGTGCGTATCGCCTTTTTGCTCGACATACGGAGGAACTTTCTCTTCGACGGAAGCAACGCATAAAACTTTCGTCTCCCCCATAGAAAACAGACACGAACCCTCGGCATGCTTCAAATAATTTTTTATAATTTTAATTTTTCTCATATATACTCCCGCGGAAACGGCAATGAATAAGTAACAAGTAAGATGTAATAAATAACGGCAAGGACTAAAGATTTTTGCCTTTTACTTATTACGGGTGTCTCTAAAAACCCTGTTTGTCATTCCCGAAATTTGTTATCGGAAATCCGCGTTGCTATTTTATCGACGACAACAGCAAACATGGATTTCCGTTTTAACGGGAATGACCGACGTAGGCAGGGTTATTAGAGACCCTTACTTATTACTTTTTATTGCCGTTAAAAATTCCAGCGAAGACTCAATTGTCCGCCTATGCCGGCTCTTCCGAGGCTTCTTCCGTAAAGTTCGGCTCCTGCGGAAATTTTATCCGAAAAAGCTTTTTCAACGCCGACGCCGTACTGTACATACGGATCTACGGACATAACCGGAAGTCTTATATCGTCAACAATGCCTTTTGTTTCATTCGATAAACTCCAAACTCCGCTAAGATTTACAAATGAAATTAAATCATTTTCAAACACGGTGGAAAGTTTTACTCCGGGCTCAACATGGAAAGGGCTGAACCTTTCAACGTCGACTTTTACTCCGGCGGTGTTTCTGTAAGCAGATACTTCTATGACTGAAAATGACAGGTTCAAAGAAGGCTGCAAAGTAAATTTTTCTTCGGAATCGATATAAAAATTATAACCCGATTTTACGGCAATGCCTTTTGTATACATCATAAAATTATCTTTCCCGTACCTGCCTTCGCCATGTTCGCTTACCACGCCGAGATTAGCCGTGAAAGCCGTATAAAAACGTTCCTTGAATAATACCGCCGTCACGCCCACCAATCCGCCGCCCTGCGTAATAGTTGCGCCGTCGTATGACTGGTCTGAAGCATTATACGCTCCGTATAATGAAAACACTCCGCTGACACTTCTTCCCATATCGGACGGCTCTGAGTTATATCCGGCATACGCTCCGTACGCGGTATTTGTTATCGTAAGCCTTTTAGTAAGTTCAATATTGTCATTATAAGCATAAGGTCTTATCCACAAACCTTTAACGCTTTCTTCGCTTAAAGCTTTGTCAATTATGCTGAAAGCCTGATCGTATGAATTCAACTGTCCGAGATATCCGCCTGTCTGCATAGTTATCGGAGCTATAAAAACCGAAGGATTAAAATCAAAAGTGTGTTCAAGATTCAATATCCCGTTGCCATAACTGACATAATAAGCAAAAACGGGTCCCAGTATTTCCTCGCAGTCATTGCTTAATCTCAGCGCGTTCATAAATTTGTTGTCATCGGAAATTTCTATGCTGACTTTTGTCTCAAGCTTTTTCAAATCGTTTAATAAAATTATTTTGTCTATTACAAGTTCTCCGTTATCATTATTCATCACGGAACCGACAAAATTATCAGCTTCTCCTTTTCTAAGATCAACATCAATGCTTACATAAGCGCTTCCCGCATCCGGCAAATTAAAATCCGAAACGGAAACATTATCTATTTTCAAGTTTGTCATATCAAGCCTGCTTCCCTCATGCATATTAAACGTTACGTCTTTGAAGAAAGCGGTTTGCTCTCCGAACTTTATAGCGCTGTTATATAAATTGACAATATTCCCTGATGCCGAATTTATATTTCCAAATTCCGACATATCGCCGTTAAGATATAATATTCCCAAGCTTGGTCCGGAAACTATTACCGACGGATCATCCGAAACTGCCGCATTTATATTAATTATATTATTATTTCCGTCGGAAGTCAGCGCGTCGTTAAGAAATATTACTTTTCCGGATAAAGCATTAAGATTAAGCTTGGCGCCGCCCGAAAGATGTACGGCGTTTGATTTATTTTCAGCGCTGTTATTTTGAAATTCGACATCCGAGTTCTGAGCAATGACATTTACGACCCCTCCATTGCTGTATATCGCGCCTCCGGCTGCGTCAGTACCGACAGCGGCATTTCCTATAAACGAAGAATCATAAATATTCAGCTGATTTTCATTATATACGGCTCCGCCTTTGGCAGCCGTAAACGTTGAAGCTGCTATATTTTCTTTAAAAATAACGTCAAATATATTTGCCGTTCCTAAATTATAAACTGCGCCGCCCTCTTCCGCCTGCGCATCAGTGATAATGAGTTCGCTTAAATTCAAAACCGTATCCGCATCCGCAATATTAAAAACATTGGAAACTTTATTTCCGTAGATTGCTATTTCCTCTCCGCCGAAAATATGAAGAGTTCCCGTAGACAATAAAGAATTAAAGTTGGCGGGAACATTGTAATCTGTTGTAAGCGTGTAAGATCTATCCCCTGTTTGCGTGCTGACGGCATGCTGAAACGGATCGTCCGTATATTCCGTCAGAAGAAAGTTGAGAGAGCGGTTATCCGATCCCTGTGTAATGCGGTACACTCCGCTGCTTCCGTATGTCACAAAATCTACTTCGTCAAGATAATCAGCCGTCATTGTGACGGGATTTGTAAAAATTGTTATGTTTTCGGAAATGCCAAATTCAATATCGTTAAGAATACTCATTCCGTAAAAACTTAACTTACCTCCCCCCAAAGCTTCCACGGAAATGTCTATCCTGTCCGACCCTCGGCTAATTAAATCTACGTCCATTTTCACGTTTGCCGTTCCGTTTACGACATTAAAACTTGACACGTAAATCGTATCGTCAGCCCTGCCGTTAGCCGTATCAAGCTCGGCGCCGCCGTATATAGTCAAATTGTTTCTGACTGATGAAGTTCCTATCGAACCCCTTGAAGCTGCAGCAAGATAGTTTCCTTCATTCTCGGCATCTTCAATTCCGTCAAAAATTCCAAGTTTCAAAACACCGTCGTAGAGATTTACGCCATTGCCGGTAACGGCATTATTAAATACTATAATTCCGGTCGTCGGCGCAGTATCAGGAATTTTATTGCCGTCAGGAACGCCGGGGCTGGCCGCCAAATCCCAACTGCCTTCCATATTGATATTTATTATCCCGCTGTCGCCGGTTATAGCATCATTAAACACAATGCTGTCGCCGCTGCCGGCATTAAGATTCATTTCGGCATTTTCGGCATTATGTACGGCATTTGATTTCAAGGTAGAGGTGTTTCCCGTAAATTCCACGTCTGAACCGTCGGCAATAATACTTAAAGTTCCTTCATTATATATGGCTCCGCCTTGCGAATTTCCATTGCTGACATTCACGGCTGAATTATACATAAAAGACGAATTCGTCAAAATTGCCGTTCCGGCATTGTACAAAGCGCCGCCATAAGCATAAGAGTCAGAACTGCCTATCACGGAAACTATCGCCGAATTATTTTTAAACTGTGAGTCTGAAACGTCAAGAAAAGAAAGATTATAAACAGCTCCTCCGTAAGCGAAAGAATCCGAATCAGCACTCGCCGTTACGTTTACGGAATTTGCGTCAAAAATAACATTTGACAAAACTGCGTTTCCGGCATTATAAATCGCTCCGGCGAAAACTTCTCCCGCAGCGCCTTTGTTAAATCCGTTTTTTAAAATTACGTTTTCTATGTTCAAAGTTGTTGAGGAATCCTGCAAAATAAAAATACTTTTAGGATTTTCGCTGCTGCCGATAACGGAAATGCCGTCCCCCTCCCCAGCCAAAGTAAAAATACCGGTTGAAACGATATTATCGTAATTTTCTAAAATATTATAATTGCTTTCTAATCTCAAAAATCTCTCGCCATAAGCTTTTACCGCAGCCTGAAACGGATCGCTTTCATATTGAAGCAAAGTAAAATTTAAGCCTAAAGAATCCGCGCTGTTTACGACACGATAAGAACCGCTTACCTGCAAAACGCCTTCATCAATACGATATTTGTAATAAACGGTGTCTATCGCTGCAATATTTGCCGACGATACTCCTTCAAATAAAGCTATGTCTGCAGAAAATCCTTCGGAGCCAAAATCGCTGATAATGTTTAAACCCGGCAGCAAATCAACGCTGCCTCCTCCGGAAAAAGAACCGCCTATGTTGATTTTATCCGAAGTTGCCGCGGCAAGATCAAAATCCGCGTTAATCTTTGCAGTGCCGCTGACATTGAAATCGTTTACGTAAACAATATTTCCGGCATTCCCGTCCACCATATCAAAAACGGTATTATCCTGCATTGTAAAATTTTCTCTTTGCGATGCGCTTCCTATCTGCCCGTAAGTAAAAGTACCCTCTTCAATTTCATAAGAGCCAAGCTTTAAAGTTCCATGATTTAAACTTATCTCGTTGCCTAAAACCGAATTTGTAAAAACGGTTTGTCCGCCGCCGGCAACATTAATATTGATCAAACCGCCGCTTCCGGCAACTTCGCTTATCAATGCGCCGCCGGTCAAAGTAACGGTATCGTCGTTGTTTATCAAATCGACTTCCAGCAAATCCGCGCTTGACGTTAATTTACCTGCGGTTATCGTCAGAGTGCTCTGCCGTATTGAAGCCGTATTTGTCAAATCCAATGCAGAATCGTTTAAAATGAGTTCGCCGGAACCTTGAAATACTATCCCGCTTACCGCTGTGCCGCCGGTCAAAGTAACGGTATCGTCGTTGTTTATCAAATCGACTTCCAGCAAATCTACGTCTGAAGTTAATTTGCCCGCATTTATCGTCAGCGCACTCTGCTGTATTAAAGCCGTATTTGTCAAATTTAACAAGGAATCGTTTAAAACTACTTCGCCCAAACCTTGAAAACCTATGTCGCTTATGTTGCCGATAAGCGAAGATCCGTCTCCGACAATTGTAAAAATCCCGTCGTTTACTACGGTTTTTGAAGACATAAACAAAACGGAAGAAGCGCCGAGCGTCAAGTCTGCGGTAATTTTTCCGTCTGAATTTATCAGCAAATTATTTCCGAAAATTTGCTGATAAGAATCGATTTGCCCTTGTATATATATCGTTCCGGTAAGTTCGGAAAAAGAGTTGATATCGTTTCCGATATTATTGTAAGGCGCCGTTCCGTCAAAAATAAGCGTGTCTCCGTTTAAAACCGAATCTTGAGTCCCGTCATAGACATGCTCATCGGCATATAAACCGGCAGAAAAAACAGTTAACAGCAATAATAAGGTAATAATCTTTTTCATCATAACTCCCATGATAAGTTTGGAGTGTGAAGAGTGGAGATATTGTGTTTCGGCGGGGACAAAATCCCTGCCTAATCAGTTTTCGCTTTGCGAAAACGCATCATCTTCACTTTTCACTCTTAACTCTTCACTCTTTTTTATTATATTTATCCCAAAAATCTCAGACTTTCGTTTATTTTTTCAATTTTGGTTTGGGCGTCCGACAAACGGGCTTTGATTTTTTCTATTTCCGTTTCCGGCGCTCTTTTTACAAAATTCTCGTTTTGAAGTTTGGCATTTGTCCTTTCAACTTCCTGTCCGGCAAGAACAATTTCTTTTGCAAGCCTCGCCTTTTCTTTTTCAATATCTATAAGCCCTTCCAAAGGTAGAAATATCTCAAACCCTCCGGCAACCGCTAATGCGGAGTTTTTCGGCCTTTGCATGTTTTTACCAAATTCTATATTGCTGATTTTGGCAAGTCTTTTTATATAATCTTCGTTCTCATTTAACGTTTTTTCATTTTCGGGATTTAAAACGCTGAACATTGCTTCTATCTGCGCCGCGGGAGAAATATTCATTTCGCTGCGTATTGTCCTGATTTTGGTTATTATTTCCTGAACAGCCAGCATCTTTTCAACGACAGATTCCCGATAGAAACTCTCGGGAATGACAAACAAAGAAGACTCGGCAATTATTTTATCTCCGCTTTGCCGTTCGTCCGCTGCCGTTGATCCGTAATTCGTAATTCGTAATTCGTAATTGCCGTTAAGCGTTTCCCAAATCTCCGCGGTTATAAACGGCATTATGGGCGACAGCAGCTGAAGAGCCGCTTTAAGCACATATATAAGTATTGATAAAACTTGTTTCTTAACAGCCAAATCCTGCGACATAATGCGTATTTTTGAAAGTTCTATGTACCAGTCACAGTACTTTGTCCAGAAAAAATCATAAAGTTCTCTCGCGGCCGCGTCTATATCATAAATTTCATACGCCGCTTTTACTTTTTTCGAGGTTTCGGCAAGCTCCGCCAAAATCCATTTGTCGGCAAGTTCCGAAGGCTTGATTTCGCCCAGTTCTCCGGCGCCCTCAAGATTCATTATTATAAAACGCGATGCGTTCCATATTTTATTTGCAAAATTTCTCGCCGCAAGAAACGACTCGTCGGAAATCTGCATATCCCTTCCCGGCGCGGCCGCCTGAGCAAGCGCAAATCTTAAAGCATCCGTGCCAAATTTATCCATAACCCCGAGCGGGTCTACAACATTTCCCAAAGATTTAGACATTTTTTTGCCGCTTTTATCTCTGACTATGCCGTGAATGAAAATATCTTTGTATGGAATTTTATCTATAAATTCTAAGCCGAACTGAACCATCCTTGCTACCCATAAATAAAGGATTTCATGTCCTGTGACTAAAACTGCAGTCGGATAAAAATATTTCAAATCTTCATTATTTTCATCTGAACCCCAATTGAAAACGCTCACAGGCCACAAAGCCGAAGAAAACCATGTGTCTAAAACGTCATCGTCTTGCAGAAATTTCGTTCCTTTGCATAAAGGGCATTGAGCGGGCGTTTCAAAAGACGCTATGGGCTTACAGCTTGTTTTATTTCCTTCTTCGTCGGCGCAGTAATAAACCGGTATCCTGTGCCCCCACCAAATCTGCCTGCTTATACACCAATCTCTAAGATTTTCAAGCCATAACACATAAGGTTTTTTCCACGAAGCCGGATAAAACTTTGTTTCTTCTTTATTAGCGGCGTTAACGGCTCTTTTTGACATTTCGGAAACGTTTAGAAACCATTGTTCCGACATCAAAGGCTCTATAGTATTTGCACATCTGTAACATCTTCCTACGGAATGCGAATATTCTTCCGTATTTATAAGCAGCCCTTGCGCCTGCAAATCTCCAACGACCGCTTCTCTCGCGTCGGCAACGCTTAAACCCGCGTATTTTTCCGGAACGTTTATCATTTTTCCGTTGATACCAATAACTTCTATTGCTTCAAGATTATTTCTTTTTGCGATCTCATTATCAGTCGCATCGTGCGCCGGAGTAACTTTCACGGCTCCTGTTCCGAAAGATTGATCAATAACATAATCGGCGACGATTTTTATTTCCCTGTCAACCAGAGGAAGCATTATTGTTTTTCCTATAAGATACGCGTATCTTTCGTCATTAGGGTTAACTGCGACGGCAGTATCGCCCAGCATAGTTTCGGGCCTTGTAGTAGCGACGACAATATATTCCGCCGAATCTTTTAAAGGATATTTTATATGCCAAAGACTGCTTTTTTCATTTTCATATTCAACTTCTATATCGGACAATGCAGTGGCGCAGCGCGTGCACCAGTTGACAAGCCTTTTCCCTCTGTATATAAGCCCTTTGTCATAAAGTTTTATAAAAGCTTTTTTAACGGCTTTTGAACGCTCCTCGTCCATCGTAAAAGCCGTTCTGTCCCAGTCTAAACCGCAGCCGAGTTTCTTGAGCTGATTTAAAATAGTGTCGCCGGTTTCAACGCGCCACTTCCACATGGTCTCAAGAAATTTTTCCCTGCCTAAATCGTATTTTGTTTTCCCTTCTTTTTTAAGGAGTTTTTCGACGACATTCTGCGTGGCGATCCCACCGTGATCCGTTCCTGGGACCCACAAAGTATTGTATCCCTGAAGCTTTTTAAATCTTATTATTATGTCCTGCAAAGTATTGTTAAGCGCATGCCCCATATGCAAAGATCCCGTCACATTCGGAGGAGGTATGACTATAGTGAAAGGTTTTTTGTTTTTATCGGACTTGGCGGAAAACGTTTTATTTTCTACCCAATACTTATACCACTTCCGTTCAACGTCTTTCGAATTATAAACTTTTTCCATTTCCATTTTAATACGCCTTTAAAAATAAACAGTTTAATGATTATATCAAAATTGCATGCTTTTTTAAACACGGCGTGACTTGGCAGGGGCGTCTCCGTTGACCATTAAATTATTTTGCAATGTCCACGTGACAAAAATTTTATTTATGCCCCTTCGGAAGCATTTGGATTATAGTTGAATTTGTTAGGTTCGACCGAATGCAACATCATAAGTATAAAAAAACTATCCTGACGGTAAACAAAACAACGTCGCCATACGGAACAAATTTGCCTGCATACATAACAACAATTGGTAAAAGTATCCACCATCCGCTCAAGTTTATGTCATGAAGTCTGCGCACGGTAATTGCCGGCGTCGGAATAGTAAGCGCAATGATAAGAACCCACAGCTCTATGAATCCGAATATTCCAAGCCTCTTGTCGCCGACGGCCACTTGGAGACCAAATACCACCCAAAAACCCCATGCCGCTACAATATAAGTCAACGTATAAGTCCAATACTGCGTCCTTGAAGCGCGCCCTTTAAAATCAAAATACTGATACCAGACAGCGTCAATTAAATCTGCTAAAATTCCAATAAGCTATTTTCCTTTTAGTTATAACTACTTGTGTAGGGACGCAGAGTTCATACTACACTCGACTAGATTTCTGGTCAAGCGATACCGTTCCCGTGGCCACTAAAACGTAAATAAGCCGGACTAAATGTTTTAGTCCGGCTTATTAAATATATGGCTTATAAGTTTACATTTTCTGATCTACGTATATTCCGGGCCCCATTGTTGAAGAGATCGAGATGCTTTTTATATACTGGCCTTTTGAGCTTGAAGGTTTTGATTTTGAAACGGCTTCATACAAAGTTCTTATATTGTCAGTAAGTTTTTCTTTGTCAAAAGAAACTTTACCTACGGCGCAGTGTATAATTCCGTAAGAATCGTTTTTATATTCTACTCTGCCTTTCTTAAGTTCTTTTACGGTTTCGCTAATTTCAAAAGTTACCGTGCCGGACTTAGGATTCGGCATAAGGCCTTTAGGACCTAAAATTTTAGCGACTTTGCTCAAATCTTTCATAATGTCAGGCGTTGCTACCAAAATATCAAAATCAAGACTGCCTTTTGATATGTCTTCTATCAAATCGTCTCCGCCGACCATGTCCGCGCCGGCATCTTTCGCGTCTTTTTGTTTCTCGCCTTTTGTTACAACCGCTACTTTTCTGGTTTTGCCTATGCCGTGAGGAAGAGATACCGTTCCTCTGACTGTCTGATCACTCTGTTTAGGATCAATTCCGAGTTTGATGTGAACTTCAACGCTTTCGTCAAACTTTGCTTTCGCCGTCTGTTTTACCAAATCAGCGGCCTCATCTAACGTATAAAGCTTATTTTTATCTACCAACTTCAATGATTCCTGCAACTTTTTTCCCATTTTTTCCTCCTGTGGTTATGCGGCGACTCGAAACAAAGTTTCGTTGCCTCCCACGATTTATTTAATTACTAATTACAGGGACTTCGTCCCAATTACGAATTGGGTTTCTCTAAAAACCCAATTTTGTCATACCCGTGAAAACGGGTATCCATGCTGCTTTTAAATGTGTCCGGCGCGACAAAAATGGATTCCCGTTTTCACGCAAATGACATCACTTTACATAGGTTTTTAGAGAGCCCCAATTACGAATAAAAAACAAAGAAACTAATTCCCATCCGGAGTTTGCCATCGAACATCTAAGTGTCGGGGAAAGCGGAATGGCTGCCGTTATTTTACTACTTCAATCCCCATACTTCTTGCGGTGCCTTCAACCATCAGTTTAGCGCCTTCAAGATCTACAGCGTTTAAATCAGGCATTTTTTGTTTTGCTATTTCTTCAACCTGGGCCGCCGTGATTTTACCGGCTTTATTTCTGTTAGGCACGCCCGAAGCTTTTGCAACGCCTGCCGCTTTTTTAACAAGCGATGCAACCGGAGGCATTTTTGTTATAAACGTAAATGATCTGTCTTCATAAACCGTTATAACGACAGGTATAGTCATACCCTGTTCCTGCTTTTTTGTTTTTTCGTTAAACTGTTTGCAGAAATCCATTATATTTACGCCCTGCTGTCCTAACGCAGGACCTACCGGCGGCGCTGGATTTGCCGCACCAGCGGGAATCTGAAGTTTAATCATTGCTTTTACTTTTTTTACTTTTGGCGCCATTTTACTTGCTCCTATTTTTAACGGCAACTGCGAACTGCAAATACTTACCGCAACAAATCAAGTTTTTACGTTTTTTTCTGCCGTCAACTTGCAATCTGTAATTGTCGTTTTATATTTTTTCAACCTGAAGAAAATCAAGTTCGACGGGAGTAGGCCTTCCGAAAATCGTAACCATAACTTTAAGTTTCCCTCTTTCCTGATTAATTTCCTCAACAATACCTATGAAATGTTTAAAAGGACCTTCAATAATACGCACATTTTCTTCTTTCTCAAAAGAAACGGCCGGTCTGGGTTTAGAAGCTTCCGGATTGACGATAGTGTTCAGCAGGCTCGCGACTTCGTCTTGAGCCATAGGAACAGGCTTAACGCCGCCCAGAAAACCTGTTACGCCGGCGGTATTTCTTATAAGCCAGTATGTCGTATTATTTACGGTCATCTCCACAAAAACATAGCCAGGGTAGAATTTTCTTTTTTTTATTCTTTTTTTATTCTGTTTTACTTCAACAACTTCTTCCGTAGGAACTAAAATTTGGGAAATTACGTCATGCATGCTTAAATTGGCGACAGACATTTCCAAACTCTTTTTTACTTTATCCTCATGTCCCGAATACGTATGGACAACATACCATTGGTTAGCCATTTTTTACCCCAACCTTATAATATAATTCCTAAAATTCTTCCGAGAAACATGTCGACAATGCTTACAAAAATCGACATTATAATAACAAACACCACAACTATAAACGTTGTGCCGACTACTTCTTTTTTTCCAAGCCATGTAACTTTTGTAAGCTCATAATAAGCTTCTCTGAAAAATTGGATGGGTTTTTTTATAAAATTCATATTTCACCTTTTACGTCTTCAAATATTATTAAAGCGGGGGCAGAAGGATTTGAACCTCCAAAGCTGGTTTTGGAGACCAGCAGTTTACCGTTAGCTTATGCCCCCAGCTTCTATTATCCAAAAATCCTTAATGAGCAAGAACCGCGCTTTCCGTATTTAACAACCTGGCATTTTTATCGCCGCCAAACAATAACCTGTCCGCTTCCACGCCGCCAGCTTCATTCACAGGCAGTCCGGCTATTTCTCAGTCGCCCGTTTCTTTACGGGAAATTTCTGTAAAAAATAACTTTTATCCGTTAGTTTCAAACCTGCACATATATTTTTACATCTTAAAAAATCTGTCAAAAAACCAATAAAGTCTCCGACAAACACACAAACTTACTTCGTTTCTTTGTGGTCGGTACGCTTGCCGCAATTTTTGCAGAACTTTTTCAAGGCAAGTTTACCTTCCTGCTTTTTGCCTCTGTCAAAATAATAGTTTCTGTTTTTGCATACGCTGCAAGCCATAGTAATAATAAATCTCTCAGCCATTTGATATTCCCTTTTATATGCAGATAAAAGATAATAGAGTATAGAGAATAGATAACGGCAAAAAACAAACTGCAGCATCACTTGAATTTTTACCGTCTCTTTTCTCTCTTATCTATTTTCT
>JGI24702J35022_10000415_pt1 | contig 25544 bp, 10 predicted proteins | sample TergutTh196P4_FD_35022 | JGI IMG/M metagenome (IMG submission 35022)
GAATATCCGGGATAACGATAGGTGGCACTTAATCGTTCATCGCGATTTTGAAATTCCTCATAAAAATCCTCATACTCCCAACCCGGACGATTGGTGTAGGGGGTGCCGTCCTTTTGCAAATAGGTACATATAAATGGACGGATCATCGACGTAGAGGTAGCAATACCATTTGACCAATACCAGTGAATCGAAGTTCCTACACTCAAAGATCTACTGCTTGCAACTGCCAAAATTGTCTCACTGGCAGGCGGGTCATCCGAGGTGAATAATTCACGATAGCTGGAATGCAGTGTTTTTCCCGATCTTTCCATCACTTCCAATGCTGCATCTTCCGCTCTTTTCAACCATGTGGCAGCCGAGGTGGCAAGGTTCAGATTATGGTATTTACGAAAAGTGCCTTCAAATAAGGCAACACGTGAAGCCAGTGCATACGCCGTCCATTTTGTAACGTAAGTACACTGAGTTGCATCAGTTGTACGGGTAATGTTTTGGCCGGCAAACATCAGGTCTTCATACACCCTTTCCATCACTAATTCGCGTGAATCACGAGGACCGTATAATATATCCACATCTTGTGGATTTAACGGACGATCGACCCAAGGCACATCACCAAACCGACGCACCTTATCATAATAAAAATAAGCGCGGAAAAACCGAGCAAGCCCGATGTAGTTGTTCCTGACAGTTTCGGATACATTCGGATCTGTACAATTGGCAATAAAGTAATTGATATTACGCAGATTAGTCCAATCCCAACCAGTGCTGGTGTTTTCGCTGACACTATTGAGAAGTATAAATGTGTGAATTGATTCGCTTAAACCATAATCAATGGGAACAGTTTGCATAGTAGTGGTAACACCACTCTCCTGTATAGAATGATCGAATGCATTAGGCAAACCATTATAAAATGACATAGAGTAGGCTAATAATCCTTCCTCCGAACTAAATATGGCAGTCTTGCCAATAGATGTGACGGCCTCTTCGTCCAAAGTGCAACAAGGAATTAAGATAAAACCTACAAAAATAATAAATGACATAAATGACAATGAAAACTTTTTCATAACTTCAGATTTAAATATTAATAATTAAAAGTTAACTGAAATGCCAAGGGAAACAGTTTTCAACGTTGGATAAGCATTGCCNGCTCCTACACCGCCACCTGTGGTAAAATCTGAAGTGTACTGCGCAGATAATACATCCATGAAATGTTTCCCGACAACCTTATAAAAAGGCGACCAACTGGCAATATTTTCGCCGCTCATATAGATACGGGCGCTNTTTATGCTGATTCGTGACACCCATGTATCAGGCAATGTATANCCTATTTGAAAATTTTTCAATAACAGATAGGAAACATTTTGCATATATCTGTCGTTTGCTGTGTACGTATAAGTAGTAGGATCCTGGCCTCCCTTATAGCGAGGCAAATATGCATCGCGATTATCTTCCGTCCAGTAATTGCCAAGATGCCAAGCCGGCATTTGGTTATATGCCCGCATATACTGACCCCAGAAAACAGATTCGCTTCCCGGATACCAGTTTTTCTTACCTACACCCAAAAAGAAAGCTGACATGAAGAAGCCATTCCAATTGGCGTTCAATGTAAAACTATACTGATAGCGGGGTTCGGTATTACCGATAATGGTCATGTCGCCTGGGTTATCTACCGTTTGAGCGCCTCTGGTGATCATGTTATCAGGGCTATTGTCACGATTTCGAATCTTCATGTCGCCTGCATGCCATTGTCCATCGGTAGAAGGTGTAAAAATCGTATTGATATATTCACCCGGAAGCGGATCAGATTGGAACAAACCGTCAACTTGGAATCCCCATAACTCACCATAGGTCTTACCAACGTAATGATCGGTAAATAGCTTGGTAGGATTGTTAAACTTGTCGATTGTCGTTTTATAATCGTGTAATGTACCGCGGATGGAGTAACTGAACGGTTTGTTTGCCACTTTAATTTTGTCCTGCCAGGTAAGGCTGAGTTCAAATCCCCTTGTTGTCATATCAGCATAATTGCCCCTTGGCGCCGTTGCTCCAAAGAGTTGGGGCAAGGTAGGTCCTGCCACATACATATCAGTGGTTTTCCGGATATAATAGTCACCGCCAAGAAGTATACGACCCTTTAACATGTCAACATCAAGCCCAATGTCCGTGGTGGTCGCTCTTTCCCAAGTAAGCCCGTCCGGGATAGGGTTAGGCGCGCTTGTACTCTTGTTCAAACCTCCGTTGAGAACCCGTCCGGAAGTACCAATAGTCAACAATTCAGCGAATGAGTAGGGTGAAATATTTCCATTACCCAATGAACCGTATGAGGCGCGGATCTTAATGTTTGAGAACAAATCTTTGTTGACACTCCAGAAAGGCTCTTCAGTCAATCTCCAACCTCCTGAAATAGAGGGGAAAAACCCCCATTGCTGGGCAGTTGGAAATCGAGATGATCCGTCGTAGCGACCGTTCACCTCTATCAGGTAACGGTCTTGATAGCCATAGTTCAACCTGAAGAAAACGCCTGCAGTTCTCCATTTGGTATAGCTTGCCCCAGGGGTAATGCTACTGCCTGTGGCTAATTGAACACTTTCAGCACTTTCAAGTAACAGTCCATTACGCTGAATATTGAGCGCCTTATAGGTAGATGTCTCGTAGTTCCAACCAGCCATTGCCTTAAAATAATGCTTTTGAGCATAAGTATTTTCATACTCGGCATAGATGTTTGAAACTGTATACATCGTGTTACCTTGCGATTCGTAAATGACGCCGTTGATATCGCCCAAATACGAGGGCTCAGTAGCGTATGCATTTGTATAGAATGGAAGTTTTACCCTTTTAAAGAATAAATCACGGGAATTAATACGGAAAGAATAATCACCAATGATACGGAAAGTATTGTTAAAGAAGTTTGTGTTAAACCCTACCGTGTTTCTAAACAAAGTATTCCTATCATTCTGATAATTGTTTCCATCAATGAGCGCCCCCAAAGTCCAGGCGCCGTTACGTGTAAAGCTTCCGTCAGGATTATACATAGGAGTGGTCGGGTAGGAAACATGATTGAGATATGTCTGAAACCCATTACCTCTTGCCACCGGATTGTAAGAGATATGACCAAATGTTTTGGAAAATTCAGCATTATTTGTTATCCGTAACCATTTGAATGCCACGAGAGAACCTTTAACCCTAAGATTGTAGGAATTGTAAACATCGGCGTCCCAATTATACATTCCATCGGTATCAAAGAAACGTCCTGAAATATAAAAATCACCTTTTTCGTTACCTCCTGAAATGGTTACGTTGTGATCCTGTACTAAAGAGTGGTCTTTCCAAAGCATGCTCTCCCAATCCGTACTACAGTAATATTCATAATCGCCATTAGGTAATATTTCTGTTTTAGGCCCTGCGCCTGATGCTTTCCATTCTCTCATCCGCTCAAACCATTCGTCGCTATAATTTTGAAGACCATTGATGTTAGCAGATACTGATCCGTTTTGGTTCCACCATGCTAACCTGAAATGTTCCAACCAAGTAAAACCATCATATACAAATTCCTGTTTTTTTGCTAACGACATTCTTGATAAATTTCCGGTATAATTGACTGTCGTTTTCCCTTTTTGCGGACTTTTGGTGGTAATCAACACCACACCGAAAGTCGCTCTGGAGCCATAGACTGCTGCTGAAGCTGCATCTTTCAATACGGAGACGCTTTCGATGTCGTTGGGGTTTAGATAGGAAGGATCGCCTTCCACACCGTCAATCAGAACTAGCGCGCTGCCGCCTTGTCCTATTGAAGTAAGACCGCGTACATTGTATGAGGCAGTACCTTGAATTTTACCATCTGCCATATTAATATTCAAGTTAGGAACAACACCTTGTAACGCTTGCGTGGTATTGGAAACTGTACGACCCTCAAATACTGAGCTTCCCACTACGTCAACGGCGCCGGTAAGATTTACTTTCTTTATAGTTCCGTAACCGACTACAACCACTTCTTCAAGCTGGCGGGTGTCATCGGCCAGCGTGGTATTAATAGTACGCCTGTTGCCTACTACTATTTCCTGACTGACAAAGCCGATAAATGAAAACACTAAGATAGTATTTTCATTAGGCACTTGCAAGGAGAAAGCGCCGTTGGCATCGGTAGAGGTTCCCTGCAGCGCTCCCTTGATCAATATACTTACACCGGGTAGCGGTTCGCCAGTTGCATCGGTTACAGTACCGGTAATTGCAATACCTTGCTGAAACGTACCTTTGGGAGTTACCACAATAAGGTTATTCTCAAAGATATGGTAAGTCAGGTCGGAATGATCAAGTATGCGATCAAGTATGGACTCTACAGTTGCATTATTCACATCGACGGTTATCTTTTTATTGATAAAACTCAAATCGTCGCTATAAAAAAACCGGAATTCACTTTGATCCTCGATGGCTTTGAATACCTCTTTGACAGTCGTATTTTCCATCTGCATGTCAAATTTAGTGGCCTGTGAATAGGCTGTTGCACTTATCTGAACCAGAACTGTCAATAAAAGCAAACATGACAATTTCGTGATACGAAATATTCGTGACCAATTTTTTTTTCGATTAATAAGGTCTGTTTTGTTGTAATAAAAAAAATTCATAAATTTGTATCGTTTTAAAAGTACTTAATAACGACCGAAGCATTGATTGGGGAATCATTTGGTCGTTGTTGATTAAAACACTCTGATAGCGTAAGATACTTAACTTACGCTATTTTTTTCTCGTTCGGGACGGTCTGGATTTTTCATAGGTATTTAACTGATTAATGATTAATAATTAACATAAGATTATTTATTCGGTATATTCGGTATTCAAATCATACAGTGATTTGTATGCTTCCTTAAATTTATTGTTTCGCGACAGTATGACCTGATTCCCTTTGAGATTGAATTTTACGGGTGCAGCTAATGATAACGCCCTTAAAACTTCTTCGATCGGTTCATCTTCGAACGTTCCGCTAAACTTGTATTTGGGTAGTTCTTTGTCTTGAAAACTGATTGTCACATTGTATCGACGCTCTAATTTGGTTGCAAAACTGCCTAATTCTTCGCTTTCGATGCGCCAACGCTTGTCTTTCCAAGAAATTTGGCTCATCAGGTCAATGGTAGCTTCTATTGTTTTAACTTTTGGCGAAACTTTCGTTTGCTGAAGTGGCGCTAACGGTTCAGATGCCACTTCCTTCTTCTCAATGTTAGTTTCCACTATAATCTCGTTGGTGTTTTTCTTCAAGGTCAATCGTTGATTGGGTTTTAGCAATACGATTTCGCTCTTATCAGTTCCTTCTGTTTTTACCGTATGCGATATTTCCACTTCGCCTTCCACTAAAATAGTTTCGATGGTAGCTTCGTTCGGATAGGCTTTTACATTAAATGATGTACCAAGCGCTCTGACTGTGAGGCCGGAGGTTTTTACATCGAATGGTAAAACAATATTTTTAGCTACCTCGAAAAAAGCTTCACCAACCAGACGCACTTTGCGGTTTTCTTGTCCGTATTCGGTGGAATAATACAACTTGCTTCCGGCATTAAGCCATACTTTTGTGCCATCGATCAAACTGACTTGNGATTTTGCTCCAAGTGGAGACTGTATTTCGTACCATGCTGTTTTCGTCTTTTCCCTGGTAGTGAAATAGGGACGTGTTAAAAGTCCTAATGTAAAAATAACAGCCAACATAGCAGCAATATGCGGGATACGCAATCGTATTACCGGATTTTCGTGGGGTCGGTGTATGGGTATCTGCTTCGTCTGTTGCGTATCGCGCTTATCAGTTTCAGCAAACAAAAGCAACGCATCGAAAATTTTACGCTCGTTGAAAAGTTCCTGTCGGTTTTCCGGCGACAATTCAGCCCACTCCTTTATCTCTCCAACTTCCCTAACGGAAGCAGACCCATCAAAAAATCTGTGTAAAGTGCTCTTATCCATAATATTATCAGCAAAATGAATTTTTATCAACGATTGTTCATCCGCTCTAATAATAATAGCAGTTCAACAAGTAAAAACCCTATGAAATAATTAAAGATAATCGCTCAATTCTTTATGTAGCAATTTGAGGGCGGTGGTGATATGCGCTTCGACCGTTTTTATGGACATATTACAACTCACGGCAATTTCTTTGTTTGACTGTTTCTCAAAACGGCTTTTACTAAAAATCAGTTGTGTTTTTTCCGGGAGTTTTTGTAAGGCTCTATTCACTATTTCATAAATTTCTTTCGTATACAGTTCGGTTGGTTCGAGCGCCGAAAGGGTCGCAATACGGATATCCAAATCCCATTGGGCGTTGGTATGCAACTCGTTCAATACGTTTTCTTTCACGCGGATATGCTCAAGATGATTCAGACATTTATTCTTTATAGTGGTTAAGATGTAAGCCGGCACATTGGTATCATCGGCCAACCGGATTTTGTTTTCCCAATAGTAAATGATCGCATCGGATACAATATCTTCGGCTGTCGGCATATCACGAACATAACTGTTCGCAAAACGAACGAACCTGCTGTGATAATCAATGAACAGCTGGCTAAATGTGCGATTTTCTGCATCCATAACCGTAATATACGCGTTTCAAATGATGGAGCAAAGTTACAACTATTTGCATTATATGCAATAAAATGGATAAAAAATAAAAAATATTTCATATTATTATCGTACAGCCACCTTACAGGAGGAGGTCGTGAACCGGCAGTTTCAACATCAAAAAACGGCAAAGAATGAAGATACCGACAAAAGCGAGTAGTTTTTTTTAGTGCATGACGATATTTTAGTTACCTTTGTGGCGTCAAATGAAAAAATTACAAGTATGAATGAGATGAAAAAATATGGCTTGACCATGATAGCGCTGCTGTCGCTTTCCATCGGGATGAAGGCGCAGGACGAAATAAGTGAAAAAACGGGGAAAGAACAGACTAAAGACAAGTTTTCGTTTGGATTGCTGCCTGCTATCGCTTTTGACGCCGATTTAGGCGTTCAGTATGGCGGTTTGGTAAGTGTGTATGATTACCGCAAACCGGTAGCCTATCCCGATTACCGCCAGATGTGGAAGATGGAGATTTCACGGTTCACGAAAGGTTCGGGTATTAATCAGTTGTATTATGATGCTAAAAATATGTTGCCGCATCGGTTGCGGTTGGTGGCCAATCTGGCGTATATGACCGAACAGAAATTGGATTTTTTCGGGTTTAACGGGTATGAAAGCGGTTATAATCCCAATTTTGTTGATGATGCTTCGCCCGATTATCTGACCCGTGTCTTTTATGGGCATGGACGGGAGCAGTTTCGTTTTAATTCGGAGTTGATAGGTCATTTGCCTTGGGATAATTTTTACTGGTTGGGCGGCATTGGCGTCTTTCACACCAAGGTGTCGACCGTCGATATTGACCATCTGAACAAAGGTAAGGACGACGACAAGAAACTTCCAAATACGCCTACACTTTATGATAAGTATGTGGAGTGGGGTATTATTCCCGAAAATGAAAAAGATGGCGGTTTTTCCAACTATTTTAAAGCGGGGTTGTTATACGATACGCGTGATATTGAGGCTAATCCGTCGCGCGGTATCTGGACGGAGGCATTGATTGTCTATGCGCCCGGATTCTTTTTCAACGATGATGTGAATTATTGCAAGCTATCGGCTACCCATCGTCAATATTTTACATTGGCGCCTGCAAAGTTAATCTTTGCTTACCGGTTGATGTATCAGGGAACACTTGGCGGACATGTGCCTTTCTATATGCAGCCTTTTATGCTTAACGCCTATTCGCCCATCACCAAACTTGACGGGTTGGGCGGCGCAAAAACGATGCGCGGCGTGATGCGTAACCGCGTAGTAGGAGACGGTTTTATCATGGGAAATGCCGAACTTCGTTGGAAGGTATTCAATACAGTGATTGCCAAGCAGAATTTTTATGTTGGCCTGAATGCTTTTATAGATGCCGGCATGGTGGTTCAGAAAATAAAATTTGACAAGTCGCTCATCCCCACCTTACTCGATAAGAGCCTCTATCTCGATTTCGATGCCGGCTATTTCAACAAAAATGATGGTTTACATTCCGGCGCCGGTTTGGGACTACGCGCCGTTTTGAACGAGAATTTTATTTTAGCCATCGACTATGGATTNCCTCTCAAAAAGCAAGATGGGGACAAGGGCGGNTTGTATATCTCGATAGGGAATCTTTTTTGATTTTCTATTTTGGTAAAAGATTCAGATCGATTCGCTCTTACAAAATACAAANNACAAAAAAAAGTTTTTTTGTTTTTTTAAATTATTGTTGTATCTTTGCAGCGTTTTATAGGACGAATTTGTTAAAGGCAATAATCGGGTTCAAATCCTGAATCGTTCACGGGGATATGGGAGGGGAAGTCCAGTAGGAGTTATAAGCCTCCAGTTCTCCACCAGGCCTGACGGAGCGAATCTGTTAAAAAGGGGATATAATAGTATCCCCTTTTTTATTTTTTGCTCCCAAGTAATTTAAGTCTGCCATTATCCATGTAATAAATATTTGGCATTGTATGTAACTCGTTTTTCTTTTTTAAATATCCTGCAGTCCTACCTGTCGCACTAATCAACATATCCAGTTTATCATCTTTACCATCCCAGTAAAAAATACCGTTATCTGCCTTGCGTGAATCCTTTATGTATGTTCTGATGGTTTCTTCATTTGCATCTGTTATCCTTTTTATATCCCATGTTTGTTTATCAAATAACCAATCAGGTTTTTTCTCTCCTCCTTCAGGTAAAAACTCGATTTGTTTTCCCTCGTTTTTTGCGAGCAGCCTGCCAACCGTTTTTTCAGCCTCTCCTCCACGACCGGCTGAAGAAAATAAATGTTTCTTGTGATAAACATTATATCCACCGCTTTCCCAGTCAAAATACGCCTTTATCCATTTATCGTCATATGAATCATATTTCGCTCTTGCCGCTTTAATGTCTTCTGTTGTAATGTCTTGGTTCATACCGTTTCCTGAATTATCCGCAAAGTTAGCAATTTTTGCGCTTTTACCCTGCAATTTCCGTTGATAACTCAAAAACTCCTCCGGCATTTTAGGCAATTCCGGCTTCATCTCATCCCCGCGATCCCAAGCAGAAATCAGCATCCGAAGCAAACACCGCAATAGCCGTAAACATACACTTGACTTTTATGGATGCCGGCATCGTGGTTCAGCAAATAAAATTTTGGTAAAAGGTTCAGATCGATTCGTTCAACATTATAAAAATGTACGCGCGCGAGAGATATTGGAATCATATATTATACAACTCCGATCAATGTGGCAAGTCAGGAATTCTGGATTGCTTCGCAGGCTCGCAATGACGATAGAGGCAATCACATAAACTTTTCCCGTTTCTGGAGGTTGAGGAGGCCGATCATGAGGAAGACGATACCGCCCAGTGCGAGGAAGATGCGGCTTTGGATGAGGGTGTTCTGCCAGATCATGGGGTGTATGTTGGAGGGGATGGTGAACGGGTTGATGAAGACGTTATAAAATTCATTGCTGATACTTGTTGTTGGGGCGCTGGAGGCGCCTCCTCCACCAAATCCGCCGCCACCTCCACCGCCTCCGCCGGGAGTTGGGCCGCCGCTGCTGCTGCCGCTGGCGCTCATGATGATCCAAAATAAGAGTCCGATGATGATCATAAGGACGGCGGTACCGTTGCCGCTACGTGTGATGGTGGAAAACATGAACGCGAGGTTACCGAAAAACAGCATCGGGAATATCAGTTGCGCCGCCATCTCGACGGTATTAATCGGATAGAGTAACAGACGGGCTACGTAGGCAAAGAGGATGAGTATGAAAAAATTGGCGACGTAAACCATCAACATGCGCAATCCCCATACTTTGAAACGGTAATTGGGGATGCCGAAAATGATTTCGAGAATACGGTTGTCTTCATCGTTCTGAATACCAAATACTACCGGATAGAATATGAGCAACAGGCAGGGGAAAAATAACATGTTGTATATGGCCGCTTCATTTATCTCACCCTTATTCCAGGCAACATCAAACATGAAATAGCCGAAAAAAGCGAAAGAAGCCAGCAGAAACCAAAAGAATTTGCCTGCGAAAATAACCTTCAGGTTATATTGAACCATTTTATATCCAAGCGCTAAATACCGTTTCATATTAATTAGGAATTACGAATTAGGAATTTTCTTTTCTACGAACTTTCATTGTTAATTGTTCATTGTTCATTTGTTTATTGAAAAACCTACAGGTTTTTCAATAAACACAAATAGGCGTCCTCGAGGTTGGCTTCCATGCGGATGGCGTCGGGGGCGGGCTGGGTTAGGGAGATGTAACGTACCTGTATCATGTCGCCGTCCTGTATGTTATGGACGACGAGCGACTTGTCCAATTTCTCAAACTCATCCCTGCCGGTCAGGAATTGCCATACTTTGCCTTCGGCCATGCCGACCATTTCCGTCGGCTCGCCGAAGTATTTCATTTCTCCCTTGTTTATCACAACCACCTGATTACAGGAGCTTGAGATGTCCTCGATGATGTGGGTGGAGAAGATCACGATGCGGTCTTTGCTCAGCTCGACCAACAGGTTGCGGAAGCGGATACGTTCGCGCGGGTCGAGGCCTGCGGTTGGCTCGTCGACGACTAATATGCGCGGCAGGTGCATCAATATGAGCGCAATACCGATACGTTGCTTCATACCGCCGGAGAAGGAGCCGATCTTGTGGTCGACCTTGTCGAACATGGAGACGGACCTCAGCACGTATTCTATGCGTTCTTCCCGCAGTTTCTTATCCGTCAATCCCTTCAGGATGCCCTGATAGTCGAGGAACTCACCGGCGGTCATATTTTCGTATGTACCGAACTCCTGCGGGAGAAAACCGATCAGTCCCTGCAACTCTTCACGATAGGTGAGCGTGTCCAAACCGTTGATCCATATCGTACCGTAGCTCTGCTCTAAAATACCGGTGATGATACGCATGAATGTCGATTTGCCTGCGCCGTTGGGGCCGAGCAGACCGAACATGCCGGTTTTGATATCGAAAGATATCCCTTTCAGGGCTTTGAACGGGCGACGGCGTTTGCCAATGATCGGGACTGTCTTCACAAAACGAAAATAGGCGCGACGTAGAGCGGATAGACGACCGCTTATCCGTTCAATATTGATGTTCCTTTCGTACAGGTACTGCGACGAAAGATAGATTATCAGACCAATAGCCCACAAGGCGCTGATGACGATGACCAAGGCGGGATTTTCTAATTTGATATAGAAAATGTATAAAAACAACGGAGGTAAACTCCAGAAGATAAAACGATTGACATATCGTACTGTCCGACTGGCGGGATACCGGTAGAACAGATAGGTGCGGATTTTACGCCACAGATAAAGTGTTGCAGAATAAATGGCGATGGATAAAAAGAAAATCCAGGTCTTGCTGTCTAAAAAGAAAAAGGTAAAATAGATGCCGAATCCATAGAGCACAAATTGCCAGCTCAGGTTCAGGAAGTCTTTCAGCGAGTGGTATTCAACGCTTATACCCAGNCTTTTCTGCAGNTCCAACCCGCTGTTCCACTGACGNGTGAAACGTCCNTCGCGGTCGTATATTTTCACTAAATTGCGGACGACAATATTTATCTCCTTATTTTCATTGATTACGTCCGACTTGGCTCGTCGCAAACTCGTCTGCATGAAATAGGTAGTACCCGGTACAAGGACAATCAAGGCGAGCATATAGATGATCTGCCACAGCATTTCGCTGACATACAGATAGATCAAGGCTACGCCGATAAGTATGAGGGCGAGGTGCAGCAGTTGGGTTTTAAGCGCCAGGTTCCGGTACCAGGTTATCGCATTTTCCAATGACAAGGCTACGGTAGGTATTATCACCAACGTCAGCAGGGTGGAAAAGGCAAGTCCGCCGATCACAGTGATAGCGAAAGGAGCGCCTATGGCGCCTGAATAGGTCGAATTATCGCCCATGGCTAAGGGAAACATGGCGACAATGGTCGAGGTTGCGGTTATCAGGATAGGGCGTGTGCGCGACAGTCCGGCTGTCATCAATGCCCGCTCACGACGGTAGCCGCGTTTGCGCAGGATATTGGAATAATCGATCAGGATGATCCCGTTTTTGACGACTACGGCCAGCAAGATCAGCAAACCCATGATGGTGATAGGGTTGGCCAGGCTGTTGTCGGTCATCAGTAAGGCCAATATCGAGCCGATGGCTGCCAACGGGATAGAAAACAGCATGACAAACGGTGCGGTAATCGATTCAAAAACACATGCTAATATAATGAATATCAGGATGACGGCTGCTAATANCAGAAACTTGAAATCGGCAAGGATATCTTCTTCATGAATGACCTCTATGGCAACGCCTACNGGCATGTTATAATTGGCGATAAACTCGTCGATCTCTGCGCGNTAACCNTCTAACAGNGTTTTGTTGCTCTCAATTTCCTGCGTAAATTGATAGGTAACCCTCAAACGTTTATCCTGATTCTCACGTTGGATTTGCGAGCGGCCATACGCTCTGTTCACCGTGGCGATGTCTCTCAGGGTATGCAAACCGCCGCTTGAACTCGCAATCTGTACAGCCTCTAACTGTTCAAAGGAAACCTGCCGCGCCCTTTGATCTTCTTCTTCTTCCTCTTCGGATTTCGGTTTTTCGCGTATGACGATTTCATAAATTTCGTCTCCGAGCTTAAATTGCGTGTTTGTCTCTAACTGTCGGTTTAGTTCGTTCAGTCCGGTTGAGATATTATTACGTGAAATCTCGTAGGATGTAAGCAGTATCTGGTCGAAATTGAGGCGCGCTTCCGGCTGCCGGCTCGGATAGGAGACATTCGACCGGCGAATATAATCCTGTTCCGACAGGTAATAGCGCATATCTTCGCCTACTATCGTCATGATGTCATAGTCCGATCCTTTGACGACTATCATTTCCTGGTTTTGTCCTATTCCCATTGTGCTTAACAATGAGGTCAGTCCCCGCATTACATCGCTGCCGGTTTGTCCGCCGCCACTTGCGCCCGACAGGCTTATCTGAGCGCCGTCCACACGTGGCAGTCTCGTCCGCACATCTTCCTGAATCTCATTGATACCCCGTCGGCTTGTCTTCTTGAAATCTTCCTGCAAAACAATGGTCAACCGGGCGTCTTCGGCATTGACGCGAACGATAACATCCTGTAGTTCGGGTATTTCTTCCACCGTCAGCATTTCTTCGAGCGACCGCACCAAGTTGTCGGTACTTTCGAGCGANCTGCCGGTACGCATGGTCACNTTAATATTAAANCGGTCGGCGTTCACCTCGCGGCGCTGTTGAACGGATGTGGAGAGNGAATAACCCAGCGTCACAAAAAGCAGGATCACTGCNCCGAAAATCGTCGCTCCCGGATTGCGCAGACACCATTTAAGTACAACAAGGTAAATCTGCACCGGTCGTTGCGAAAGCGACACATTTTCATAGAACACGCTACGACTATGCTTGCCNGNTAATATCCAATAACTCACCATCGGGACAAACATCAGGGCTACCGCCAACGATATCAACAGCGTAGAAATAATGGANATCCCGATGTTGTCGCCTATTAATTTGATGGACGGATTCTCGGTGAATATAAAAGGGACAAAAATGACGATGGTGGTGAGGGTTGCCGCCACTACCGAGCGCCATACTTCGTGGGTGCCCTGCGTAACCGCACGTTCGGGCGGCAAGCCGGCAACGGATAACCGGTAAATATTTTCAAGTACGACGATGCTGTTGTCCAACAGCATCCCCACCGCAAGTGTGATACCGAGCAGCGTCATAAAATTGATAGATATCCCNGCCGAATAAAAGAAATTGAAAGCNGAAAAAATGGAGATCGGAATGGCTAAGGCGATGAAAAATACNAGCCGTAAGTTTTTNAGGAAAAACCAGAGTACGAAGATAGCCAACAGTCCGCCTGTCAATGCTAATCCGATGAGNTTATTGATATTCTTTTGCATTTCATCCGCCGTACTCGATTCTTTCACAATCTCTACATCTAATCCTTGCAGTCGTTCATTCAGGTTGCGTATGACATTAATGGTACGGTTGGATAAATCAATCAGGTTAGCCTGGCCGTCGTTTACCAACGAAACGGTTACCGCCTCTTTCCCGTTCACGCGGCTATACGATGTCTCCTCTTTCAGATCAAAAAAGACGGTCGCCACATCTTTTAACAGGACAGGNCCCGGNGCTACCACTAAGTTTTCNATGTCGGAGATGCGGTTATAGGTCGAGCTAATATGGACAAAATACTGGTTTTCGGGTTCCCTGACATTACCGACGAATACNTTGTCCTGCGCCTGGCTGCTTAACAGTCGGGATATGGAGGATGTTGTCAGGTTCAGGGCTTTGCAGGCGTCTACATCCACCCTGACCTCGATGGCTTTTTCGCGTCCGCCGAAAACGCTCACGGAGGCTATGCCGTCAATATTTTCCAATTCGGTTGTTATTTTTTCATCGACAATCTTTCGCACACGGTCTACGCCGCCCATACCNCGCACCTGCAGTTGCATGAAATAGTTGGTGTTGCGCATGGTAGTAGCGGCATTACGCTGAACGCGTACNGTAAAAATTTCGGGNAGCGACGCCGAGACTTCTTTCATCTTCTCTTCCAACTTCATGGTGGTAGCCTTGATGTTGACGCTGCTTTTAAATTCAACCGTTATAGACGAATTGCGCGTGCCAACGGTCGACGTAATTCTGTCGACTCCTCCGACTGAACCGACTGCGCCTTCTATGGGAATAACCACTTCCGATTCGACATATGCAGGGTCCATATCCTGCTGGTAGCTGACCGACACGGTTAACTGCGGAAGTTCCGCATTGGGAAGCAATTCCATCGGCAATTGTTTATACGACACATACCCAAGCATGGATAGCGCTATAAACAACATACAGATACCTATTCTTCTACTTAAAAGAAATTTCATTTATTTTTCAGTTTTTCGAAAACATAGTATACGCAGGGAATAACGACTAAGCTCATTAATGTGGAGGTTATCAACCCGCCGATGATAGCTAAAGCCATCGACGAACGCAGGGCTGCGCCTTCACCGATATTAAACGACATCGGGAGCATGGCGAGGATGGTAGTCAGGCTGGTCATGATAATCGGGCGGATACGCTGTTGTCCGGCCTGAACAACGGCGTCGAACAGGGCCATTTCCGTTTTCAATTGATTTGTACGTACCACAAGAAGAATAGAGTTGTTTATCGCTATTCCGACTAATACAACGATACCGATAACGCCCATGATATTGATAGTCATGCCGGTAATCAGAAAGATAAGGATAGAGCCGACAAGTGCAAGCGGTATAGTCAGCAGGATCGTAAACGGGTGCAGCAACGATTCAAACTGTGAAGCCAACACCATATAAACAAGCACTATCGACAAACACAAGGCCCACAGGAGGCTGTTGAGCGATTCCTGACGTTGTTCTTCTTCTCCCGTCACGGTAATCGAATAGTTGAGGGGCAGCGTAATGTCNCTTGTAGCCTGACGTATCTGCTGCGCTACCTTATCGAGTGATTTATCCAAGTCTTTATCAGCATAAATGCGGTTGATNCGGCTCTGGTTACGACGGAATATCTCTTTTGGCGCATGTGTGCTTTCGATGTTGGCCACCTCGCGTAAAAGAAATTCCTGGCTTCCGCTACGGATGACGCGGTCTTGCAAATCTCTCAATGAGATATCCGGTATTTTAATCAGGATGTCGCGCATTTCGCCCTTGTAATCCATTCTGCCTACGCTACGTCCCTGCAATTGCTGCCTCAGTTGCGTGATAACGGTCGAAGCCGACAGGTTGTTAATGCCCGCTATGGTGCGGTCTAACGCTACGATCAGNTCCGGTGCGCCTTCGGCCATCGATGAGTTGATATTGTAGATTCCGTTTATGCGNGACATTCTTTCCATTACTTCATCTGTCAGCGCTGCTATTTCGGGCAGTTCTTCACCTTTCACTTCGACAATAATCGGCGCTTCAGCCGTTCCCAGCAATGAACCTAATGAGTTTTCTTCCTGTTTGAATGTCAGTTCGAGGCCTTCGATCATTTGGGTCGCCTCTACAAAACGTTCCATGACCATTTCCGTAGATAAGGGCGCCGACTTCGACAGGGTCACTTTCATCATACCCGTATGTTCGCCTTCATACACCTGACTTTCGGATGCACCTTTACCGATATGACTGTAAACGGTGCATAAACTGTCGCCGGAGATGGCTTTCACTAAATAGTCTAAATTCTGAACGACGGCATCGGTACGTTCCAAACGGGTGCCTTCCGGCATTTTTACCATGATTGTAAACGTCCGACCCTCGGCGCGCGGAAGAAATTCCGTTCCCACCAAGGGGAGCATAAGGCAGGTAGCTGCAAATATCAGCGCTGAAATGCCAATCACTAACCAGCGTCTCCTTAAGAATGTGGATAGAAGCCGGCTATACCATTTAAACTGAACGGATTGGGTTGTTGTTATTACTTTTTTTCGTCCGGATATCTTATCGTACATCATGGGGATCACAAACAACGCCACTAACAGCGACGCGATAAGCGTAAATGTTACGGTCAGCGCCTGGTCTTTGAACAGTTCGCCGGAAGCGCCGTGAAGATAGACGATAGGCAGGAAGACCACAATCGTGGTCACGGTAGAAGCAATCACGGCTCCCGATACTTCGGAGGTACCCGAAATAATCGCTTCTACCCGGCTGAGGCCGCGTTCCTGATTCCGAAAGATACTCTCGATCACCACAATGGCATTATCAATCAAAATGCCCCCTCCCAGCGCCAGACCGCTTAATGTCATAATATTAAGCGTCAAACCGTTGAAATACATCAGGTTGAATGTAGCCACTATCGAAAAGGGCAGCGCTAAGCTGACGATAAGCGTCGTTCCCAAGCGTCGCAGGAAGAGAAACAGGATCAAAACGGCGAGTACTAATCCTAAGATGGCGCTGTTCTTCACTTCGCCTATCGCATCCTTAATGAATGTACCCTGATTGGTGATTACCTGGAAATGATAACCCGGCAATGCCTGTTCGATCTGACTTAACTGTTTATTAAGTAGTTCCACTACCCGTACCGTATTCTGCTGCATCTCCTTGTAAACGGACAGTCCGATGCATCGTTCGCCGTTCAGACGGACAATATTATCGGGGCGGTCATTTTCGAAAGTGATGGTAGCCACTTCGCGCAGATAAACAGGCGCCCTGTCGGTAGTCCCCGTGCGCGAAGCGTTTGTGGCTTCCGTTGCGCGATAACTGACGATCAGGTTTTCAAAATCGGCTTCGTTTGTAAACTGCGTCGTACTTTTAATTAAATACTGCAGTCCGAGTTCGCTCACGCGACCTGCCGAAATACTTTGGTTGTTCGATTCGATACGCGAACCTATCTCATCCATCGTCANGCCAAACGCCTGGAGTTTAAACGGATCGGTTTTGATGGTCATGATGGGTATTTCCTGACCGGAAAGTTCGACCTCTGCCACTCCTTCCAAGCGNACTAACTCGTTCCGTATATAGCTCTCGGCCATCTTACGCAACTCAGCCATATCCGTAATATTATTGTGCCACATGGCTATGAGCATGACGGGGGCGGTGTTCGGGTCGTGCTGGGTAATATTGAGGGAGGTGATATCCCTGTTTGAAGCAAACGAAGCCATGGCCCGCTGCAGGTCAAGAAAAGCCTCATCCATGTCTTTATTCTGGGTATACTCGACGGTCAGTCGCGCAGACCCCGATTTAATAACCGATGATACCTGCGTCACATCCTGCTGGCGAATGGCCATCGATTCCATGTTCAAAATAAATGTCTTCTCAATCTCTTCCGGTGGTACTTCCCCTATCTCGACCTCCACGAACAGACGCGGCGTATTGATGTCAGGTAATAAATCCACATTCAGACGATCGTACGAAATATATCCCAACAACAGAACCGCCAGTACAAGCATACTGATTGTAACGGGACTTTTTATCGCAAAATTGATTAATTTTTTCATTAAATGTAGTTTTCAGTTTTTTTTACTTTGTAAAAAGACGTTCGTGCGTTCTTGCGTTCGTACCTTCGTGCGTTCGTGCGTTCGCCCCTTCGTGCGTTCGCCCCTTCGTGCGTTCGTGCCTTCGTGCGTTCGCCCCTTCGCCCCTACCTCAGCACTTTGACGCGGCTATTTTCACGCAAGGTTTCGAATCCCCTAATGATGAGGTTGTCATTTTCGTACAATCCGTCGATTACCTCTACATTGTCTTCGTCTTCAATACCTGTCAGTATGGTACGGGTAACCGCAAGATTCCTTTCGACGACATATACAAATTTTCTATTCCGTTGGTTAAGAAGCACATTTTTAGGTATCACGATCACATCATCCGCATGGTCCAATACAACATCCGCTTTCACAAACATGCCTGGACGCAATTTCAATTCGCTATTACTGATGAGTATCTTTCCTTTATAAGTACGCGTTTCGGAACTGACGGCAGGCGACAGTTCGCTGATGACGCCCTGCAGGGTATCAAAAGGCAGGCTTATAGAATGAGTAATATATACCGGCTGATTCACCTGGATATAGCCGATGGTGCTTTCCGGAAAATTTACTTCTACTAACAGATTTGAATAATTCATGATACTGACCATCGGTTGATTGGAAGCCACCTTCACATCGGGCGTATAATGCGGTAACGAAACGATGACGCCGTCGAAAGGAGCTATCACATTCATTTTTTCGAGGCTAAGGTTTGCATTAGCCAGCGCATAGCGTGCATTTATTATTTGTACTTCCGTATTTCTGATTTGTGTTTCGGTCGATCCGCCCAAACTTAGTAACTCTCTTTGTTTTACCTGCTCCTGTTCATTAATTTCAAGTTGCAGCGCTCTGGATTCAATCTGGATATTATTCTCATACTCCTTATCTTCAAGCCGTATGATAAGCTCGCCTTTCTTGACCGGGTCGTTCAATTTAAACGGTTTTCCGGTTCGGGGATTCGTTTGAAGCTTGTATAAGCCGCTCATTTCGGAGTTCAGGTCAACGTTAAACATAGAGATTGCAGTACCTGAAGTAGGGTAAAGCTGACTTATTGAGCTGGTAGGTTTCAATTCGCGCACGGAAACAGGCGTTTCGATGTCGGTCGCGACGCTTTGGGGCTGATTGGTACAAGCTGTCAGGTAGAATAAGCATAAAGCGCACAGCGTTATGCACACCGGTTTCAACAATTGAAAACCGTCTTTACAAATCGTTTTAATGATTGAATAGCGAATGTTATACATATCATTTATCTATTTTAGAATTAATAATTTTTTCATTTTTTAAGTTCACCGCATCGCTTCAAGTAGTAATTCTTTCACCGGGATAATCGGTTTATCATTTTCAAAATCATAGAGTGTAAGAATCTTCAGGTTCAGCAACTCATTTTTATAATTGATACGCGCACGTACTAGACTGATTTGAGCGCTTGAGAGTTGCGTTTGATACAGGCTCATTTGCAAACCGGTCAGGTCGCCTTCGCGATACCGGATCTGGTTCAGCGTATAGGTGAGTTGTGCGTTCCGTATGGTAATATCCGCAATATCGATTTGGGAGCGAAGGTTTTCCAGGTTACGTATCGATTGGCGAATGTTAAGTTCAATATCCACTTTTTCGTTTTCATAATTTAGTTGAGCGATTGTTTGCGCTCTCTTTTGCGCATTAATACGCGCTTTTTTCTCACCCCAGTCAAAAATAGGGACGTTGAAGCTAATGGAAACTCTCGGACTATTGGTGGGTTTTTCATAGATATTACCAAACTGTTCGTTATCGCCTGAGATACCTATTGCAAGGGTCAGGTCGCCCCTGAACTCATTGATTGCTTTTATTGTTATCATCTGCAAATCCGCTTCCGCCATGCTTATCTCGCGTTGGCGTAATTCCATGCGTGAAGCCAACCCCGAATAGATCGCTTTCTCCACATTAATCAGCATAGGTGTCGCTTCAATTGTAACGGAGATGTCGATGTCTTCGGACAACGGCATCCCTAAGGTTTGCTTCAGGTTGTCTTTTGCATCCTGCAATGAGACTTCGTATTGCTGTACCGATGATTCCGCGTTGGCCATATTCACTTCAGCCTGATACAGTTCTTCTTCCGCCGACAATTGAGCTTCCACTTTGGCCTTGATGATGTCATAGTTTGTCTTTTGATTTTCAAGTTCTGCGCGGCTGATATCAAGATTGCTTTTAGCTAAATAAACGGAGTAGAACTGTCTTGTAATACTTTGTTCCGTTCTTAAACGTTGCAAAGCATAACTGATACCGGCATTTTCGTTGTCGAACTCCAATCGCTGCATTTCCATCTTTGTGCGGTTATAGGTGAAGAGCGGCTGGTTTAATCGAAGCGAAAGGTCGTTCGTGAACGCCTTGCTGATAGTAGTACCGTTGGCCCTCGTCGATTCGCTGTCCTGCCACCCGAAAGTGTTTGTAAGCCGTAAGGTCGCATCTGTAGGTAAAAAGGTCATTTCGCCTCGAAAAGTACCGCTTGACGATATGTTTTTACTGGTATACCATGCCGAATTGTAGCTGTCAAAACTACGGGTCTGGGAAAAACCAAACGGATCGATGGTCATCGAAAACTGTGGTTTCAGGGCGGCGCGTGATGCTTCAAGCAAAAATTGGGTCCTTTGTAGACTCAACTTGGAAGATATCATGCTGGGATTATTTTCTTCCGCAATATCCAGCGCCTGTTCTATGGTTAGCACTATCTGGCCAAACGAAAATAAGGACATCTTAGTTAAAAAAATAACTAACCAGGCAAATTTTAACATTAACTTAAACTTTCTTTGTTTCATAAGGGGGGATAAAAAGGGTTAAAAGGGTGACCGCCTTCTCTATTCTGTTCGGGCGAATTCGGGATTTTCAGTTCTTATTTCTCTCTCTATACTTGTTTCTCTTTTCACAATCTTGACTGCATCTGCTGTAACCATTCGTATGTTAGCGATATCGTTCGACAGTACAACCTTGATNGTATCATCATTATAAAATCCGAAGGTGCCCACTCTGGCCCAACCTTCGTTGGCGCGCCGCAGGTTGATATAGGCATTGTCTTCGCCATCGTCATATCTTACCTTAAAATGATATTCCATATTTCCGACGGGGCCTCTGTTATTATTCTGCTGCATTCCCCCCCGGTTATTCTGCGTTCTGCGAAGTTCATCCGGCATATAGACGTAGTAATATAAATCGTAGGTGCCTTTCTCGGGTACCGGCACTTTCCATATGGCGTTTTGACTGCCGCTTCCGCTCTTGATGACATAAGCGGAGCGTATATGCGTCCCATAATACTTATCGTTTGTTGTCAACGTCCATTGTAAGGGCGGACGGAAAGGTGTCACTCCCTGATAGGGGAATGAATTATCGCCGACATCTTCCAACCATTTCGGTAAAAGTCCGACAATATCCGGTTGCGATATCTCAAATAAATGAAAATCTTCATTATCGACAATCACCTCGCCGGGCAAGTTATAATTGACATTGGCAAGAACAAAATCGCCTTCCTTATCAATCGTTATGTTTCGTTCGGTAATGATGTTATTGACCGGCATATTGATAAGGTTAGGCAGATTAGCCGATATCAGCGTGCTTACCCGAAGCTCGCGGGGCGCCTCGTCCCATACATTAACAAGTAGTTTCGTTTCGCCTGCCGCCAATGAAATTTTACGTTTTGCACGCGGATCATTCAATGTGGAGACAGCGCCGAAACCGCCGAAACCGCCTCCGCCACCACCGCCGAAAACNGTCTCGAAATTAATAATCCCGTCATACTCGGAATCATTCGTGACCTGTAATTTTACGACATACACTTCTACATCACGGTTGATAATATAGGTAATATCAGGTGTTCCAACAATATATACGGGAAGTTTCGTCGGCGTATCCCATGATGCTATCGGCGCGAGTAAATTTTCTCCGGCAATTAAACTCATCTCGCTAAGTAAATCTTCAAACCGGAGATTCGTAAATCTATTTTTATTCAAATAAGCGCGTAAAGAATCGCGAAATTCCGTATACCCGACATTTAGTTCTGCCGGTGCAAACAAAACATTTGCTTTTAACGAGATGATACTGTTTAACAAATCGCGCTGTTCGGGGTCTATCAGNAGTTCTTTGAACGGACGTTTNTGTATCAAAAGATTTGCCTTTTCAAAATCGCTTATCCCGTTCATCTGTCTCATCCGGTTATTATCACCCCTGTCCTGCAGATAAAGTTCTATCAGGCGGTTGGCAATCGCCCAGTCTGATGAAAAAATATTATACCGGAAGTTATACAATTGCGGGAAAAGAAAATAGGGATTAGGGACGGTTGTAATAGTCATCTGACCACGCTCTTGCGTCATCTGACCTCTGCTTTCCGCATTTTGAAACGTCATCATAAACATGTTAAAAACCCGCAAAGCCGCATCCATGTCGCTAAGTTCCATCCCCTGTCGCTTCGACCATGTCTTTTGAAGNGTTATTTGTCGCTTAACNTCTGCATTATTAAANATNCAACCTTTTTCGGGGAAAAGAACCATTTCGGGCTGTAGCGTTTCCTGCGCCTGCGACCATGCGCGAACATAACTGCGAAACTGTACGGGAACTTCTACCAGTGAAAAACGTTTNAACGAATAGTTGAGCGAATAGTTNCTCTCAAACGTTTGTCGACGTATTCTTATCTGGGATGGNATCGTATCCGCAATCGAATCGTATGAAGCGGTAAAAAAATCGTTTCCTTTCAGATACCACAGATTAAATAAGGTACGGTCCACCTCGACACATTTTTGTTCGTAGTCGCCTATAATCAGTGAGATAGCAGGGGTAGGGAAGTCGGTCTTGAAAATAAAAATGCTGTCGCGTACAGTCTCGGCATCCGCTATTTCGTCGCGAAAACGTCCCGTGCTATCGCCGTCTATACGCATACGACCCCTAAATTCGCCGCCCTCCGGGCCTTGTCCTCTGAATTCGCCTCCGCCCTCACGTTGTCCTCTGAACTCGCCTCCGCCATCTCGCATACGGGTCATCATACTATCACGCATGCGTGCTCTAAACTCGTCGCCTTCCGGTCCCTGCGCTCCGCCCTCACGCATACGGGTCATCATACTATCACGCATACGCGCTCTAAACTCGTCGCCTTCCGGTCCCTGCGCTCTGAAATCGCCGCCACCATCACGCATACGCGCTAAACTATCACTTCCTTCGCGCATGCGACCTCTAAATTCGCCGTCGCCCGCAGGTCTCTGCGCTCTGAAATCGCCACCGCCCTGACCTTGCTGTCCTACATCACCGCCTTGTCTTCTGTTATTACCTCCTTGACCTTGACCTTGCTGACCTCTGAAATCACCGCCGCCTTGGCCTTGTTGTGCTCTGAAATCACCGCCTTGACCGCCTTGACCTCTGGTATTACCTCCTTGACCTCCTTGACCTCCTTGACCTTGTTGTCCTCTAAAATCGCCGCCTCCTTGACCTTGCTGACCTTGTCCTCTGGTATTACCTCCCTGGCCTTGACCTTGCTGACCTACATCACCGCCTTGTCTTCTGTTATTACCTCCTTGACCCTGACCTTGCTGACCTCTGAAATCACCGCCGCCTTGGCCTTGTTGCGCTCTGAAATCACCGCCCTGACCTCTGTTATTACCTCCTTGTCCCTGGCCTTGCTGTCCTCTGAAATCGCCGCCCTGACCTTGTTGTCCTCTGAAATCGCCGCCTTGACCTTGTTGTCCTCTGAAATCGCCGCCTTGACCTCTGTTATTACCGCCTTGACCTTGACCTTGCTGACCTCTGAAATCACCGCCGCCCTGACCTTGGCCTTGCTGACCTCTGAAATCACCGCCGCCTTGTCCTTGTTGTCCTCTTGTATTGCCGCCTTGTCCCTGGCCTCCTTGTCCTCCCTGACCTTGCTGACCTCTCGCAACACTTTGCACCTGGACAGGCCCGCCGCCTCTCTGGCCGCCTCCAAAGCCTCCAAAACCTCCAAAGCCACCCATTCCGCCGCCGCCAAAAAACATCGGACCTCCGCCGCCTCTCATACCGCCCATCTGCATCATTCCGTAGAAGTCATTACTATCGAACTCGTTGGAACGTATTGTCGGCATCTTCTCNCGCGGGGATAACCTTGTCCCTTGTGATAGAGCCGTTAACCCGTTTATTGTCTTCACTTCTAAACGGTAATNGCTGAAATAAGCCCGTTGCCAGTCAGGATTTATATCGCTGTATGCAACGCCNGGTCGTGGATACCAGTATGTTTCGGGTGTGAAAAGCACATAATTATCAGCTTGAAAACTGTATTTTTTATCTACATTAAACATGTCTTCAACCGAATATTTTTCATGCAACAGATCGGCAGGAATATCAAGATAACAGAAGTTTTCATCGATAGTTCCGGCATAAGTGACAGTCCATNTCACCGTATCNTCTNTTTCAAGAACCCGTCCGAAATCAATCAGTATAATCTGATGGTCGCGGGTAAACGCCAAATCATTATCATTTTCTTTTATTCCAATAACTTCTAAAGATGGATTCAGGCAAAANGTAAAGACATCGGACGATTCCTGCGCNGTTCCATGCATCACCACTGAGGCCGATATCTTTTGAGGGTGTTGCTCNACGGTAATATCATAGTTTTCGATTACCATCTGAGGCGAGTTGACATATTTATTATTAATTTCTACATACTTAGCCCGAATATCCGACGCCCGAAAGATAGTACTGACATGCCTGTAACCGGCAAATACTCCGGCCAGAATCAAAAAACATGCCAAAGCAAGCCAACGATAACGGCCATATTTTGTGTTCGGTAATCGCCGGAACAGGAAGATGGAGATACAAAGAAATCCTAATCCAAGTAACAGATAGATCAACCGGTGATTAACGACAGTCGACCAGTTTGAAAAACCGATGATGGAAGATTTGACTAAAGGCAGACTATATGCCATATAATCAAAAAGAAAGTAAAACTTATCCGAGATATAAAACAAGGTCAGCGCAATATATCCTAATAGGACTACAAATGTAATTGCCTGACTTTTAAGAATAAGCATTAGTCCGACCGACAGTCCGAAAATAAAAATCAGGGTAGGCACGCAGATCAAAAAGAAATAGGTTACATATGCGCCCCAATCGATCGTTACGCCCGAAATAAAATTAAATATGATCACTAACCCGATGATAAGCAAATTCAAACGTATAAACACATTCAAATTTCCCCAAATTTTACCTGCGACATATTCGGCATTACTAAGCGGGTGAACATAGAACACTTCGGAGGTATCTAATTTCTTGTCCGATTTCAGAAATTCCGATGATAGAAAAACGGCAATGACCGCTTGTCCGACGTTCAGAAGCAGCAAATTGATGTATGCAATATTGGAAGGTAAAGCCCGCATGATCCAATAACGCGGACTGTCAGGGAATACTAAATTTGCTAAATTAAAGAAACACAAAAACAAGATAGACAGTACGAGAAATATTCGATAGAACCAGCTTCTCATCAAAAGCTTGCTCTCGTATTTAGCAACAGAACTGATATTACTTAATGCAGCCATAATTTTTTT
>JGI24702J35022_10000416_pt1 | contig 25533 bp, 19 predicted proteins | sample TergutTh196P4_FD_35022 | JGI IMG/M metagenome (IMG submission 35022)
CCGCCCGCCTCCGGCGGGCGGAAAATAAAATATCGACTACGCCGCCACAGGCGGCGTGGCATTCTGTCATTTCTTTAAATTTTTAAGATTGTCTTTCTTAATAATATATCTTAACTCACAGTAATCATCATACATTGTTACTTTTTCTACTCTGCCGTCTTTATCAGGACTTACCGATTCGCCGAATTTTTCATTTGCAAAATAATATGCATTCAAAATCGCCGCTCTCTTAGCTGATTCTTCACTTTGAACTCCAGTTAAACCCTCTTTGGGATATCCTATACATACTATTTCATACTCATTATTATTAATAAAACCTTCTTTAATAAGAACAGGCAAAGCCTTTACCTGCATATCAGGAGCAGATGTCGAACATGATAAAGTCGCAGCAAGAAATATAAATAATACAAGTTTAATTTTTTTCATTTGATATACCTTTTTATAATTGAATTGCCACGCGCACATCACGCCGCCTCTGTTAATAAATAGTTCCCGCCCGCCGCAGGCGGGCGGGAAATCAATCTTCATTCTTCTATTTTTTTCGACAAAATCTCTTTTGTCTTATCCGTACTTATAGTATATATTTTCTTATAAAAGTCCACTAATTTTTTATTATTTAGATCACTGGTCTCTGCAACCCATATAATGGTATTATGTATAATATCGGATTCTTCGATTTTGTATCTTTCATATAAAAAATCAAGATCAACCAATTTAGATTCTTTATAGGCATAATAACCTGCAAGTCTTTTAAAATCATTACTGTTATTAAGAAGGGAATATGTGTCCACAAAATTCTGTGACGGCTGAAAGATAAATGACATGAACAAAAAATCACCCTTAATAGAACGTGATAAAATAACATCGCCACAGGCAATACCTGCACCAAACCCTGTTAGTGAAATTATCGCAATAAGACAAAAATTTTTGATGGTTTTATTCATTTTTTAATTTTTCAATAAATAGTTATAAGAATAACTATTGGTTTACTTGACAAAATATATAACAGATTGCGATATTAAAAAAATCAAGTAAAATATTTAGGTTTGTAATTGTGCGTTTGTAACGCACAATTGCAGCATTAAATAAAATCAAGTAAGATATTTAGGTTTGCAATGTGCGTTTGTAACGCACATTGCAACATTAAATAAAATCAAGTAAAACTTTTAGAGGCAACGATGGAATATGAATCTGTAATTGGATTAGAAGTTCATGTACAATTGAATACCGAATCAAAAATCTTTTGCGGCTGCTCAACTAAATTTGGGGCCGAACCGAATAGCCAGACCTGCCCGATCTGTTTAGGATTGCCCGGAACACTGCCTGTGTTAAATGAAGAAGCGCTAAAGAAAGGTTTATTGGCAGGCTTAGCGCTCAATTGTGAAATTGCAGAGTACAGTAAATTTGATAGAAAAAACTATTTTTATCCTGATCTTCCTAAGGCATACCAGATTTCACAGCTTGATAAACCAGTGTGTAAAAACGGATACATTGACATTCCTCACGAGAATGGAACTAAAAGAATAGGAATAACCAGATTACATCTTGAAGAAGATGCAGGTAAACTTGTACACCCGGAAAATTCTTCCGATTCTTCTATGAATATATCCTTTGTTGATCTAAACCGCGGAGGTATGGGCCTTGCCGAGATTGTTTCCGAACCTGATATGAGAACCGCTGATGACGCATACAACTATCTGACAAAGCTAAAATCAATAATTAAATATATAGATGTTTCCGATGCGAATATGGAAGAAGGCAGTCTCAGATGCGATGTTAATATATCTGTCAGAGAAAAGGGCGCATCAAAATTCGGCGAAAGAGTCGAGATAAAAAACTTGAACTCATTTAAGGCGGTAAAAGCTGCAATAGGATATGAATTTGAAAGACAAACATCATTAATAAAATCCGGAGAAAAAGAACTAATAGTTCAAGAAACCCGATTATGGAATGCAGACCGACAAGAAACCTACAGCATGAGGACAAAGGAACATGCCGCAGATTACAGATACTATCCTGACTGTGATCTCCCTCCAATGATTATAACAAAGGAGTATATAGAAAAACTAAAGACGTCGCTTCCCGAACTTCCCGATGAAAAGATGAATAGATTTAAAAATCAGTTCAATCTATCGGACTATGATGCGGAAGTTCTTACATCCGTAAAACAATTAGCTGACTACTACGAAGAAACTGTCATACAAGGAGCTAATCCTAAAAAAGCAGCAAACTGGATATCGAGCGAACTCTTAGGCAGACTTGATGACCTTGACAAGATATTTGAACTCAAGGTCAAGCCGTCTGATATTGCGGAACTGTTAAAACTAATAGACAACAACACAATAAGCGGCAAAATAGCGAAGACTGTATTTAAGGATATGTTAGAAACCGGAGATTCCCCGCAAAAAATAATTGATGAAAAGGGACTTGTACAAGTTAGTGATTCATCAGAGATAGAAAAAATTATAGACGACATACTAATAAAAAATGCGCAATCAGTAACAGACTATAAGAACGGCAAGGAGAAAGCTTTAGGTTTTCTCATTGGTCAGATAATGAAAGAATCAAAAGGCAAGGCTAACCCGCAGATTGTTAATGAATTGCTGATAAAAAAATTAAACGAATAGGAAAATGTTATGGCAGCTTTAACTTCGATAGAAATTCCCGAAGTAAAAAAATCCTACAGCGGTAAAGTCAGGGATATATTCCCTGTAGATGATAAACATATGATGATAGTTTCAACCGACCGTATATCCGCCTTTGATTATATATTCCCTAATGGTATTGCAGGTAAGGGTATAATACTCAATAAAATATCAAATCTATGGTTTAAAAATATAAATTTTATAAAAAACCATATTGTTGAGGATAATTTTAATAATTTCCCAAAGCCATATTCAAACTATCCTGAAATATTTAAAGACAGATCGATTATTGTAAAAAAAGCAAATAGAATCGATTATGAATGTGTAGCAAGAGGTTATATTATTGGCGGAGGATGGAGCGAGTATCAGGAGAAAGGCGAAATCTCCGGTATAAAACTCCCATCAGGCTTAAAACTTGCGGAAAAATTTCCTGAAACTCTGTTCACTCCTGCAACAAAAGAAGATACTGGACATGATGTTAATGTTTCAATAGACATAATGATAAAAACAATCGGAAAAAAAGATGCGGAATATTTATCCCATATGACAAAAAAAATATATCAGTTCGGAAGGGATAGTTTAGAAAAAACCGGTATTATTCTTGCAGATACTAAACTTGAGTTCGGATATATGGATGGGGAAATAATTCTCATTGATGAAGTACTGACTCCCGACAGTTCAAGATTTTGGGACAGCAAGCTATACAAAACCGGTATATCGCCTGTAAGTTATGACAAACAGTTTATAAGGGATTATATTGATACTACAAAATGGGACAAAAATTCACCTCCGCCTCCCCTTCCTGATGAAATTATTGATAAAACATATGAAAAATATAGTGAAATTTTATCGAAAATCGAACATGTTTTTAAATAGACAAAATCATTAATAATCTTTATCAGGTAAAGTTAGGGCCTATTTAATACGATAATTAAACAACAGACAATAACAGATATGCCGGAGCAAATAATTGCCAAACACAAACCCATATAATCAGTACAAACAGACTCAAATAACCACTGCAAATCAAGGTAAACTAATAGTTATGCTCTATGATGGTGCTATAAAATTTCTCAATATAGCCTTAGATAACTTAAACCCAAAAACATATGATGTGGTGAACAATAATATTATAAAGGCTCAGGATATAATCACAGAGCTACTCCTTTCATTAAATATGGAAGAAGGCGGGGAAATATCTCAAAATCTTTTTAATCTATATATGTATTTCAAAAAGCAACTCTTAGAAGCAAATATTAAAAAAGACGGCGAGATTCTTACACAGATCGTTAAACTGCTAAAAGAATTAAGAGACGCATGGGATCAGATATCGGCAAATGAAACCAGAGCTGATAAAAACATGAATATTGGGTCTAAGGGTAATTTTAGCATTGAGGGATGACATTAAATCTCTTTTCATTGATCTACTAAAACACCTGAATTTAAAAAGAGAATTACTCCAATCGCTACTTGAAAAAGAAAAGTCTGTTTCACATCTCATAAAATATAAAAATGACATAGAAGATAATGTCAAAAAAATCATTGAAGACGAAAACTGCTTAATTGATGAGATAAACGTCGAAGATTACAACATCTCGCAAGTGCGAGACGAAATTACAAGCAAGTGCGGTTTCGATTTTAATAAGATATTCATTAAGAGCTACAAACCCCCGGAAGATGAAATCAGGGATTATAAAAATGAGATATTATTTCATGATAAGATAATCAATGAGCTGATAAAAATTAAAAAAGAGAATAATAACAATTTGGAAAAATACGCTGATGACCTAAAGGTTCAGATATGGGAACTCGAGAGCATTGAAAGACTAAAATTTGTAATTAAAGATCTTCAATCTCCTTAAATTGGATTATTGCCTCTTTGCGTTTAATCATCTCTTCATAGTCAATATTATATTTCTTTTTTTTATAATAGAACTTATATGTGTTTATATATTTTTTTGATTTAAAGTATTTCTTCATTCTCCTTGATACATAATGTATCTGCGGGCCCGGAGCATAAGCTACAGGTTTATTCTTCTCTAAGTCCATAATCGTCTCTGTAAGAATACCCCAGGAAATATCACTTAGGGAATATCCTTCCAGATCTCTTATTATAGCTCTGATTATACCCTCATGAATAGGATCAAAGAATTTAAACTTTTTTGAATACATTATAGCGCCATGCATGTGATTGGGAATATCAATAAATCCGTCTTTAAAAACCAACTTTGCTATTATATAAAGCACTCTGAAACAGAATCTTAAAACACCCAGTCCGGGATTTGCCTGGCCCGGAAGCTGCGGTCTATGACCATCAAATTCTTTCATAGGATTTTTTGCAGAAAGCCACTCAATCATGACCATATTATATGGCAGGATTTTACCGCTTTGCGGAAAATATTTACGATCAGGTGAAAATGTTAATTCACTAACCCTTAGATCAATCAACTGTTTCGCATGAGTTTTCTCATCCCAATATAGTTTCAAATAATTTATGCCGGCATCATCAACATCAATTTCTGTTATAAGACTTTTAAATCCCATATTCTTTAAATGTTTAACAAGACCTATCTTTTCCATAATTGAATATAGATCTTCCTCTTTGAATCTTTTTAAAAAAAGTTTTTTTGAGATATCAGAGAAAGAATCAACCCTATGAGATAGATCTACATCACTATCATCAAATTTTAATGATCCTCTCAAACTTTCTCTTTTAGATGCTTTAGGTTTTAGCGCCATGATCTTAAAGTATTTTTTACCATACCTCTCTATAATTCGGTAAAAGTAAAAGATTCATTTTCTCTGTCAAAGCCCAGTAAATAGGACTTTCCGCTTTCAACAAGTAATTCTTTTTTCACAGGTCCTATTGTTTCCGTTACATTTTTATAAAGAATTCCGGGCCTGGAATATGTATAACTCATTTCCACAACTCTGCTGCCGGGGATAACATAAAATCCGCTTTTACCTTTTTCCGTGAAGGACTGAGGTCCTTCACCGTCTACTGTGTAAACACTTACGGTCTCCGAAGTAATCAAGGCCCTTGTGCTTAAATATATTTTAGCAGCATCGGGATGATCTTTTAGATAATCCTTATTTGATGTTTTCATTTTTCTATACCGGATAAAAGTATAAGCGTATAGTACAACTAAGACCAAACCAATTATAATTAATATATTTTTGTTCTGTTGGATTAATGAAGGAATATTAATACTATTTATAATATCCATGGCAAACTCCTCACTTTTTTTCAGTATTTAAAACTTCAATATTTTTGATTGCAAACTTTTCCATTTGCTCAAACATTTTGTCGAATTGAGAAGTTCCCAGCGGCCCTGCATCAATACCGGTTTCTTCCCCCTCGCTATCCACTAATTTTAAATCGATGTCAACATTTCCCAAAAAACCCGATTCGGTTTTTCTGTAATACCCAATCCTATATTTTGAAAGTTCAAATGTATTCTGTAATTTTCCATTTTTGAAATAACGGAACATCCCGTTTCCATCTAATTCAAAGCTGATGTTTTCACTGAAAATTGTAATGTAGCCCAACACCAAACCTACGGCTATACCTAAAATTGCGCAAATATGAACCGGTAAGAATATTTGAGTAATTATAAACGCCGCAAGCGCCCCAAAAGGCGTAAGAACAATTCCTTTTATCAAATTAAACATAGTCCTTTTGTAAATCTGCATCTTATCCTCCTTTAATTATGCCGTATAAATTATATTATGAATTATTCATTAATTCACCCTAAGGTGTTGCCTTGGGCTTTCGTTATTCAAGGCTTTCATCCTTTGTCTTGCCCATTCATTAAAAAATATAAAATTTTGTGATTTTCGTCAATAAAAATTTTTTAATATGAAAAGATTATGAAAAAGAAAAGTAGACTGAAGCTTTATCTTCAAAGAATGTGTATGCCGCACCTATTCCTATTGCATGAATGTGAATTTAGTAGCTGCTATTTGATGAATAATTTAGTATTAATACTTAAAGGAGCAAATGGTTGACCGGTAAACGTGTACGATGTGGAACCATTATCAGTACCGGTTATTGTTGTGCCGTTGCATTCCCACTCATAGCCGCTTACATATTCGGCGATCTCTTCATTTAGTTTATAAACAACCTCAAAATCAATTGTAGAAGTATCAACAATTCCATTATCTATTCCGGCATAACCAGTCCTGGTAATTTTAACTGTCCCTACCCACATCGCACCGATGAAAAGCCCAAACTCTTTTTCTTCTGCCGGGTTGACTTCTGTATAGTCTATGTCAAATCTTTCATCCGGACCACCGGTTAGATCCTGCTTCCAGTAAATACCGGATTTATTCAGACCGATTGCATCTTCTTCTCGCTCCGCAAAGGAAAGACCGGACTCATTCGGATCGCTGACGTGAAGAGTTACGGTACCGGTAGTACCCTTTGCACCGGGATTAAAGTCATAAAAATCTACGGCGCCCCAATTCCAATATCCGGGTCCGCTTCCTACAAGATCATTTCCAGTCCAAAAATATATATTGGCATTAGATTGTCTGAAAACAGGATAAGGAATCCCCTCAAAGCCAGTATCGTCTTCCGATATAAAAGTGAAAGTTCCGGTCGAGTCTATTTCAAATGTGAGAATAACACTCTTTGTTTGAGCCTCTATCTTAAACTCTCCGTAAGGTCCATTTATAGTAATTTCATTACCGTCTGTCAGAGTATTAGCACCCTTACCATTTTCCTTATCAGTAGCCTTTACCTTTATTACGATCGAAGTATGAGGTATAGCAAGATTAAGAGTTATCCGAACGGTTTTTGACCCGCCGGGATTGTTAGCAATTTCTTGCAAGGTAAATTCCCCTGCCGTACCTAATTGTTTGGTAACACCTCTTTTTAATTCACCACCCTCGTATCCTATAATCTCATCAATTCCATCTCCATAGGTAATCTTGATCGGTTCACTACCTGGAATCATTTTACCCCGGAGCCATACACCTGAAACTTTTTGTAACCACCACCCTCTGTCATAATAGCTATTGGTGAAGCTTATTAAATCCCGTGTATTAAAGAGAATTTGATTTGCATCAAGAGTACCTGTCTGCAAATTAACTACTGTGAATGTTACAGGAGTGGTAATAGTTTGACCATTATACACTACTGCAATAATATCGTTAAATGTATGAATAGCTTCGCCATCATTAAATTCATAATCACTCACATCCCCTTTGAGCCCTATGGTAAAAGTTTTGGAAGCACCGGCTTCACCGCGTGCTGCAATTGTGCTGATTGAGTCGTGGCCTTCTAATGTGAATTTAGTATTTTTATCTTTATCGGCAAGTGAAATGCCTATTTCCGTTGCTTCTGCAGTACCTCTATTTGAAATTGTTACGTCTACAGTGGGAAGTTGCGGTTCGTCGTCGGATTGCATTTGCATAGAGAATGTTACAGGCGACGGCGACACAATGAGGTTAGGAATTCCAATCCATTTAGCATACAGGTCAAGGTCACCGGTAAGCGGGGTAGTAATAGTATATTTTTCCAGCCATTTCCCATCATCTGTGTACCAGCCATCGAAACTATAGTCTTGCCTTAACAGATTGGCAGGCGCATAACCATTCTCTCCGTGTAAGTAGCTCTTTTCTACCGGTTCGGTTATTCCGTCGTTGTATGTAAGTTTAACAGTGTAAATATTGGCAATAAAGTGATTTTCCGTAAAAGCATAGGTAAAATTGCTTGGTATGTTTTGATAGACATGCAATGTTTCACGCCATATAACATCCTGCGTAGCATCATCTTTTTTCAGGGTAAAAACCACGAGGTATTGGCCTGAAGCAAGCGTAAGCTTACAATTTTCCGGAGTTGAATATTCTTCGTCTAATAAGTCTCTTGTCAGCACCTCGCTTTCACCCGGCAGAGGTATTATTTTCATTGATACTTCTTCTAATCCATCGGGTAAACCTATGTCCCACGTAAAAAATCCCTCTCCGTCACCACCCATAATAGCAGTCAGGGCAACTGTGTCTATAGTAGTTTTCCCGCCTGTAATATTTATATTGGTCATTCCGCCCATTGCTACAGGTTTGTTGTCTTCACTGTATGCTGTTACCTTTAAATCATACACTCCCGCTTCTAAAGAAACGGTTCTATCTTCCTTTTCCTTAAAGTGGAAACTTTGTACGGATTCATCCGCATAATTAGTAAACTTCAGCGTATATCCGCCGGAAAATTTAAAATCACTCTGTTTGGGCATAATGGTATAGGCGCGCATCTGTGAGTTTTCACCTGCAATACGCAGAGTAAAAGTCCCTTTTCCGGAATATTTTTGAGATGATGAGTCGGATTGATTACCGCACCCAATCACAAATAGCAATGAGAAGGCTGCAATTAGTGAAGCTAATAACGTTTTCATGATTTTTCCGTTTTTCTTCATTATTTCCTCCTTCTACTCACTACCTTAAATATAGAACCGTTTTTTTATGGACTTTATATAATTTTACCATTATACAATAACCTGATTTTTACATCAAGAAAAATTTGCATTTTTTTGCTATTTTTTTCGCAATTACATAGTTTTATAAGCATTTTTTTGACTCGGATACAGAAAAAATTGCAAAAATCACCCTTTTTAAAAAAAATTTCCCATTTTAATCTATATTCAGGCAAATAAGCAGGATTTCTGTTTTTTTATTTTCCTTTCCTCTTTATTTCATTACTATATAATTTTAAATTCTATATTTTGGCTATAGTAATATGTGATGCCGTTTATTACCATTTCCCCTTTCACCTCCAGGTTATATGTTCCGGGAGCTAAGAAAGTAGATGCATTCAGCGTGTATTTATACTCCTCCGGCGACGGTGTAGGTTGTAACTCTCCGTTTATGCGCCACTCAATATTTTGATACGCAGGGTCAACTGACAGAATTACGGTTTCGGTTGTACCTTTAGTAAGCGTAAGATTGCCTGATGCTTCATACTGCAGTTCTTTTTCGGCATCGCTGAAATTAAAGTCAACGCCTAAAGAATTTTGCGAATTAGAAGTCTTTGAGTCTACACTGCTTAGCGGACCGGCAGTATAGTAGTCGTTTTCTGCAGAACGGGCATAGACATAGTAGGTTGTGCCCTCAGCCAGTCCTGAGAAAATCATGTTGAACGGTGGTTTACTATCTTCACTATACCATGTCAAATATGTTCCGTCACTTGTAGATACCGTACTGTAACCATATTCAACGATTTGACCGTTACCGGGCGGAGTTACCGGGTTGATAGTTATACTGTTATATGTTATTGTATAAGTCGGTGCACTAACTGCTGCGCCCGGGGCTTTTGTAACAGTAAAGATAACATCGGTTGTTACATCGGTTGTTGCTTTTTTGCCGCCGTCATACGTTACTGTGATAATATCGCTGTATGTTCCGGGGACAAGCCCTGAATTTGGCCGCACCGTAAAGTTTGCGGTTTTACCGGCATCGACTGTAGTGATTGAGCCTTCACCGTTTAATTTGAACGAAGCGGAATTTATGGTTATGCTGCTTATATTTGCCGTGCCTGTACCCGTATTTGTAATTGTTACGGCAGCTGTAGGCTGCGTATAACCATATGCAAGGGAGCCGAAATTCGCAGGCGCCGGTGACAGAGTAAGGTCAGGCGTATCCGGCAGCAAGGCTTCAAAGTACGCCATAATTGTTACATCATTGGCCGGCATGGTGAATGTCTGAGAAGTTTCTGTGCTTAAAAGAGTTACCCCTCCTGAGACAACCTTCCATTCTTTAAACTTAAAGCCGTCACCAGGTGTTTCGCTGATTGTTATCACTGTACCCTTCGCGGCTGAAGTCACTGTTACCGCGCCGTCTTTTGCTATTGCAGTGCCTTTTCCATAGGTTTGCATGTAAATAGCGTAGGTTGCGTTAACCGTAAAATCTACAGTGGTTGTAGCTGTTTTACCGTCGTTATATGTTACGGTAATCATAGCGTTATATGTTCCCGCGCCAAGCCCTGCGTTTGGCTGTACCGTAAAGTTTGCGGTTTTACCGGCATCGACTGTAGTGATTGAGCCTTCACCGTTTAATTTGAACGAAGCGGAATTTATGGTTATGCTGCTTACATTTGCCGGGCCTGTACCATTATTTGTAATTGTTACTGTTTTAGCTTCAGGTTGCGCAGAGCCGACTGTTATGGAGCCGAAGTGCACCGGCGACGGTGACAGATTAAGGACAGGCGTAGGCGTGGTTAGTTGTTTAAACAGCGCCTCAATTTCTACGTCATGGTTCCGCATGGTGAATGTTGCAGGATTGTCAGTTGCGCTTGGTAAAAGCATTACGCCTCCAGGAGTAGCATCATTCCATTTATCGAAATCATAGCCGGATGCCGGTGTCGCATCAATTGATATCAACGCGCCCTGCTTGGCGCGGCTAAAGTCTGCCTTTGCCAAACCGTTTCCATCGTTCTGCATGGTAATAGAATATGTCTTGATAACCTCAAATTCTACATAGTTTATCGCTGTTTTTCCGTCTTCAGATGTTACCGTAATAATAGCGTTATATGTTCCGGCGCCAAGTCTGGAGTCGGAGTTTGGCCGCACTGTAAATATTTCTTCTCCGCCGTTCTTAGCAACAGTAGAGATTAAAGCTGTGTTTAATGTGAACGAAACGGAATTAATGGTTACCTTGACGTTTTTTGCATCGGCGTTACCGACATTGCGAATTGTTACCCATTGAGCAGGAGGAAGTGTTGTATAGTCGTCTGTAACCGAATTAAATGACACAAGCTGCGGTATCAGAACAAGGTTTGGCGCAGGCGGTCTATCTGCCGGTATGGGCGCAAACAGCGCCTTAATTTTTACATCCTCGGCCGGCATGGCGAATTGCACAGGATTTTGCGTTGTTGAAAGCTTTACATTGTCAGACACAACCTCCCATTCCTGAAACTCATAGCCGATTTCCGGCGTGGCAAAGATTGTTATCTTCTCATTTTCCACAGCTTGTATAGTCTGACCCAATGCACCTGTACGGGCTGCACTTGCAGTACCGTTTCCGTCGTCATCCATAGTAACCGTGTAGGTCTTGATAACTTTAAATTCTACAGAGGTTTCAGCTTTGCCGCCGTTATATGTTACGGTGATAGTATCTTTATATGTTTCGGCTGGAAGCCGGTCTGATGATGCCGGTTGTACATAAAAGGTTATGTTTCCGCCGTTCTTAGTGACGGTAGTATTGTTGGATGGAGTTGATATTAATATAAATGCAGAATTAGTATTATTGCCGAGAGTAACTTCTGATATTGTTGCATCTGCGGTACCGGTATTGCGAATTATTACTTTTTTAGCCGCAGGGAGTGTTGAATAGTCATCTCTGACAGAATCGAAAGCCACAGGCGCAGGCACCACAACAAGGTTAGGTGTAGGCGTATTGGGTGGTATGGCATCAAACTGCGCCGTAATTGTTACAGCATGGGCAGGCATCTTGAATGTGGCCGGCATAGCAGATATAGTAAGCTCATCCCCTGAATCTAAAAGATCTATGTCTTCAGAGTTTTCCGAGTCAACATGCCATCCTACAAATTTAGACCCGGTATCAGGGTTTGCGCCGATTGTTATAATCTCATCTTTTGTGGCTTGTATTGTCGGTCCCAGATCAGGGCCCTGATCGCCTATATGAGATGCGGTTGCAATACCGTTTCCCGTATTCTTCATGGTAACTGTGTAGGTGGGAATAGTTTTTTTAAAACCACTTATAAAATGAAGCACATCATCGTTTTTGCCGCCGCAGGATATCATTGAAAATAAAAATGAGGTAAAAAGGACAATAATACCCGAAAACTTTAATTTAGCTTTCATGAAACCTTCCTGTTGCCTACTATGCTAATACGGTTTGTGCTTGTTAAAATACATCCCATACAGTTGTTACAATGCTCTATGTACTTTTTATAGAACAATAGTACAGAAAATCACCATGTGACTTTGGTGTCAAGAAAAATTTGTAATTTTTTTTATTTTTTCATATGGTGTTGCCCAGTCGTGTTTCGGAAGAAAATCAAAATCACAAAAAAAATTCAAAAATCACAAAAAAATTTTCATCTTCCGTCCGGTTCCATCGTATTAATTATAGGATATATTAATGGCAGGCGAAAATGAAAGTAAACAAGAAATACAAAGACAGACTTTTCAGACATTTATTTAACAATGAAATCATTCTTCTCGAACTATATAACGCTATAATGGGAACTAATTATCAGGATTGGTCAGCCATTATCATAAACACTCTCGAAGATGTTCTTTTTATGGACATGAAAAATGATATTTCGTTTATAATCTACAANACATTAATGCTCATCGAACATCAATCAACCATAAACGAAAATATGCCCAGAAGGATGATTAAGTACTTAGGACGCCTCTATGANAAAATGGATAGTGATAAACCAAATGCAATATATGGGCGGAAATTAGTAGAATTAGAAAATCCTGTATTTATAGTATTGTACAATGGAGTAGAAGATTATCCTGCAGAAAAAATCTTGAATATATCCACAGCATTAAAAAAAGGTGATGCTAATAAAAATTTTGTTGACTTAGAAGTAAGAGTAATAAATATAAATAAAGGGCGTAATCCCGAATTGGAGAGTAAATGCAAGACCTTAGCGGATTACGCATCCTTAATAGAAAAGGTAAGAGAATATCAAAAGAATCATCCTTTAGAGGAAGCAATAAGATTAGCCGTTAAATATTGTATAGATAACGATATACTTAAAGAATATTTAAAACAACATGCAAGCGAGGTAATTAATATGCTGACAGCAGAATTTAATATGGATGACGCTTTAGAAGTCGCCCGTTGGGAAGGTCTTGAAGACGGTAGAGAAGAAGGCATTGAAAAAGGCAAGAAAGAAGTCCAAAACTATATATTAGATCTGATAAACCAAGGGCTGACTGGAGAAGAAATAAAAAAGAAAATAGAAGAAGACAATGCATAATTGGTGAAGAAATAAATAAAGAGAATACCAAAAGAATCATACTTTAGAGGAAGCAATAAGATTAGCCGTTAAATATTGTATAGATAATAACATTCTCAAAGAATACTTAAAGCAACACGCAAGCGAGGTAATAAACATGCTGACAGCAGAATTTAATATGGACGAAGCCTTAGAAGTCGCCCGCGGGGAAGGGTTAGAAGAAGGAATTGAAAAAGGTCTTGAAGAAGGAATTGAAAAAGGCAGAGAAGAAGGCAGGCAAGAAGGAAAACAAGAAGTAATTGATCTGCTTAAAAGCGGTAAATCACCTGAGGAGATTTTAAAGGATTATGAATAATGCCTGATTGACGCAAAAATAATTATGAATTATTCGCAGAGGTAGTAAAGCACCACCCTACGAAATGAATCATAAACTTTTTTGTCTCAATTACGCAGTCTGAATTAAAAACCACGCACCCCTAAAACACATCCCTTAACCTATACCCTACCCCAAGATAAATTCCATAAATACTTTTCTTGTAATCCATCTTTAGCGGATCTATACCCGGATATGCCACTTTAATACTCTTTGCAAAAAAATACTCCCAGTTAAAAGCAAGAGTAACCTCGAGGTCTTCCATAAAAGTATATGTTCCTCCAAATCCTATATTTAGAGAATTGAGTATAGGATTTGCAGATGTTGCAAGCAAGTTATTAGGATCTTCCAAATAGCTATTTTTAATGCCTTGTATTGTGTACATAAAACTCAAACCGAGCTTAAATTCATCCACGACTTTGTACACTCCGCTTAGAGCTACTTCATAACCATTGCTTAAACCATTGGATTTCTCTACGGATGTAGTTGCCGGAGGAGCAGCAGGATCATACTTATAGTTTATATATTCTACCTTAGGCTTGAAGTACATAGTTAGAGCAAGACCCAGCGTAAGTTCAGGCATAACAATATATTCTCCTCCGAGTGATAGTATCGCAGGGAGATTCTGTTTGGCTTTCATTCCGCCATAATCAGGAATATAAGGTTGAATAAAATTAATAACAGAAGCAAACTTAGTGTCATCTCTTGAACTTACACTTCTTTTTTTTGCCTTATATTTAAATTCAAGGTTTGTTTCCATTTCGTATCTAAGACCTATGGTAAGATCATTATTAGGCTTAACATCAATTCCTATCACAGGAGTAAACCCATTGGCGTCATAGTCATATTCATCTGCAAGATTAAAAGTAACAGGGGTATTAGTTGATCTTTCGGTGAAATTCATACTTCCGTTTAGTTTACCTGTTTTTTTTGCCATTACATATTTAATGCCTAATGAGGCAGAAACCGTATCCTCAAAGAATGAGTATGCTGCGCCGATTCCTATTCCGTAATATACACTTGAAGTTTCAAAAGAAGTTGAAAATGTAGCTCCCGACAGTCCTTCAAGCAATGCGGCAGGAGGAGCGGTTGTAAGAGCATTCATTATTCTATATACAAAAGCATTTGATCCTGTTGTGCCGTTCCATTTCATATTACCGTCGCCGCCTATTATACCGGCTTGTAAGAATGTCGCAAGTTTGCCTATGCCCAGATCTCCGAAATTACCAACAAAATAGAAGTTAGGCAAAATAAAGGCAGGTTCTCTCTCTTTGTATTCCTTATTAAGAACAGGAATGGGGCGGGTAGTATTATTTTCTTTTGCTTTTGTTGAATAGCTTTTTAAGAGAAACTGGTTGCTTAAATCAAAATATAAACCCGGATCTAAAAAGGCAGTGCCTGCCGGATTGTAACTTGCGATATCAGCTCCTTCTGTTCTTGCAACAGATGCTGTATTCATAATAAACTTTGCGCTCTGAGTAGACATATAGTCTTCATTACCTGCGAAGACTGCCGAACTTAACGTCATTATTGCTAATATCAGCATTAATGTAAATCTTTTCATAATCTTTCTCTGAAATTTAAAATTTATGCTTCTTGTAATATTGTTTTAATATTTATTTAAAAATTATATCTTCAACTCTTTGTAAATGTTGCGTAACTCCATATCCTCAAAAAATCTTCGGGCTGCCCGAAACTTAAGGACAGCCCTGGCCTTTGACCTTACGCGCTGTTACGGAAATACAAATCCAGTATTAACAACCGTAGGTCCGTGTGGTTGACCGGTAAACGTAAATACAATTTTGTTAATGTTGCCAAATGGCGCGTATTGTGATAGCCCATTGCACTGTAACTCTGACAAAGTATTAACAAGAACATACAACTCATCCAAGTCATAAGTAACTGTATAATCAACCGAAGTAGGATTTAGGGATATAGCAGTCGGCTTAGGATTAATATCTGTCAACTTAACAGTGGCTGTTCCTACTTTCATCCCGCCAAAGTAAATATCATGGACATCGAGCGTATCTATATTCCAAGAATTAAAGTCAAAGTCATGATAGTTCATCCAGTATGGGTAAATGCTATCACTAGGCAGCCAATCCATACCGCCAAGAGCCTCACCGCCAAGAGCATAAGCATCTGCGAGGTTCACAATTATAGAACCGCCTTGACCCAATGCTTTTGGGGCATAGGTATGAAAATATATGGGCATGTCATGATTAAATACCCAATTCCCATCTCCTCTGTAAGTTTTGGTGAGATCTGTGTAGTCTTTATTCCAAAAATATATATCAACACCACTCTGTTTAAAAATCGGATAGCGCGGTTCCGCAGAGATAATGGCCGGATTAGGTATGTCGCCTGGAAGAAATTCCGGCACATAAACCCAGCCTATATCTGTTTCTATCTCAAATTCAAATAGAACAGAAGTACCTGAGCCTCCACCTGAAACCATCTTCCAACTTCCAGTGTACCCATCTATTACTATACCACCACTTTCATTAGTAATATCTTTATTCGAATCATCTTTAAGAATAACCGTAGCACTTCCATTTAATATCCTAATTCTGACCGAGGAGTGAGGTATATTAAGAACAAGCTCAAGGCTAAAGCACTTTGGGCTACCATTGCAAGTCTCATAAATATAAAGCTTTCCTATTCCTCCTGCAAGATCATACGGAGAGTTGGTAGCGAACTGACCAGTATACGTTATTGCCTTCCCTCCAAGGTCCTTAAATTCAAACTGTAATGTTCCTTCACCTTCTTGCATTTGACCATAAACCCATTCACCTGATATAGTTTTTGTCCACCATCCTTGTACACTGGAAGCGGTGGGATCGAAGGTTAATAATTGTCGGCTGTCAAAAACGAATTGACTTGGAATAGTATCAGCTTCCAAACGATAAACTGTTAATGTTACTTTAATGTTAATTTTTCTACCACCATCATAGGTAACAGTGTAAGTTGCGCTATGTGTTTCAATACCGGATGGTATATCATAATAATTTTTAAAAGTATCTGACGGCTGTATAGTAATGTATTCGCTACCACCATTCGCGGCGATTTGAGTACCATTAGCAGGATGAGACTCGTCGTACACAGTGGTTTCGCCTGTGAATGTAATACTTGATATCGTTGCAGCACCCTCACCTATATTTTTAATTTGTATAGTTTCACTGTAGGGCAAGTATGGCGGAGGACCGTAGTTCATGGTCACTTTTACTTCCGATGGTGCAGTAAGTTCAGGCGCACCTTCCCACTTAGCATACAGGACAAGGTTACCGGTAAGCGCAGGAATTGGATCACCAGGGTCAATGAACGGCAGCGTATCACTGAGAGCTTTGTACCATCCCGTGAAAGTAAAGCCATCCCTGACCGGGTTGCTCTCTGCGTAGCTTATCGAACCATGCAAATAGGACTTTTGTACAGGAGAACCATAGCCGTAATTAAGCGTAACAGTATAAATTTCTTTAAGAAAGTGTTGAGCGTCAAAGACTTTTACAAATGTACTGGTCATGTTTTGATAGATATACAATGTTTCATACCAAACAATCTGCTTAGAGCCGCTTTGTTGCAGGGTGATAGTCACAGAGTATTGACCTGCCGAAAGAGTTAAAGGAGTTGAAATATTATTATTTGAAGTTCCGGTGAATGTCACTGTTTGATCTGTGCTATCACCTACTATTTTCATATTTCCTGACTGTAGGGCGGGATAGCTTATATTCCAAGCGAAAGTTCCGTTGCCGTCATCATCAATAGCTTTTAAATAAATTGTGCGGACAAGAGAATTTCCCTCAGGAATTGTTATCTTGTTGGTGGGTAACTCTCCTAACTCTCCTTTTGCTACAATTTTGCCTCCGATCTCTGCGGTTACATATAATTTATAATCCCCTCCGTTTAAAGTGAGAGATATATTAGTGCTCGTAAAAGATTTTGTTTCTGCGTCACTAGTCTTAAGGGTGTTGCCATCATAAGGAGTACATGTCACATTATATTTATCAAATGCAAAATCCCCTTTCGTAGGCATAATAGTCATGGCGGAATATCCGCCTGTTTGGGTTGCACCCTTGATCTGCAGTTTAAGAGTTCCTTTTCCTGCAGATTTTTGCGCTGACGAGTCTGATGTTTTACCGCAACCAATCGCAAACACCAATGAGCAAACTGCAATCAGTGAAGTTAAGAATACTTTAATGTTTATTTTGTTTTTTTTCTCCATTTTCTTTCCTCCTTATTTCACTACGGAAGTACGCTAAATTCTATTGTTCTACTTTAAATTCTATTGTTTTATTATAGGGCTTACCGCCTATTTCTAATGTTACAGTCAGGATATGTAGACCTTCGTGTAACTCTCCTTCTCCGTCGTCTAATTTAAAATCGGATGCTTTCAGATAATACGACTTGCCACCGGTTTGTTTAACAACATTCTTTATGTACCCATCATCTATGTACCACTTAATATTATCAAACTTAGTATTAGTAGGATCACCTAGCAATTCTACCTTCACTATATTTTCCGGTGGACCTAATTTAAGCACTATCCCACCGGATACTTCCACATCGGATTCGGATTCGTACCACTTCAACTCTTCATCAGCATCTGTAAATTCAAAGACTATATCAAATGAATCTTGCGCCTTTGTCTTAATAGCCGCACTGCTAATTGGTCCGGCATTATAATTTGCATTCTCTTGAGAATAGGCCTCTATAGTGTATGATGTGTTCGGATCTAATCCTGTGAATTCTCCTGAGAAGTCTGAATAAGGCATCCATGCTCCTCCGGCAATGCGGTATAAAACGGTTTGACCGCTATCTGATTTGGATACCAGGACGACCTCGTTGATTTCAATCTTGTTAAAATCTACCGACTTCTGAGTTGGCGTACCAACCGTAGAACCGTCAGCTTTTGTAACTGTAAAGGAAACGGAAGTTACCGCCGCCGGTGTTATGGGTGTGCCGTTGGAATCCCTATACTCTACAGTGATATTAGCCGTGTATGTTCCGGGGGTAAGCCCTGTATTTGGATGTATCTTAAATGTTTTGCTTCCTCCTAATCCTTGAGCAATGGAAGTACCGTTAATTGAGGAGAGAGATTCCCATGTGAACGAACTGCCGATAATGCTCACTTGTACATTTTCAGCAGGACCTGAACCGTTATTTGTAATTGTTACGGTTTTATCTCCGGGCTGCGCATAATTGTATTTAGCATCAGCAAAATTATCTACAGGCGACAGTGACAGTTCAAGGCTAGGCGTATTGGCAGGAATGAGTTCAAACACTGCTTTAATTATTACATCTTTGTTCTTCACTGTAAATGCGTTTGAAGAAACTGTTACCTCTCCCTCAAGAATTTGCCATTCTTTAAACCTATAACCGCTGTTTGGTGTCACAGTGATTGTTACCACTGTTCCCTCCGTAGCCTTGCTCACGCTAGGTGTTGCACTACCGTTCTCACCGCTTATGGCAATATTGTATAACTTGATAACCTCAAAATGTACATTAGCTTGTACTGTGTTGTCGTTGTCATATCTCACTGTGATAGTTTCATTGTATTTTCCGGCTGCAAGCCCTGTATTTGGCTGTACCGTAAAATCTCTACTAGCGCCTTTCACAAGAGTACCTGAATAATTTTGTACTGTGAAAGCGCTGCCGGAGCATGAAATTCCCGTTATGTCTGCATTGCCTTCACCTGTATTGCTAATTTTTATAGTTTCAGCAGGAGGAACTGTTGTATAGTCATAGTCGTCTGTAACCGGGGCAAATGACACATCCGTAGGCAACAGTTTAAGTTCTGCAGTTCCTACCGGAATGCGTTCAAACGACGGCTTAATTGTTACGGCTTGGTTCCGCAAAGTAAATGTCGCAAGACTTGTAGTTGCGCTTGAAAGCGTTACGTCTCCTCCGGTAATTACCCATTCTTCAAACCTATAACCGCTGTTTGCTGTTGCAGTGATTGTTATCAATGTACCTTGTTTAGCGCGGTTAGGGTCCGCTATTGCAGAACCATTTGCATCGGCTTCCATAGAAATAGTATATGTTTGTATAACCTCAAATTCTACATAGGTTTCCACTGTTTTGCCATTATATGTTACAGTTATGGTATCTCTGTATGTTCCGGCCGCAAGCCCGAGGTTTGGCTGTACCCAAAAGGATCTATTAGTTTCTTTCGCAAGATTACCGTTTGAATTATCTGTTAATGTGAAAGCGCTGCTGGAGCTGTTGAGAGCAATTCTTGCTATGTATGCATCGCCGTTACCTCTATTGAAAATTGTTATTTCTTTAGCTGTAGGAACCGGATCGTTGTCTGCAACCGATCCGAATGATACAGGCGCATCTGATAGTGTAAGGTAAGGCGTTTCTTGTCCCACAGGTGGAATTGCAGGCAAGGTGTCAATCACCGCTTTTATTTCTACGTCATCTTCGCGCACAGTGAATGTTGCAGGATTTGCGTTTGCGTTTGAAAGCGTTACGTCTCCTGAGACAACCTCCCAATGATTTAACATTTGTAAGTTAGCTACATTTGCATTGATTGTTATCAATGTACCTTGTTCGGCGTTGAGAATGTTTGGCGTCCCGTTTACTATATTAATAAGATAGGTTTTTATAACCTTAAATTCTACATAGGTTTCTACTGTTTCGCCATTATTATATGTTACTGTTATAGTATCTCTGTATGTTCCGGCATCAAGCTTAGGCTCCGGCTGTACTTTAAAAATTTTGTCCTTATTTACCCCAAGGGTGATGTTTGAATTATCTGTTAATTTAAAAGCTGTATTATTGGTAAGTTTAATTCCTGTTATAATTGCATCGGCGCCACCTGTATTGAAAATTGTTATTTCTTTAGCCGCAGGTTGCGTATAGGGATGCGAAGAGTCGAATTTAGCCGTACCGAATGAAACAAGATTCATCTGACCCGGCACCAGAACAAGGTAAGGCGCACCACCTGCAATTTGTTCAAACTGCGCTTCAATTACTACGTCAGCGGCCGGCATGGCAAATGTCACAGAAGATTTTGTCTGGGGATCAAGATTTACACCTGCCACTTTCCATTGTGCAAACTTATATCCTTTATTGGGCGATGCGCCGATTGTTATTTGCTCGCCTGCCACAGCTCGTATTGTCTTACCCTGATCTTTATTACCATCCGCATCTATTATACGGGTTGCAGTTGCAGTACCATTTTTATCGCTTTGCATAGTAATCGTGAAGATTTCTATGACATTAAATTCCACGTAGGTTTTAGCTATTTTTTTATTATCATATTCTACAGTGACTGCGCTGCTGTATGTTCCGGCTTTAAGGTTAGGTGTTGGTTTCACAAAAAAAGTCGAGGTTCCATTGTCCACAGAAACTCTTTTTATTTCAGAGTGTGCAATTAAATCAAACTTATCGGAATCACCGCCATCAAGCTTAATTTCTTTTATGTTTGCCACACTGCCGACAGTACCGGTATTGCGGATTGTTATACTTTTCGCTACGGGAGGCACGGAATAGTCGGCTCTATCTGTAAATGATACAAGTTCAGGCGACAAACTAAGTCTGGGAGAAGCCACTCCTTCAGGAATAGCATCAAAATACACCGTAATATCTACATCTCTGGCAGGCATTTTGAATTGCGCCGGATCTGTTACTTTTGAATCTAATTCTACGTCTTCTCCGTCAGGCTCCCAGCGGGCAAAATCATATCCTTTAGCTGGAGTTGAACCGATTGTTATCATCTCACCTTTTTCAACATATATAATCTCAAATCGATCACCACCAGGACGTGTTGCGGTTGCAAAACCTTTATCCTTTGATCCTCCTTCCGAGATCATAGTCACTTTGTAGAGATCTGATTGATTTTGGAAACTTCCGAAGAAATGAAGCACATCACTGCTTTTGCCGCAGGATATCATTGATAATAAAAGTGCTGTAAAAAGGACAATAATACCCGAAAATTTTAGTTTAGCTTTCATGAAACCTCCATGTTGTAGACCTATATGTTAATACGGTTTATGGTTGTTAAAATTCTACCCATACAATTATCGTATAATTTATGGTAAAATATAAATTCTATATGAAAAAAAAATTACAAAAGCGCACCACAAAGCGCTACCAACAACCATATAAAATTTACCGACCATAAAAATTTTATACAAATTCTAAAAATTGACTATAAAACATAAATAATTTTTAAAAAAAACCGTTACAATGTTCTTTGTACTTTATTGTACTTTATTGTATTTATTTTGTACTTTATTGTACTTTATTGTACTTTATTGTACCTTATTGTACTTTATTGTACCTATTTTGTACTTTATTGTACCTATTTTGTACCTTATTGTACTTATTTTGTACCTTATTGTACTTTTATTGTATTTTATATAGAACAACTGTATAGAAAATCACCACACGACTTTAGTGTCAATAAAAATTTGTAACTTTTTTTATTTTTTTTACAGGATTTTGTTTTTTTTATAAATTTTTGTTTTTTTATAAATTTTCGTGTGAGTTTGTCACTCGCGCCTTGCAGAAATTTTTTTATCGGCGCTTTTTATCGGCTGTTTTTTTGATAGGGAGCAGTAAACATATACGCTCTATGCGGTCTAACCGCTCATCAATTTGAGGGCTGCCCCATTTTTGCTTTTCCCAAACATTATAAATATTCGGAATGCCGCTCCCGGCGCGTTCTCCAATATCAAGAAGATTGAACATTTTCATGAGTATCGAATTTCTCGGATTGGAAAATCCGCCGCTGATAGCTTCTTCTATTCCGATTCTAAGGCTGCCCGGATTTTCAAGCATTATTTTATCGATGTAATTTTTAATGACCACGCCGCCTTCACCGTAATAATCGGCGTTTACAAGGCAATTTGCCAGCGCCTCGCGCAACGCCTTATGTACAGGCGTATCGTCTACCCTGTATCCGTTTTTAACCTTGAATGGAATTTTAATATTAGGATTTTGTATCAATTTATTGTATGCTTTGTAATAAAATCCGAATAAATTTCCGCTCCATTCGCCGGATGTCGAGGTTATTCTGTCTGTCCAACGCAAGCTCGGATCAAAATGCTCCTGATAATCAAGGAAATATTGAGGATACTCCCTTACAATTTCATATTCAAACCCAAACATCAAAAGACCTGCAGCAGTAGGATGAAGCTTTTCGTCTTCACCGCGGGCAATAGCGCCGAGCTTTTGCAGAAAATCATCATCATCAAGATTTTCCCAAACATGATTGGGTCTGGTAGCTCTCATGACATTGCGATAGCCCTTGACCGTATCATAATCAAATACCGAAAAAGGCATGTTCTCCAATATCATCATATCCTGTGTTTCATTTGTGCCGTCTTTAAGCATCGCGCGAACGCTTGATTTTGAGCAGCGGTAATCGCCCTCGCCGTTTCTGCGGTATGCGCTCCACATATCATTGTTCAAGTAAATAGGCTTATCCATCCGCTCGGCTCTTGGAATTTCTATCGCAATGATTCGTTTACCCTCTTGTTCAATGATTTGAACATTTTTATCTTTTAATATATTGATACTTACTTTATTAGAATTATTTATGGTATTCCAAAAATCAGCAATCAGTTTTTCGGGATTTCCAAGTCCTACAATATTCAGTGTCTTATCAGCGCTTTCCTCAACGCCGAGTAAAATCACACCGCCGTTAGTGTTGGCAAATGCAGAATAAGTCTGCCATATACTTTGCGGCAGACCGCCAGCCGCCTTTTTAGCTTCAAGACGGTTATTTTCTTTGTAGTTGCCGAGTTTGCCAAAATCAATCATAATAAGTGACTCCAAATGACTCTTTCTGTATGTTTTAAGGTGTCGGCATTTTTATTCTAAAACAATTTTACTTTTCACTTCAATATACGATCTTTTATCGAAAATGAAATCGAAATAACCTGCTTCTTCGGCTTTCCCTTTTACATTAATTTTAGCGCGCCCTATTTCCAAACCGCTTTTATCAAAAACCTTAGCGGTTACAGACGACTTAAAATCCTTGTCAAAAATAAGGTAAATCATAAAATTCATTTTTTCAAATTCAACCAAACCACAAGAAAGCCGCAGAAAATAATGAGGGAACATAACACGCCGAATACAACCCGCGCCGTTTTCCGTCCGAAAAGATTAACCAAGCCGTCAATTTTACGCGTATTGTAAGTCCGGCTTACATTGCCGAATAACCAATTCCAATCAAAAACAGCACCCAATAGCAGAAACAATCCCAACAGAATAAAAAAAATGCCATAGGCTACAGGATTATCTCTAAAGAATTGTTGTATGTTGTCCATGATTTATTATTATCCGGTTTACGTTTCGTTGTCAATAATGTTTCAATATGTTTAATACCCTTTCTTACTCTTTAAATACGCATACAAAAATCTATTTATCTCACCGTCAAAGACAAAATCTATACTTCCCGTCTCTTCGTCGGTTCTGTGATCTTTTACAAGAGTATATGGTTGAAAAACATATGATCTGATTTGGTTTCCCCATGATATTTCTTTTTTCTCAGAGGCAAGTTCCATCTTTTTTTCATTCTGTTCTGTTTTATGGAGTTCATATAATTGCGCTTTTAATACCTTCATTGCAAATGCTTTATTTTTATGCTGGGATCTCTCATTCTGACATTGTACTACTATGCCTGTAGGCAGGTGAGTTATTCTTACGGCAGAATCGGTTTTGTTTACATGCTGTCCTCCTGCGCCGGATGCCCTGTATGTATCTATTTTCAGATCATTTTCATTTATTACAACTTCAATGTTATCATCAACATCAGGCAAAACATCAATTGATGCAAATGAAGTATGCCTTCTCTTATTTGCATCAAAGGGAGAGATCCTCACTAACCTATGTACGCCCGTTTCACCTTTAAGCAAACCATAAGCATACTCACCCTTTACAAGAATAGTTGCGCTCTTTATCCCAGCCTCATCTCCATGTGTATAGTCAATATAATCAATCGAAAAACCATTCTTTTCACTCCATCTTGTGTACATTCTAAATAGCATACTTGCCCAGTCTTGCGATTCCGTACCGCCTGCGCCGGGATGGATTGTTATAAATGCGTCCTTAGTATCATCAGGATCAGAGAGAAGCTCCTTTGTTTCAAGTTCACTAAACCTGTCTTCATATTTTTTTATATTAGATACTATCTCCGATATTAGTTCCATATCATCTTCTGCAAGAGCCATATTTATTAACTCTATCCCTTCTTCGATCTCCTTTTTCAAAGACAGTAACGGCTCGATCTTTTTCTTTAACTTACTGATCTCTTGATTTAATTCTGCAAACTTTGCAGTATCTTTCCATACTTCATCTTTCTGAACTAAGAGTTCCGTTTCAGAGAGCTTAGATTTTATTTTTTCAATACCTATAGAGTCCGATAATTCATTAATCTTAATATTGAGTTGATTAAGCGCTCGTAAGTTTTCTTTTACATCATTGATATGCAAACTCTTTCCTCCATACGATTTAAAAGAATTTACCACGGAGTTACACGGAGTTTGGCACGGAGTTACACGGAGAAAAGATTAGGTTTTTACTTACTGAAAAATAAACCCTATCCTTACTCCGTGAAACTCCGCCTTTAAAACTCC